>Ga0207031_10106_pt3 | contig 22459 bp, 18 predicted proteins | sample Alteio_BWMinCont_37_FD_153278 | JGI IMG/M metagenome (GOLD analysis project Ga0207031, IMG submission 153278) | Enriched cells from forest soil in Barre Woods Harvard Forest LTER site, Petersham, Massachusetts, United States -... | ecosystem: Environmental > Terrestrial > Soil > Temperate forest >... | reverse complement strand
CGAGCAGCAAATTGGCGTTGTAAGCTACTTTGCGCTCGCTTCCGGATTTCTCACCGGGAAATACCGCACGCCGGCGGACGCTTCGAAGAGCGTGCGCGGAAAAGGCATTGTCGAGAAGTATCTTAACGAGCGCGGCCTGAGAATCCTCGCGGCGCTGGATGATGTGGGGCGGCGCCACAAGGCATCGGCCGCCAGCGTAGCGCTGGCATGGCAAATTGCGCGGCCCGGCATTACCGCCCCAATCGCGAGCGCGACAACGGCAAAACAATTACATGATTTGATAGCTGCCACGCAGCTTAGCCTCGACCAGGCGGCAATCGAACAATTGAATACCGCCAGCAGGTGAGGAACCTGACCTGCCGCTGGAGTACCCACCCCGACGATGGAAGCACCGGAGAAATCGCCCGCCGCCCGTTTCGCGGAGCCTTAATCCTTGGCGGGTGGAGGCAATCCCATCTGACAGGGTAGAATTCCGGCAGCAGCACCATGGAGATTCATGGCCGAACCTCGCTACCGTTGGGTAATTGTCGCCGCCGGCGCGGTGATGGGCTGCGTTGCGCTCGGCGCAATGTTCTCGCTTCCCGTACTGCTTCGGCCAATTACGGCCAGCACGGGCTGGTCCACGACCGGCGTGTCGGCTGCCATGACCGTTGGTTTTCTCGCAATGGCCGTTGGGAGTGCCGCATGGGGGGCTCTGAGCGATCGGATCGGCGCCCGCTGGACCTGCCTGATCGGATCTGTTCTGCTGGGTGCTGGCCTCGCGCTCGCGAGCGTGGCGCCATCGCTCACAGGATTCCAACTTGCGTTCGGCCTGCTGGTGGGCCTCGCGACCTCCGCGATCTTCGCACCGATTATGGCTTGCGTTACCGGCTGGTTCGTCACGCAGCGCAGCCTCGCCGTTTCACTGGTGTCAGCCGGGTTCGGTGTCGCGCCCCTGACCATGTCACCCTGGGTCGCCTGGCTCGCAGCATCGCACGACTGGCGGCACGTTCTGCAAATCGTTTCGATTCTGGTGGTGGCCGTGATTGTGCCGGTCTCGCTCCTGGTGCGCCGCCCGCCGGCGCTCGAGCGCGCGCCCGCGCACATGCACAATAGGGCGACTGCTGAATCCACCATGCCCATCGGGCAGCTCATCCGCACGCCGGCGTTCATCGTGCTGATTCTCACCAATTTCTTCTGCTGCGCGACGCACTCCGGGCCGATCTTCCACACCGTAAGCTATGCCGTGACCTGCGGCATCCCGCTAAGTACCGCTGTGACAATCTACAGCGTAGAAGGCCTCGCGGGTCTCGGCGGGCGCATCGCGTTTGGGCTTGCGGGCGACCGGTTCGGTGCACGTCGCACGCTGATCACCGGTCTCCTGATGCAGGCGTTCTTCGCAGCAGCCTACTACTTTGCCAATACCCTAAGTGTGTTCTACTCGGTGGCCGTCCTGTTCGGCTTTACCTATGGCGGTGTGATGCCGCTGTACGCGGTGCTGGCGCGCGAGAACTTTCCATTGCGGATAATGGGCACAGTAATCGGGGGCACCATGATGACCGGTGCTCTCGGCATGGCCACCGGCCCGGTGCTCGGCGGATGGCTCTACGACCGGTTCGGCAGCTATGGCACGCTGTACCTCGTGGCCTGGGGGTTCGGAATTGTCGCGGTGATGATGGCGATCGCGTTCAGGCCGGTGGACCGAGGACACCGCACCGTAGTAACTGCATAATCGCTGCAAATGCACCGGCTGCGAAGGTAGCCGAAACTAATGCTGGGTGCACAGGCATCTGCGGCACAGGCACATACACGAGCATTCGGGCAATCTGGCTCCGTCATTTCGTCGCCTATCTTCCAAACGCATTGCCGGCAAAATCCGGACGTGTGTCACGCTTGCCTGACGGGCGCGAAACCGCGGCCCTCAATTAAGGCAAATGCGCCCGTGCGCTGAGTCACGGATTCTGCAGAAACGTGCACTGTTAGGGGTTTGTACGGATATCTACGGCCCGCTTCCGTACTTAACCTGTGACGCATGAACCCTAGTCCGGGCAACTGTGTAAAGGGCGCGAATCTCAACTGCCAAAGCTTGCGCTCGTCGAGCGAAGAGAAGCATGACTCCTCAACGTCCACGCTTTCGATGTGCACAGCGCCTAGGCCAGGGTGATACTCATGCAAACAATGAAACTTCGCGAATATCAACCGCCATCGGTGCTCACCGTGCTTCTCGATTCGTTGGTGATGAGCCAGCACTGGGTGCCTGATAGTGCTTCTCAAATAACTGACCGCAGCGAATTCCCATCGGCATTGCAACCTGTCGTCAGGAAAGCCGCGACGATTGCGGGTACATGGCGAGCCTGGCTGAGCTACGATGGCGTTCGATTCTTTACCGGTGAAATGTCTCTGGATCTGGCACGTGAGCATGGCTGCCCGGCGCTCAAGGTGAATTACTACAATGACGAAGGCCAACTGGAGGATGTCAGCGCATGGGTCCGGCGCGCCGACGGCAAGTGGCGGCGATGCGAGTTCTAAGGGCTTATACCGCAGCGGTCCACGCGGTCACATTACCGGTATTGCGTAGGCGCCCGATGTATTTCCTCCAGGAGGCGGGGTCACAGCATTGATATAAATCGTCCCGGCCTTCGCGATGTCTTCCGGCAGCAGAGTGACCTGCAACTCGGTTGTATTGACGAACGCCGTCTCGCGCGCGTAGCCGCCCACGACGACCACGGTGCTGGAGATAAAGCCCGCGCCGTCCACTTCGACTGTCGTCGCAGGGCCTCCCGCGTGAACGTTGCCTCTATTTGGCACGTCGGTGATTTCCGACAATGTTGGATTGCCGGTCGGTGCGACCACGAGCGGCAGGAAGTTCGAGGTTCCGCCGCTCACGGGGTCCGGATTGAACACCGACACGTCCAAAATTCCCGGCGAGGCCACATCCGATGCCAGGATGCTCGCCGACAGAGTTCCGACGTTTACCTCCGTGGTCGCGCGAGCCTGACCGTTCAGCTGCGCCACTTCGCCGGGGTACCCTCCTCCGCCCGATGCTAGCGTCACAGTAAGCGTGAAGGCACCGCTGCCCGGGATCACCTGGGATGGTGAAACGCTACTGACCGTGGGAATATCAAAGTTGTTCATTCCATTGATGATGAACTCGGCATTGTTCGACTGCCCACCCGGCGGTGGATTGGTTACCGTGACATCCAGCATGGCGGGCGTAGCATAATCTGCCAGCGTCGGAGTGAACATCAAACTGGTGGCGCCCATGAAGCTTGTCGGCCGGGCAGTCCCGGCGACCGTGATGACCGACTGCAGCACGAAGCCCGCCCCGAGAACATTGATGGGGCCTTCGGGTACGTTTCCCGCGTTTTGAGGCGACCCCAATATGCGCGTTATCTCAGGGATCGGAGCCACGTCCGCCGTAACGTTCGTGTATTGCGCGACGCCGAAGCCAATCGAGGGGAAATCGCCAGGATTATTGCTGAAGTTGAACGCGCTGCCTCCGGCGAGCAGATATCCGGAAGAAGTATGGGTACTTCCGTTAACGCTGAGCGTGAATAGTCCCGCAGGATTCACGCTGTACGTACCCGAGTAGCTGCCCGCACTCCCCGCACCATCGGTATTGGTGGTCGAGCTTGCGCTAAAGTGTCCGGCGCCATCAAAATTTACAGCAGCGTCAGTTGCGTTGAAGCCCCGAGGATTTGCCTGCGGAGAGCCAGTCGCAGGGGTAGGCGGCTGTGTGACGCTGCTATTATAAGAATACGTGACCAATCCGTACGGTCCATTCAGCGACGCATTGCTGAATCCTGATCCACCAGTCTTTACACCGACGCTAATCCCCGGGACATCGCCTGGATTGTGGCTGAAGCTGATCACACCGGCGCCGGGCTGAATGTACCCGACAGAAATATGAGGTGTTCCGCTGGTGGTTAGCGTAAACATACCGGCCGGATTCACGCTGTAGGTGCCGGATACACCGAGTGCGCTCGCGGTACCGTCCATATTTGCGGTCCCGTAGATTGTCCAATGCGCTATGCCGTCAAAATTCATGGTGGCGATGGATGAGTTGAAGCCCAGGGGGCGTGCCTGCGGAGAACCTGCGGGAGGGGCCGGTGGCTGTGTGATCGCGCCTGAATAAAAATAACTGACCAGGCCGTAAGAGCCATTCAGCGATGCGTTGCTCAAACGCGATGGCCCGCCAAACTTTGTCGCGACATTCAGCGACGGGACGTTACCGGGCATTTTGCTGTAAGTGACCATACTGCCGCCCGGGAGAATATGTCCGAAATACACATCACCAGATTTGCGGTTGGCGAGTGTGAAAGAGCTGGCCGAATTCATGCTGTAGGTGCCCGAGAAACTGTCTGCGCTTCCAGTGCCATCGGAATTCAAGGTTCCACTCGCCGTGAAGCCTCCCACGCCGTCAAAGGTCGTTAAGTAGTTTGATGAGGTGAACCCCAAAGGGGCTGCCTGCCGAGAACCTGCCGGAGGGGTGGGTGGCTGTGTGACAGCGCTGGAATGAAAATAACCGTAATCGTAGTAAGAGCCAATCAGAGCGGCATCGTTACCGCCGACCGAAAGCACGGACTTCACTTTAATCATCGCATTCGTATAGACCTTGCTGCCCAGCTGAACCGCGGCAATGGCCAGTATTCCGGTCGAAGGGTTGTAAATGTCGTGGCCACTCGCCGGCATCCCGCCCCCCGCGCTAAGGATATTGCCGGGCGCAATGACCACATTGGAATAGACCGGACCCCCCAGCACCTGCACAGAAGGGATGCTCAATTCACCCGCGTTGTAGGTATCCACCCCTGTTACGCTACCGATCGAGTCGAGCGTCTTTACGGTGACGATTAAATTGTACAAGGTGGCGCTACCATCAAGGACGCTCTGGACAGTCAGCTCGTAGTTGAAAGGATTGTAGATGTCCTGGCTGCCATTGGGCGAGTTACCCGTCGGACCGCTCACGAGGCTTGCCAATGTGACCACTACGTTGCCATAGGTCCCATTTTCTATCTCCAGCTGGGAAATGTTCAGCTGGTGGTCAGAGGCAATATATATGTCCGACCCGCAAGCTGTGGCGGCGCAGACCAGAAACAACATGCCCGTTATCACCGGCCAGGCCTTACGCGGCCAGCATAAGGTGTGTTCCATGAGTCATCCCCCTCAATAACGATCACGAAGTCGGATCTGCGCCTTACGCGATGTCTCTTTTTCTATCCACGACAGAGAGCAGGAAGCGAACCCTTCGATCTTCTTGGACTGTGTATCGTGCCGATCTCGCTTGGCTGAGGCTACTCCGCTCGCAATCTTTTGCAAGTCGGGCTGCAGTACCTGCTCATAACTGCGATTGTCGCTGGCGGAGCTCCTGACCAAGGACCCGCTCATTCTCCGAGTAATCGATGGGCACCGTGATCACATGCACCCCCTTCATGACGAACGCGTCTTCCAGGATTGACCGAAACATGCCAATTTCCCCGACCCGCACTCCCCTTGCACCATAGGATTCAGCGTACTTGACAAAATCCGGGTTATTGAATGTCATGCCAAAATCCGGGAATTTATCGACCGCCTGTTTCCAGCGGATCATCCCATAGGCATGATCCTCGATGATCAGGACAACGAGGTTGATCTTCAGGCGAATCGCTGTCTCCAATTCCTGGCTATTCATCATGAATCCACCGTCGCCGCATACGGCCATGACCCGCCGTTCTGGATACAGCATTGCCGCCATGATCGCTGAGGGCAGCCCTGCTCCCATCGTGGCCAGCGCGTTATCGAGCAGCAAAGTGTTTGCCATCCGGGTTCGGTAATTCCGCGCAAACCAAATCTTGTACATCCCGTTGTCCAGGGCGAGGATGCCGTCGGCCGGCATGACTTCGCGCACGTCGTGAACGATGCGCTGGGGTGTGAATCGCTCTTCGGTATTGCGCGCGGCAATTTTGCTTAGTATCTCTTCCCGCAAGGGCAAAAGAGCTGATGCACCAGGGATTCTTCCCTCCACCCTATCCGCCAGCAGCCTCAGTGAGGGGCCGATATCGCCGATAACCTCTGTCTGTGGAAAGTAAACCTGTTCCACATTTGCCGGTTGATATCCGACGTGGATTACCTGTGGCCCATGCGCACCCATGATAAATGGAGGCTTTTCCACCGTGTCATGGCCGATGGTAATAATCACATCGGAGCGCTCTATAGCCTCATGCACATAGTCCCGCTCAGACAGCGCCGCGGTGCCCATATAAAGTTCCGTGCCGCCCGGCACCGTACCTTTCCCCATCTGTGTCGTGACATACGGAATTCTTGTACGCAACACAAACCGGGCGAGCTCAGAGGTCGATCTCGGCCGGGACGCGGCCGCCCCGAGCATCAATAGCGGAAACTTTGCCTGCATGACTATCCGGGCCGCTCGATCAATGGCATCCGAACTCGCAAGCGGGAGCTCGACCGGATGAGGAGGAATCAGTGCAACGTCCGCGCATTCTGAGGCCGCAATATCCTCGGGGAGTTCCAGGTGTACAGGACCAGGCCGCTCCTCCTCAGCCACGCGGAATGCCTCACGCACCAGAGTCGGGATCATCAGCGCCGAGACGATCTGGCGCGAGAGTTTTGTGAGCGGCTTCATTGCGGCGATGACGTCAATGATCTGAAAGCGCGCTTGTCGGGACGATAGAATGCCTTTCTGTCCAGTGAGCATGATCATCGGCATGGCGCCAAGCAGCGAATAGGCGGCGCCGGTAGATAAATTCAGCGCTCCGGGTCCCAATGTAGCGAGGCACACACCCGCCTTACCGGTCAATCGCCCGTGCGTAGCCGCCATAAACGCTGCCGCCTGCTCATGGCGGGTTAAGATCAGCTGAATTGAAGATTTTCGGATGGACTCGACAAGATCCAGATTCTCTTCCCCCGGAACTCCAAAAATCCGATCAACACCTTCGTTTTCCAAGGTGGCAACCAAAACATCAGAACCCTTGAGCACCGCTGTTCTCCCAATTGAATCGCCAGCGCCATTGTCCCAAGGTATCGGCTGGGCGGCGAAATTGCCAGTCGGTCAGAACAATGGCGGTTTCCTTGATTGCGAGACGTGTGCACTACCGGCGCTGAAGACGCCTTGTTGCCTCCATTTCCGGGTGCTCTGTTTCTTTGACCATCCTGGTACCAGCCACCGGCATGATGCTCATATAAGCTGCATCAAGCCTTTCCCTAGTGTCCTTGTGAGAGCTGCTGGTAGGACTCCGGAGTCATTTGCGGCATCGCCCGGACAAACGCGACAATATCCCAGATCGATGAATCGTCCAGTGTCTTCCCCCACGCGGGCATGGCGCTCATCTTGATGCCGTGCTTTATTATCCAAAAGGCCCGCCGGGAATCTTGTACCTCCTCCTGCGCGAGGCCAGGCGGATGTGGGTACATCCCAGCGCGGATATCTGAATGGGATACACCCGGCCCCAAATGACAGCCGACGCATAGTGCCGCATACCGTTCTGCCCCAACCGAGATCCGCCTGGAATCATCGAGGGCCGGCACGTCAGTCGCCCGCATGCGCACCTCGATGGAACGATCGCGCAACCGCTGGATGAGCGCCAGCACTAATTTCGTGTGATGATCATCGGCACCAATATCGTACATTCCCGATTCGATGAAAATTACGGCGCCAATCATTTGGACCACAATCGTGGCCGCGATGAAATAGCCCATCTTAACGTTGCTTCTCACAGGATTCACTGAACCACGATCGTTCCGACCATGCGCGGATGTATGGAACAGGCGAAGTGATACGTCCCCGGCTTGTCGAATTTAAAGGAATAGCTCTCGTTCGTGTCCATGCCGCCAGACTTGAACAATCCGGTATCACTGACTACGGTGTGCGGCTCATCGTCCATGTTGACCCAGGTCACGGTAGATCCGGCTTTGACGGTCAAGGATGCCGGATTGAACATGAAGTCTTTCACGACGACCTTTGCCGAGTCTGTGGTCTCTGCATCCGACGGGGTATAAATCTCCATCGCTGCCAGCATCATCATGCCGACAGCCGTCAGCGATGTATGCGTCCGTCGAGTGTTCACCTGAAAATCTCCTTCATTGAATTTCGAAGCGTTGCTAGGCGAGCGCCGTGTCATTGAGGGTCAGGGAGCTCGGGTGTTTCACCACGGAGACGCTGGTTATGCCAAGCATTGCCGCCAATTGATCGGCGGGCACCTTGAGAGGCCCAGGTCCCGCGCCTACACCGGCGACGGGTTGCGGGTAGGAAGTTGAACGCGCCGTGTGGAAGGTCATGTTCCCTTCGACCTTCTGCACAATCTGATGAATGTGCCCGTTGAGCACGGTGACCGAGCCGAAGCGGCGCAGCTGGCTCATAAGCTGGTCCGCATCGCCCGTTCCCCAGCCCCAGGGCTCGTAGATTGTCCACAAAGGCATGTGCGCGAAAACGACAATCGGGGTGCTTGCAGATCGTCCTTTCAAGTCGGCCGCGACCCAGGCAAGCTGCTCGTCACCCAGCGTACCAAGACCGCCCGGCTTGAACTTAAGCACATTGATGAGTCCGATGAAGTGCACGCCGGCGTGATCGAAGCTGTAATAACCTTTGTTATCGGAGGCTCTGCCAAACCGGTTGAAATATTCAATGACGGCCGCATCGGTCGTGTCGTGTTCGCCCGGCACCGTGTGCATCTCGGTGGTGCGCAGGCGGCCAAACAACTGCTGGGCGAGATCAAACTCTGCCGGCTTTGACAGATGGGTGATGTCGCCCGTGTGGATAATGAGCGCGGGCTGATCGCGCATGCCATTCACGATGTCGATGGTCTGCGTCAAGGTCCCGGCGACATCCGGGTTGGCTTCCTTATTGAAACCGATGTGCGTGTCGCTGATCTGGACGAACAGCGGCTTACCCAGTTTTGCAGTGCCGTATTTGTCACTTGCCGCCATGGCCAGATCGATGGGCGTAAAGACACCGCCCGACAGGGCGAAAAGGGTACCGGCTCCGCCATAGGCCATGCATTTCAGGGCGTTTCGACGCGTTAGCAGCGATTGATCATCCGACATGTCCGTCTCCTTAGTTGCCGTTCAGGAGAGAAGACTTCGGAGCAGGCGAATTTATTCCAATATATTTTCGCGATTGTCTTAAGTCGCGGAGTCCGGCAAGAACCGCCTCCTGCGGGGATGGTGTGCCTGCTGCAAAAAATAAGGCTATGCCCCGCAAATACGCGGGGCATAGCATTGGCCAGGTGCATGCTCCCCTGCTGATTGATCAGTAGGGATTTGGCGCGGGAGTACTCGCCATTGAGATGCTGCCAAAGACACCATCCGTCTGATTCGCAAATCCGGCGGTGTAGAACAGCGTCGTGACAGGCTTATCGGAATCACCGTTCCCAAAAACCAGTGACCATAGGCCCGGGACAGTGAATATCTGACCGTTATTAACCGTGAACGGCCCCTTAGAAGTTGCCAAAGAGGTCCCGTTCGGAGCAAATATGTTGATTGTCCCATCACCAAAGTTTCCGATGACGAGATCCCCTGCGAACGAGCCAAAGCCGGACGGTGCGGGTGCGATCCCCCAGGGGGCGTTGAGCGGACCTGCCGATGCGAAGCGATTGACGAAGTTGCCGCTGAAGTCATATACATCAACGAACCCTAAGCCAGCGCCCGTGACTTCGTCATGCATTGCCGCATCCTGCTTGGCGTAGGTGACGTATAACTGATCACTCAGCGCAGTAATGCCAAACGGAACAAAGCCGGCGGACATCGTCGGATCAATGAATTTTCCCTGCATGTTCGGCGGCTTGGTGAAATTGGTATCGAAGACATCGACCTTGTTGTTATGCAAATCGGTCGCGTAGAGGAAACTTTCACCATTTACTGTGCCGAGCGCCAGCCCCTTGTACACTGCGTGATCGGTGCCGTTAGTCACGCCGTCGTCGTACGCCGTAACTGCGGTTGCCCCGCTGTCATTCGCCCAGCCGGTAATGGTTCCACCCTCTCCGTCAAAAATGAACAACGCGCTCTCTTGTCCGTTGCTCGTGGGAATGAGAAATCCACCTGCGCCGTTGTAGACCTGCCCCGTGGGATTGGCGGGAACCCCTGCTGCGGATGCGGGGATGGCCACTCCAGTGGCGTTTGAACCCGTGACTTCGCTGGTTTGATTTTGGCCCGTGCCGCTGTACAAGGTACTGAGGTTGCTGTTGTTGTCGGCAATCCAGAAGGGCAAGCCCGGTGCAGCGACCAGGCCCCAGGGATTGGACAGGTTGGCGTCGATGGTAGTGGCAGTAGCGACGACTCCGGTATTGTTCGATACCAACGCGGTATCGGTGAATCCGGATGTTGCTGGTGTGGTCGTCCCGTAGCCTGTGCTACCAGCGCCACCACCACCGCCGCCGCACGCGGCGACGGAGAGCGCGCACACTGCGCCGACTGCAAATGAGGTCGGTACTCTTCGCAAGACAATACGATGCAAATTCATTGGTGATCTCCTTGACGTCGAAATGACGTCGAACGGAGACCAGACTGCCGATCGGCCGGTTTTATTCCCGAACGCAGTGCAGTTTTGTTTTATCGAGTATCATGAGTGCTCATATCCTGCAACAGCCGAGTGAGCCCAAGCAGCTCATCCCATGCGGTATCAGACACCGCGCAATACTCCAAATTCCCGGTCTTCCAGAAGGCCAGGTGATAGCCATTGCGCGTCGTATTGGCGGGCAACGCACCCGTAGTCGTAGCCCAGCTGAACACGTTTATGACATGCGCACCGTGCTGGTAGACCACAACCGCTGCGCGCTGATGATCAAAATAATCCGCGCGCCCGCCAATAAGCCGATAGCCCTGCTGCTCAAAGTCGGCGACCACCGGCGACACATCCGTGTGACCCGCAAACCACGGCTTCACCGTGTGCTTATCGGTTGACACCACGTCGATCAGATGATCCGGCATCAACGATCGCACGTGAGCACCTACCAGGTCGTCAAGCAGTGGATTCGTGAGTGGCGGCGCGAATAGAAAGAAAGCAATGCCGGCCGCCAGCGCAGTACCTCCGATGCCACTGAAGGCGCCCTGCCAGAACAGCCGCGGTCGCCAGCTTGTGAGCCGATCACGACTCGGACGCGGATTGCTGACCGCGCTCTCCTGAATGAGCGAGCGCGTGATACGCGCACGCAGTGCCGCTGGCGCAGCTTCGTAGGTCAAATCTTGCCGTAGCGCCGCGCGCACTTGTTGCAGGTCATGAAGCAGTGCTCGGCACTCGGCGCATGTCGCACTGTGGCGCTCGACATCCGCTGCAGCCAGCGCATCGAGTTCGCCATCGAAGTATGCGTGCACGCGCATTGATTCAGCGCACTGCATGCGCTACTCCTTCGGCCTCTTTTAACCACCGCGCCTTGAGCGCGGCCCGTGCGCGCGCCAGCCTGGACATCACGGTGCCGATGGGCACATTCGTGATCGTGGCAATCTCGCGATAATCCATCTCCTCTATCTCCCGCAGCACCAGGATCTCGCGTTGCTCCTCCGGCAACGCCGACAACAGCCGATCGAGCGTTCGTTGCTCGTCCCGATCGATCGAACTGTTCTCCGGATCGGGAGTCGACGCGATCATGGCTTGGCCATCCTTCTCGTCCTGTTCCTCGGGTAGTGGCACAAAAGCGCGTCGCTGTTGCTGCTTGAGGGCAGTCAAATGGCAATTTTTCACAATCGTCAATAGCCACGCTTTCACGTCGGACCCGCGCAGAGTGTCAAATCCACGGAACGCGCGCAAAATTGCCTCCTGCACGACGTCGTCCGCGTCGCTGGGCGAACGCGACAACCACCGTGCAAACCGGTATGCGGCGTCCAGATGCGGCATGACCTGCACCTCAAAGCGATGGCGCCGGTCATCCATAAGATAAAGCGCCCTTTACGTTGGCGGTACCCGACCAGCCTTCCCATAAGCTATAGGACTCATGGCGCGTCTGGTTTATTCCCACAATCCGCATCGTCATTGAGATCCTTGAATGCCACGCAACACCCCGGCCCCAAGCCGGGCTGCGTGAATCAACGAATCGCAATAATAGCCCATCGTTCCGCAACGGAGGATTTCCATCTCATTGATTTTACGGTGATAGGTGGACTCAGCTGGGCTCCCGCGGCAGGAGTAAAGTACGAAAACACGAAGCTGCCACGGCACCGAAGGTCCCTCCAGGACCCCGGCATTGGCAACTACTCCATCGCGTCTCATCAACATACAGCCCATGAAAGGCGAATCCGTTCGATCGGCTTCGGCCCCAAGTGCCCACCGGCCTTTCGACCAGGGGGGCAGTACGCGCAAAAGGCAGGGTGAGCGATTATGACAGGTAACACAATAGATTTTATTAATCGATCCAATTGATTAAATTCATTTGATCTATCGGCGTCCGAAATTCTAAAGTGGCACGGTACCAATTTGCAAGTGAGCAACAGGAGTCAACCATGTCAGCCGAATCCAAGTGCCCGTTCTCAGGCGATGCTCGACAGCGCACGGTAGCCGGAGCCCCATCAAACGCCGGCTGGTGGCCCAATCAGCTGAACCTCACCATCTTGCACCAGCACTCCTCCAAGTCCGATCCCATGGGCGAGGGATTCAACTATGCAGAGGAGTTCAAGGGCCTCGACCTGAATGCGGTAATCGAGGACCTCCATGCCTTGATGACAGATTCACAGGACTGGTGGCCGGCCGACTTCGGTCACTACGGGCCTTTGTTCATTCGCATGGCCTGGCACAGCGCCGGCACGTACCGTGTCGGCGACGGTCGCGGCGGCGCCGGGAGCGGCAGTCAGCGCTTTGCCCCTCTGAATAGTTGGCCGGACAACGTCAACCTCGACAAGGCGCGCCGACTCCTTTGGCCGATCAAGCAGAAATATGGCCGCAAGATCTCCTGGGCCGACCTGATGATCCTCGCTGGAAATGTTGCACTCGAATCGATGGGATTCAGGACATTCGGCTTCGCTGGCGGGCGCGAGGATATCTGGGAACCGGAAGAAGACATCTACTGGGGCTCTGAGAGCGCCTGGCTGGGCGATAAACGCCACACCGGCGACCGCGTTCTCGAAAACCCGCTCGCTGCCGTGCAGATGGGTCTGATTTACGTCAATCCGGACGGCCCGAACGGCAATCCGGATCCGATCGCTGCCGCACGGGATATCCGCGAGACCTTCGCGCGCATGGCGATGGATGATGAAGAGACGGTCGCGCTGATCGCCGGCGGTCACACGTTCGGCAAGACCCACGGAGCCGGCGATGCGGCGCTGGTGGGTCCTGCACCGGAGGCTGCAGGCATCGAGGAACAAGGCCTTGGCTGGAAGAGCCGATTCGGCACCGGCAAAGGTCGCGACGCGATCGGCAGCGGCCTGGACGTTACCTGGACCAGCACGCCGACGAGGTGGAGCAACAACTTCTTCTCTAACCTGTTCGGCTACGAATGGGAGCTGACCAGGAGCCCGGCCGGTGCACATCAATGGAAGCCAAAGGGTGGCGCAGGCGCAGGTTCAGTGCCGGATGCCCACGATCCGTCGAAGCGCCACGCGTCTTCGATGCTGACCACGGACCTTGCCCTGAGGATCGACCCTGTCTACGAGAAGATTTCTCGGCACTTCTACGAAAACCCGGATCAGTTCGCAAACGCATTCGCCCGGGCCTGGTTCAAGCTGACACACCGTGATATGGGCCCGCTGTCGCGATACCTTGGCCCGCTCGTGCCCAAGGAACAGCTGCTGTGGCAGGACCCCATTCCTGCGGTGGATCACAAATTGATCGACCAGAAGGACATCACGGCCCTTAAGGCCAGGATCCTCGCAGCCGGACTTTCAATCTCCCAACTGGTCACGACGGCCTGGGCGTCGGCCGCGACATTTCGCGGCAGCGACAAGCGCGGTGGAGCGAACGGCGCGCGCATTCGCCTGGCACCGCAAAAGGAATGGGAGGTCAACCAGCCGGCTGAACTGGCCAGGATCCTCTCGACGCTGGAAGCATTAAATAAGGACTTTAACAGCACGCTGTCCGGCGGTAAGAAGGTTTCGCTTGCTGACCTGATCGTTTTGGGCGGCTGTGCCGCCGTCGAGGCCGCTGCAAAGAAGGCCGGTCACGATCTGAAGGTTCCCTTCTCACCGGGGCGCATGGATGCATCGCAGGAGCAGACCGATGTAAATTCGTTCGCCGTTCTGGAGCCGACCGCAGATGCGTTCCGCAATTACATCCGCAAGGGACTCGAGGAATCTGCGGCTGAGCTGCTGGTAGACAAAGCACAGCTGATGACGCTGACCGCCCCCGAGATGACGGTTCTGGTCGGCGGTCTGCGAGCCCTTAATGCGAACGTGGGGCAGTCCAGGCACGGCATTTTTACCAAACGGCCCGAGACCTTGAGCAATGACTTCTTCGTGAATCTGCTGGACATGAGCACAAAGTGGCAACGGTCCGCCACTACTGTAAGCGTGTTGGAAGGGCGCGATCGGGAAACGGGCGAGCTCAAGTGGACGGGCACCACGGTCGACCTCGTCTTCGGCTCGAACTCCCAGCTCCGGGCGATCGCGGAAGTTTATGCGTGCAGCGATGCGCAGGCCCTCTTCGTTCGAGACTTTGTGGCGGCCTGGAGCAAAGTAATGAACCTTGACCGCTTTGATCGGGCGTGATCCCAGCAGATAGATCATGGAGGTCTGATACGGCGCAGGCACGAGTTGCCACTGGTTTGGCGCGGGATATTTAAGGTTGTGAGACTCCACTGGTGAGCCACTCGACCCCAGAATAGATGGAATCTTTCTGGTCCATCCGAAAATCTCTGGCTTGAATCCCGTTCAGCGAAAAACCAGCCTCAACGCGGGTACTGCAAAGCGAAAGGAAATATCTAAAGATCATCAGCCCCGCACGTTACAGATTGAAAACGTCGTGAGCACCACCAGCGTCACCGTGACCGTGGCATCAGGGACAAGGACAGCGCGCAACGCGCCCCGGCCGGATCGCGGCGCTGCGCACTAAACTGCTCGAGCACCCGGATTGATGCGCCGCGACGCCCGATGCACAGGTCGCGGTATTTGTGTACGTGACTTGTTCTGCCAATTAGTTCTGCAGCGCGCTTTGAACCATTTTGCCATTTTCAGGTACCTACGTCCGTAAGTACTTTTTTTTCATCATCATGAGAGCACGATGCGCAACGCTTCCGGCAACAACTCGCTTTACAAGCTGGGTCTGGCTGAACTGCCAGCGTGATATAGCCCATGAAGACGCTCGCACGCCTCGTCCTGACACTTGCCGCCTGCGCTCTGTCGAGCGGGGTTGTGCGCGCCGCCAACGTATTCCCAGAGAACGAGCGCGTGGCTCGAGTGATGGCCGAAACCACCTGCGCAAGCTGTCATGGCGTCCATGGTCACAGCATCTCGCCGACGTTTCCAATTCTTGCTGCGCAGGACGCGCCATATCTGCAGGCTCAATTGCACGCGTTTCGCGATCAAACGAGAGGCGACCCCGATGCGCTCACTTACATGTGGGGCATGGCATCCCAGCTTAGCGATGCAATGATCGCGGCCATCTCGACCTACTATGCCGCGCAGGCACCATCGCGGCCCAAGACTGGCAATGCGGAACTCATGGCCCGCGGCAAGCAGATTTTTGAAGAAGGCGTCAGTTCGCAGGATGTCCCGGCGTGTGCGGCCTGCCATGGCCCGCAGGCGCGCGGCAGCGATACTACTCCGCGGCTCGCAGGGCAGCATGCCGACTATTTGGTACGGCAGGCGCTGGTTTTTCAGAGCACCTTGCGCGCCGCGCCGGTCATGAACGCCGTGGTCAAGGGTCTCTCTCAGGATCAGATGCGCGCTGTTGCCATATATCTCGAATCACTGAGCCCCTGAGCCGCGCGCAAGGAAAGACAAAACCCTCCTCACTTACTCCCAAATCAGAACTGCTCGCGCACCCCTGAACAGGCGTCCATGAGAATCATGAGTTTCTCCTGGTCAGGATTCGATGATGGCTCGGCCGAAAACGCGGTCAAGTCCCGGCGCCCGTTTACAGGCGGCTCGCGGATGCCCTCGCCTCACGCCACAGCGACGTCCTTTCAAGATACGCCGCATACTCTTTAATATCCTGAATTTGTTGCCGGGAAATGGTGACTATGTGTTCACACTGCGCAGCTTACGAATGGACGAATGCAACACGCTGACGTTTCAGAGCGCGGTCAGGGCGGGCGGTGCTGCGCTACGTACAGATCACACCCGATCACCTGGCCACGGCGGCGGCCAAAGATCGGCAAATTATGCGCAAAAAAACCGGCACAGTATAAAGACTGCCAAGAAGTCGCTGCCATCGGAGCCGGGACAGGGATCGGACCTTCGGTACCTGAGGACTATCGCCGTGGGCCGCAGCGAGTGGTTACACTAAGGACAACCAGCAGGGCAATCCATTGCGTGCTGAGCTGGGCAGGTATTGTGCGCAAGGCAAAATGGCGAGAGCCCAGGGGCGGAATAATGGCTATGCGAAACCGGCTGACCGGTTGGATGTCATGCATGTTGGCTGTGCCGCTGGCATTGATACAAGCAATGTCAGCGGGCGCCGTCGACGAGACGCAAGTGAAAAACTACGTCCCATGGTTTCCCAGCTCTGAAGTGCCAATGATCAATGGCCCGAAATGCCTGGGCGCACAGGATAGTGGCTCTTCGGGATGTACAGCCGATGCCCACCAGGGCTTTCTTGACGCCCTGCATTATTGGCGCACCGCGCGAAGGCTCTATGTCGGTTATGACGGCTCGCGATACGACCTTCCGGCGTTGCAGTGGACGCAGTCGAGCTTCATCCAGCCGCAAGCGATGGTGGAGGATCGCTATCTGTACGATCCGAATGCAGGGAAATATACCGTTGATCGGTATCTCGCCGACGTCGATCAGCGCTATGGCGGTATAGACTCCATTCTTTTATGGCCCGTGTACCCCAACATCGGAATCGATGATCGTAACCAACTCGATATGATTGCCGCGTTGCCCGGCGGTCTTGATGGTGTCCGGCAAATGATCGCGGCCTTTCATCAACGCGGCGTCAGGGTTTTGTTTCCCATGATGATGTGGGATCAGGGTACCCGCGATCCTGGTAAACCATGGCCTCAGGCGATTGCCGAGCGGATGGCGGAGGTTGGTGCCGATGGCGTTAACGGTGATACTCAGGATGGAGTACCGCTTGCCTTCACTAAGGCAGCCGACCTCACCGGGCATCCGCTTGCCTTTCAACCCGAATTATCTCCCGGTGATGAAGCCCTGGCGTGGGACATCTTATCCTGGTGGGAGCAAGACCCTGCAAAGTACGCGCAATTTGTACCAGAAATCTATCGCTTCAAGTGGCTTGAAACGCGGCATATGACGAATATCTCCGATCGCTGGGCCCGAACCAAGACGGACGATCTGCAGGTAGCTTTTTTCAACGGTGTTGGATGGGAAAGTTGGGAAAATGTCTGGGGCATCTGGAATGGCATCACGCCTCGTGATGCCGAGGCGACGCGGCGCGTGGCTACGATCGAGCGAGCTACGGCACATTTTCTGGTCAGCCCGGAATGGGAGCCGTTCTATCCAACCAATGCCTTTGGCGTATTCGCAAGTCGCTGGCCACTTAAAGACCAGACTCTATGGACTCTGGTTAACCGAAATGAGTACGACGTAAGCGGACGGCAAATGTCGGTACCGTTTCGGGAGGGAGCACGTTACTTCGATCTTTATCACGGCGCGGAACTTCACGGACAGCGCGAGGGTGACACGACTGCCTTGGTTTTTCCGCTGGAAGCTCATGGATTCGGCGCCCTGCTGATGGTGCAAGGCGAAGCGCCAGCAGGGATCATCTCCCTGATGAGCAGGATGAAGGCCATGACCGCCCGGCCATTGGCAAGCCTTTCCGGTGAATGGCGATCGCTCCCACAACGCATGGTCAATATTGCGCCGACCAAACCGTCGAAGACGGCACCGCCAGGCATGGTAGAAATTCCGGCCGCCGATTTCGAATTCGCTGTGCAAGGCATCGAAATGGAGGGAGACGATGCAATAGGAGTCGATGTCGCCTATCCGTGGGAGGATTCCGCCCGACGTTTTCATCGCCAGAAGATCAAGCTGAACCGGTTCTACATTGATCAATATTCCGTCAGCAATTCCCAGTTCAAGACTTTCCTCGATGCCACGAATTACCATCCGAAGGATGATTTCAATTTCCTCAAAGACTGGTCGAACGGAATGTACCCAGGCGGTTGGGCCGATAAGCCGGTGACCTGGGTTTCTCTGGAGGACGCGCGTGCGTACGCGGCGTGGGCAGGTAAACGCCTACCTCACGAATGGGAGTGGCAGTACGCTGCCCAGGGTACCGATGGCCGCTTATATCCCTGGGGTAACGATTGGAGAGCAGCTGCTGTGCCAGTTCCCGAGAAAGCTCGCGCCCTGCGAAGTCCGGACGACGGAGCTGCCCACCCGTTAGGCGCGAGTCCTTTCAATATCATGGATTTGGTCGGGAATGTCTGGCAGTGGACTGACGAATACGAGGATGAGCATACGCGCGCTGCGATTCTGCGCGGAGGCAGCTACTATCAGCCGCAAGGATCGATCTGGTACTTCCCGCAAGCCTACCGCAACGATCAGCATGGCAAGCTCCTGCTGATGGCCCCCAGCAAAGACAGGGCAGGCACCGTAGGGTTTCGCTGCGTTGTGGATGCGGATGCTAAGCGATAGGCTTTACGGTTTTCTCCCGACCATCCAGCCGCGTTGAAAGGCGCGGCTGGCATACCAGTGTATGGACAGCCATTCATCGTTCCACAGCGCCGGGTCATGGCGGATGCGCCAGTGCCGCAATGAGCCACGGGCAGGGTCAGCGTGTGCGCCAGGCTCGTGCGCCCTCCTTAATTGAGGCAGTCAGATGCGCGCGCCGCCCGTGACCGGGATGACCTCGCCGGTAATATAGGATGCGCCGGCACACAGATATACGATCACCTCGGCATAGTCTTCTGTTTGCCCAACGCGCGCCAGAGGCACCGTAGCCTTTGCCGCAGCGTCGATGTCGCCAAACGAGCACTCCCAATTGGAATTCACAAAACCCGGCGCAATTCCGTTGACCCGGACGGCTGGCGCGAGGCCCCGAGCGAGCTCTCTCGTCAAACCCGCAAGCCCCGCCTTCGCTGTCGCGTAAGCAGCGCTGCTTCCGCCGCCGCCGAACGCCGCCACAGAAACGGTATTGACCACCGCGCCGCGCGAATCGGTCAGCGCGGCCGCCAGCGACTTAGTCATCCAGAACGCGCTCATAAGATTCACCCGCCAGATCCGGTCCCAGAATTCATCCGTCAGCGCGTTGAGGTCCGATGGAGGAATGGGGGTGCGTGTGCCGGGTGCCCCAGCGTTATTGACGAGATAGTCAAGTCCGCCAAGCAGCTCCAGTGTCATCAGGCCGACGTCGCGCGCGCTCGCTGACACACCGAGATCGCCGGGTACCGCTTCCACCCGAAATCCCTGCGCTTTGAATTCACTGACGGTCCGGGTCAACGCCTCTGTAGGCAAGTCGTTCATGGCGACGTGAGCGCCGCTGCGAGCCAGTCGTTCGGCGGCTGCCAGGCCGATGCCCGATGCACTGCCGGTCACGAGCGCACGGCGGCCATGCAACTTGAAATCGATCAAAGCGGGTCTTGTCATACGCTACTCCGTACTGAAAATGGGGCGATACGAATAGAGTGCTGCGGACGCGCGGCGGACGGGCTCTTACGCACCGAGATGCTTCCGTGTGAATGAATGGCTAATTGACGGTAACGACGACATTACCGATCACCGATCCGGACTCAACCGCGACATGGGCCTGCGCGGTTTCGTCCAGCGCAAATCGGGCGCCAATGTGATTAATCAATATCCCGGATTTCAGCGCGTCGCTGATCAGGCGGCAGGCACTTTGACGCTGTTTATCACCAAGCGCGTACACGAGCAGCAGATGCAGTGTGGTGTGGTTAAACATCATCGGATAAAATGGCAATTGCGGCGCCGGAATTGCCATGGACCCGTAGGCAGCAATGACGCCGCCCACTTTGAGCACCTGATTCGAAACTGTCAGGTTACCACCGAACTCAACCTCGACTATGCGATCTACACCGGCGCCAGCCGTCAACTCCTTGATGACAGCAACCACATTCTGTTCACGATAGTTGATCACATGATCCGCGCCGGCCGACTTCGCGTGCTGTGATTTGGACGCACCGCTGACGGTTGTGATCACCTGCGCACCCGACCATTTGGCGAACTGGATCGCATAGTGCCCGACTGCGCCAGCGCCACCGGTGACTAATACCGTTTGGCCGGTCAGCGGCCCGTCACCGAGCGCCGCGTGGCAGGCAGTCATGGCGGGAATTCCGAGGCAAGCGCCGGCGTCAAACTCCGTGTTCAAGGGAAGCGCTATGGCCTGCTGTGACGGAAGGCAGACAAATTCGGCGCAGGTTCCGAAAGAACGGCGCCACGCGGCGTTCCAGGTCCAAACGCGCTCGCCCACTCTCGATGGGCTTACACCACTTCCGATAGCATCAACGACGCCCGCGCCGTCCGAGTGGGGAATGACATAGGGATACGCCAGTGCTCCTCGCGCGCCGGCACGGGCTTTCACGTCCGATGGATTGACTCCCGATGCGTGAATGCGGATGCGAACTTCGCCAGGACCGGGATGTGGCGTTGGACGTTCGCCTACCCGAATCACATCGGATGCGGGCCCGATCGACTCGTAATAGGCTGCTCTCATCTTTCAGTCCCCCTGCTCCAGTGACATTAAATGGCCGCGCTCCGTTGGAACAATAGATCATCTCTCGACAACGCAGGAGATATATTCACAGCGGATGTCGATCCTGTTGGTCCTGGCGGTGAGATAGGGACTCGAAGTCTCGATCCCGGCTTGATAAAAGTTAGACTCTGGAAGAAAGACCAGGCAGGTTAAATAAGATACCGCGAGGCGCCTGTTGTGCTGCACGCCGGCGCCTCTCCCAGAGCCAAAGACACGATTCGCCCAAACGCCACCTCGGACGATCCAATCGTGCACAAAATTCTTTTTAGTACCTTTTCCCCCGGTGCTCTCAGATATTGGACAATGACCTGATAGTTTCAGGTCGAAGATACCGGGAAAGTGAATGAGAATTGTTCCGCATGTGAGCTGCGTAGCGGCAATGATGTTGTGGCTCGGCCACCCTTCTGCGCTACGCGCTCAGACAGACGAGATCCAGGTGTATGACGCCACTATTGCGCCGACCGGTGCATTTAATATAACGCTGCACAATAACTTTACGCAGAGCGGCAGCACGGCCGCAGACTTTCCGGGAGGCATCGTCCCGGACCATTCGCTCAACGGCGCTGCCGAGTGGGCCTATGGCATCGCGCCGTGGCTCGAAGGAGGAGGCTATTTCCCCTTGTATTCGATCACGCGCAACGGCAGCATTTTATATAACGGGTTCAAGCTCCGCGCGCTGTTCGTAACACCGGACGCGGCAAAGCGGGATTTCTTTTACGGCGTCAATTTCGAATTCAGCTTCAACTCCGCGCATTGGGATGATCGAGAGTACACGTCCGAAATTCGCGGGATAGTGGGCACTCATATTGGCCGTTTCGACATTATCTTCAATCCTGTCGTGGATAATTCCTGGAATGGCCTTTCGAAACTCGAGTTCGTCCCGGAAACCCGGGTGGCGATGGCGCTATCCGGAAAATACAAAGTGGCGTTGGAGGAATACGACGACTTCGGTACCGTCAGCCACTTCCTGCCCGCAGCGAAACAATCCCACCAGTTGTTCGCGGTTGTCGATATCACCACTAGAATGTTAGACATCGAGGCTGGCGTCGGCGCGGGGCTTACCGCTGCTTCAGATCATCGGGTGTTGAAACTTATTTTGTCGCGGGACTTTTAACACCGTTTTACGATTGGTTGTGCCCAGGGGCAGCACCAGGCCGCAGCGCCAGGACCGCGCGTTTCGAGTCCATCCGGGTGTGCTTTAAAATCAATAATTTACGGCTGCTTCGTTTTTTCATGTTCGTACTTTTGAGCCAACAAGCCGGGGATGGGCGCCGAGAAACCCGTGCGCCGTGACGCGAGGAAGTATGGAGGCAATTCATGCTGCCGCATCCTCGCCGACCCAGCCGGCCGGATTTCTGCCCTGCTTTCGACTGCCCCGAAACATGCCATTGAGCTTCACCCGAAATGCGGTCCGCATGAAAATTGCCCGCGCTTGAGAGATACTGTGGCAACCCATCAGCACAACGCGAGGAACACCACTGATGCGCAGATTCGAAGGCCGCGTGGCCGTAGTGACAGGGGCTGCACAGGGCCTGGGCAAGGCGGTGGCGATGCGGCTCGGCGCAGAGGGCGCCACCGTCGTAGCTGTCGATATCAATGCCGGGGGTGCCGCAGCAACGGCGAAGGCTATTAGCGGCTCATCGTATGCGGTCACCTGCGACATCGGCGACGAGGCCTCGGTTGCCAAGCTGTTTGAGACGGTCGCCTCCAGGGCCAAGCTCGACGTGCTTGTGA
>Ga0207031_10118_pt1 | contig 22474 bp, 20 predicted proteins | sample Alteio_BWMinCont_37_FD_153278 | JGI IMG/M metagenome (GOLD analysis project Ga0207031, IMG submission 153278) | Enriched cells from forest soil in Barre Woods Harvard Forest LTER site, Petersham, Massachusetts, United States -... | ecosystem: Environmental > Terrestrial > Soil > Temperate forest >... | reverse complement strand
CCTTCCTCTGCGAACTCTGCGATTTAAAGCTTTTTCGCGCAGCTCTACTCCTTAGCCGCGATCCCCAAAGTCTTCATCTTCCGGTAAAGATGGCTGCGCTCGAGGCCGAGCACTTCCGCCGTGCGGCTGACGTTGCCATGGTTCTCGTCAAGTTTCTTCAGAATGTAATCCCGCTCATACGCCGCCCGCGCCTGATGCAGGGTTGAGAATTCTGCCCCCGCAGCCCGCCGGCTGCCATCGCGATGCACCAAAGGCGGCAGATGTTTGCGCTCGAACCGCATCGTCGTCGGATTCATAATCACGATGCGCTCGATCACATTGCGCAATTCCCGCACATTGCCCGGCCAGGAATACCGCATCAGGATCTCAATGCAGTCCTCTGTGATCTCCCGCGAACGCCGTCCGTAGGTCGCCGAAAACTCCTTCAGAAAGTGCCGCGCCAGTAGCGGCACATCCTCCTTGCGTTCGCGCAAAGGAGGCACCGAGAAGGGAATCACGTTCAACCGGTAAAACAAATCCTCGCGAAAGTTTCCCCTGGAGATTTCCTCCTCCAAATCCTTATTAGTCGAAGCAATCACCCGCGCATCCACCGTGATTGCCTCGTCACTTCCGACGGGAACAAATCGTTGCTCCTCCAGCGTTCGCAGCACCTTGGACTGTGTCTTCAGGCTCATGTCCCCAATTTCATCGAGAAATAGCGTCCCCCCATGGGCCTTCTGAAACGTGCCCTCTTTGTCGACGGTCGCACCAGGAAATGATCCTTTCCGGTGTCCAAACAGTTCGCTCTCGATGAGATCCTCTGGAATGGCAGCGCAATTCACTTCCACAAACATTTCATCCTTGCGCAGGCTTTGCCCATGGATGGCGTGTGCCACCAGCTCCTTGCCCGTCCCCGACTCGCCGTAAATGAGCACGCGTCCATTGGTGGGTGCCATCAACTGAATCTGCTGGCGCAACGCTTTCATGGGGACGCTCTCACCCACAATCACGCTCTTTGGAACTAGTTGCTTTTTCAGATCGCGGTTTTCCGCCCGCAAACGCTTGGCGTCGATCGCGTGCTTGATCAGAATGAGGGTCTTGTCGATCGAAAGCGGCTTCTCCAGAAAATCATATGCTCCGAGTTTCGTAGCCCGAACCGCCGTCTCGATGGTTCCGTGTCCGGAAATCATGATGACCTCCGGAGCGTTGTCCAGTTCGCGAATCTTCTCCAGAGTCTCGAGCCCATCAATTCCCGGCAGCCACACATCCAGCAGCACCACATCGAAAGTCTGCTTGTGCAGGGTCTCGAGGCAAGACTCTCCACTCTCCGCTTGCAGCGCCGCGTAGCCTTCGTCCTCCAGCACGCCTTTCAGTGACCGCCGGATGCTGGCCTCGTCGTCCACAATCAGGATGTTATGCATGTTGGCTGATGACAGGAGGGCTCACCACTTCGCTGACCACCGGCAATTCAACCACAAACTTGGTTCCCATCGGTCGATTCTCCTCCACCCGGATCGATCCATGATGATCTTCAACAATGCGGCTGACAATCGCCAATCCCAGCCCGGTTCCACGTTTCTTGGTGGAGAAGTACGGTAGAAACAGTCGCTCCTTTAGTTCCTGCGTAACTCCGTGGCCCGTGTCGGCCACCGTGATCTCCACCGCCTCGCGGCTGGCCACCAGCGTCGTCGAGATCTGAATCTCCCGAAAGATCACATCCTGCATGGCTTCGGCCGCGTTATCCACCAGGTTCGCCAGCGCCCGCCGAATCGCGTCCCCGTCCGCCATCACCTCCGGCAGGCTGGGCGACAGCGAGGTTCGCACGCGAATATCGTCCAACCTTCCATTAAACATGGCCAAAGCGCTTTCCACGATGGAGTTGATATTGGCCGGCCGGGGCTGGGCCGTGGGAAAGCGCGCCAGCGTCGCGAATTCATCCACCAGCGTGCGCACGGTTTCGACCGCCCCTGCGATCGTCTCCGCACAACTGTGGATCACCTCCAGCGACGCCGCGTCCAAAACCGTACTCTTTCCCAGATGACGGCGAATACGCTCCGCGGAAAGCGCGATCGGGGTCAGCGGATTCTTGATCTCATGCGCCACCCTTCGTGCCACTTCCCGCCACGCCGCCTGTTTTTGTGCTTTCAGCAGGTCCGATAAATCCTCAAACACCAGCACGTACCCCAACCCCTGCCCGCCATGCTTGAGTGCCGCCACGGTAATAGCGACGTTCAGCGTAGCGTGCTGGACATCCATTTCCATCTGCGTGGTGGTTGTCCCCATGCGATCTGCCCGGCGTAGCAGAGGTTCCAGACTCTCTATCACCGGATCACTGAACACCTCGCGCAATGGCGCTCCAATCAGCACTTCCGGAATTCCAGATTCCCTGTCACTGCGGTGAAACAATCGCAGCAGAGCGTAGTTCACGTGCGTGATCTCGTGGGCGATGTTCAGCGACAGCACCCCATTCGGAATGTTCTCCAGAATGGTTTCCATGTGGCGGCGGCGTTGTTCCAACGCAACGTTCGCGCCACTCAGCTCACGGCTGGACGCTTCAATCTGCCGCCGGCTGGATTCCAATTCTCCGGCCATTCGATTGAAAGACTGAACCAGGTCCCCAATCTCGTCCGCCGCCTGCACTTCTACTCGATAATCCAGCCGTCCGCGGGAAATCTCCTGCATCGCCTCGGCCAGGGCCACCACTGGACGCGTCACCAGCTTTGAAAGGAACAGTGCCAGCCAGGTCGTGGCAAAAAGCACCACCACGGTTAGCAGCAGCAAAACCGCCATATAGGTGCGCCGCACCAGCCTGCGTCCACGCGCCAATTCCAGATACCGCTGCTGGCTGGCCTCGATCTGCCGTACCGTTTCCGAAAAGTTCTTGGGCAAAGGCATGGCCACCAGGATCACGTCGTGGTCGTCCGCCGGCGCGCTGCCCAGAATATATTCCGTGTTCTCCCACACAAATGGCGCTGGTGCACTGGATAGCAGAAATCCCTTCGGCAGATTGGTCTTAAGTGACTCCCAATCCGTCGGCGCTCCGAAACTGGTTTTCGCGCCCCCCTGGTCGAGGACAACTGCGAATCCGCCCTGCAACGTGGATTCGTGACGCCGCAACTCCTCCCTGATCGCCACCAGGTTATCCGCGGCCAACGCCCGCTGCATCTCGGGCCGGGCGGCAATCGAAACCGCTTCCGCGCGTGCGTTCTGGGCCGCATACTGCGAAAGCAGCGTCGCCATGGTCGCTGTGTCGTGCCGCACTTCCTCCACCGGCGTTGAAAACCACTTGTCAATCGAGCGGTTCATCAGTACATAGGCGAAGAAAAACATCCCAATGACCGGCAGGAACGAGAGCAACAAGCTGCCGACTACTAGCCGCGTGCGGAACTTCGATCCCAACACTCCTAGCCGTCTCTCGGCAAACAGCTTCAAGACGTTGCGGACCAGAACGAATGTCAGAACTACAAACAGAACAAAAATGAGCACGGCCAGCGAAGCGAAGAACAACAGTTGCTGGTTGGTGTCTGGCTTTACCGGCAGGTCGAGCGAAGTCAGGGCGAACAGGATTCCGACCAGCAGAACCAGGCCCAGCCCCACCGGAATAATAATCCGCTTCCGGCTGGGAGGCTTCTCATCCGGACGCATTGGAGTCGAGGAAGTCACAGCCCTGAATCCCACATTATAAGCCGAGCGCGAGTCGATCCATCATGCAGCCGCGGGCGTCCTCGCGAGCCTGCCCTGAGCGAAGCTCTACATCGGTATATTGCGTCCACCAAATCTCCCGACCCCGAAACGGCTGGGCCCATCGCCTCCTCCGTCGCTCCTTGAACTTACCGAAGTTCATGGCCCCGTACCGCCGTTGACCTCACAAACCCGCGTTTGGCGTGCACTCCACGCGCCGTAAACGACTGACGCTTCTGCCCCACGCGGTACAGGTACCAAAGTTACTCGCGCAGTAACGCCTCCGCGTTGACAATTTATGTCAACGCGAAACACGCTGCCGATTCTCCCTGCACTAGCTGCTGTGCTTCGCGTGGGCCGCGCCAGGGCGCTGGTCATTTCTCGGTTGCTCGGATAGGAGATCGAAGTATGTCTCAACGGCTGGGCGACCTTCTCGTTAAAGAGAAGATCGTTACCCCAGAGCAGTTGGAGCAGGCAGTCAAAGTCCAGAAGGAGAACAACACCCGTCTGGGTGCTGCCCTGGTCAAGCTCGGCTTCCTCAGCGACGAGGATGTCACCAACTTCCTTTCCCGTCAGTACGGCGTTCCCGCAATTAATCTTTCCTATTTCGAGATCGATCCTTCCGTCGTCAAGTTAATTCCCTACGAGACTGCCAAGCGCTACCAGATTCTGCCGCTGAGCCGCGTCGGCGCTTCGCTCACCATCGCTATGGTCGACCCCACCAACGTGTTCGCCATGGACGATATCAAGTTCATGACTGGTTTCAACATTGAACCGGTCGTCGCTTCGGAAAGCTCGATTCTCGAGGGCATCGACAAGGCCTATGGCACCAGCAAAGAAGAAGACCTCGAACAAGTGATGCAGTCCATGACCGACATGGACGAGGCCGACGTCGAACTGCAAGCCGACCAGGAAGAACTCGGTCTGGCCGACCTCGAACGAGCTGCCGACGAAGCTCCCATCGTGAAGTTGGTCAACCTCATCCTTACGGACGCCGTAAAGCGCGGTGCCAGCGACATCCACATCGAGCCTTACGAGAAAGAGCTTCGGGTCCGCTTCCGTATTGACGGTGTCCTGCAAGGCATCATGACCCCGCCTCTGAAGTTGAAGGACGCGATTACCTCCCGCATGAAAATCATGTCGAAGCTCGACATCAGCGAAAAGCGCCTCCCGCAGGACGGCCGCATCATGCTGAAGATGAATATCGGAGGACGCAAGAAGCAACTCGATTTTCGCGTCAGTACTCTGCCTACGCTGTGGGGCGAAAAAATTGTGCTTCGCCTGCTCGACAAAGAGAACCTGCGTCTCGACATGACCAAGCTCGGCTTCGAACCCGAATCGCTGGTCAAGTTCGAAAAGGCCATTCTCAAACCTTACGGCATGGTGCTGGTCACCGGGCCCACCGGATCGGGCAAGACCAATACCCTTTACTCTTCCATCTCCACGCTCAACAAACCCGATACCAACATCATGACCGCCGAGGATCCGGTCGAGTTCCAGTTGGCCGGTGTCAACCAGGTGCAGATGAAAGAGCAGATCGGCCTCAATTTCGCGGCCTCCTTGCGCGCCTTTCTGCGCCAGGACCCCAACATCATTCTGGTGGGCGAAATTCGCGACTTTGAGACCGCCGAAATCGCCATTAAAGCCGCCCTCACCGGACACTTGGTTCTTTCCACGCTGCACACCAACGGCGCTCCCGAGACCATCACCCGTCTCATGAATATGGGCATTGAGCCTTTCCTGGTCGCCACTTCGGTTCACCTCATCTGCGCTCAACGCCTGGTGCGCCGCATTTGCAAGGAATGTACGGCGCCCGTGGAGGTCCCGCGCCAGACCCTCCTCGAAGAGGGTTATACCCCTGAGGAAGTGGACACCGTCAAAATCCAGAAGGGCAAAGGCTGCGGCGTCTGCAACAACACCGGATACAAGGGACGCTGCGGTTTATACGAAGTCATGGAAGTCGACGACGAAATCAGGGAACTGGTTTTGGTCGGTGCTTCCGCGGTTGAACTCAAGAAGAAGGCAATCGAGCGCGGCATGATCACGCTGCGCCGCAGCGGGCTCATTAAGGTTGCGGCCGGCATGACCACGCTCGAAGAAGTGGCCCGCGAGACCATTCACTAGATTCGGAACACGAAGGGAAACAAAATGGCGCTCTCGTTAAGCGATCTGTTGAAGAGAATGTTGGAAATGAGTGGTAGCGATCTTCACCTCACCACCAATTCGCCCCCGCAAATCCGTGTCCACGGACACCTTGTCCCTCTGGACCTTCCCCAAATGACGCCCGCGGAAACCAAGCAGCTCGCCTACAGCGTGATGACCGACTCCCAGAAGCACCGTTTTGAGGAAAACCTCGAACTCGACTTCTCTTTCGGATTGAAAGGCCTGGCCCGCTTCCGCGCCAACGTCTTCAATCAGCGCGGCGCCACTTCCGCCGTCTTCCGCTTGATCCCATTTGAGATCAAGTCCTTCAACCAACTGGGGTTGCCGGCCGTAGTCAGCAAGATGTGCGACAAGCCCCGCGGTCTGGTGCTGGTCACGGGGCCCACCGGCTCTGGCAAGTCCACCACCCTGGCCGCCATGATTGACAAGATCAATACCGAGCGCCACGACCACATCCTGACCATCGAAGACCCCATCGAATTCGTCCACATGAACAAGAATTGCGTGGTCAACCAGCGCGAGCTGCACGCCGACACCAAGAGCTTCGCCGACGCGCTGCGCGCCGCCCTCCGTGAAGACCCGGACGTCGTCCTCATCGGCGAAATGCGCGATCTCGAAACCATCGAATCCGCGCTGCGCATCGCCGAAACCGGGCACTTGACTTTCGGCACGCTGCACACCAACTCCGCGTCCTCCACCATTAACCGAATCATCGACGTCTTCCCGGCCCACCAGCAACCCCAGATTCGGGCCCAGTTATCGCTGGTGCTCGAGGGCATCATGTGCCAGACCTTACTGCCTAAGTCCGACGGCAAAGGCCGCGCCATGTGCATGGAAATCCTGGTGCCCAACGCGGCGGTCCGCAACCTCATTCGCGAAGACAAGATTCACCAGATTTATTCCTCCATGCAATCCGGACAGGACAAGTTCGGCATGCAGACTTTCAACCAGGCCCTGGCCACCGCCTATTTCCAGAAGCTAATCACCTTGGAGATGGCCATGAGCCGTTCCAGCAACCAGGACGAATTAACCGAAATGATCAATCGCGGCGCCACTCTGCTGAACCGCAATCAGCCAGCCCCCGCCCTGGCAAAAGGGGCCGCGCCGGGCAAGCGGTAAGCCAAGGATCAAGGGATTGGAAACACCAGAATGCAGTCTGCAAGCAGGGAATCCGGAGCACAAGCTAGTCGCCCCGGGCACAACACATAACGCAGCCAAGCGAGGTTAACATGCCAGTTTTTACTTTTTCGGGAAAGAACGAAACCGGAGAGAAAATCACCGGGGAACGAGTTGCCACCAACAAGCAGGCTCTGGCCACGCAGTTGCGCCGGGAACGAATCACTGCCGGCGCCATTCGTGAAAAAGGCAAAGAGTTTGCCATGCCGACATTCGGCTCCGGTCGCATCAAGGTGAAGGAGATTGCCATCTTCTTCCGCCAGTTCTCCGTCATGATCGACGCCGGCCTGCCGCTGGTGCAATGTCTGGAGATTCTGGCTGCCAACCAGGAGAACCAGGCGTTTCAGAAGACCCTGACCGGAGTGCGCACCACCGTGGAAGGTGGCGCGACCCTGGCCAATGCCATGCGCCAGTTTCCCAAGGTCTTCGATGATCTGACCACCAACATGATCGAAGCCGGCGAAACCGGCGGTATTCTTGACATCATTCTCCAGCGGCTTGCCCTCTACGTTGAGAAAGCCGTAAAGCTGCGCGCGGCGGTGAAGTCCGCCCTCATCTACCCGGTCTCGGTAGTCTCGCTGGCCTTCCTCATCGTCGGCGCCCTGCTCAAGTGGGTGGTCCCCATCTTTGCCAACCTGTTCGTTGGTTTGGGCGTGGCTTTGCCCCTGCCCACGCGCATCGTAATTGGGCTCAGCGGTTTCGTCGGCCAGTTCTGGTGGTTCTTCATCCTAGGTATCGGTGGTCTGATCTTCGGGGTCAAAGAGATGCGCAAGCACGAGCGCGCCGCTTACTACATGGATTGGTGTTTGCTCAAGCTGCCGGTGCTCGGCCTGCTGCTGCGTAAGATTGCCGTGGCCCGCTTCACCCGGACGCTCGGTACCCTGATCACCTCGGGTGTGCCCATCCTGGAAGGCCTGGGCATCACCGCCCGCACCTCCGGCAACAAGGTGCTGGAAGCAGCCCTTATGAAAGTGCGCAAGGCCATCGAAGAAGGCCGCACCATCGTCGATCCCCTGCGCGAATGCGGCGTATTTCCCAACATGGTGACCCAGATGATCGGCGTGGGCGAAGCTACCGGCGCCATGGACTCCATGCTGCAAAAAATTGCCGACTTCTACGAGGATGAAGTCGACGCTGCCACCAAAGACATGCTGGCCATGCTGGAACCCATCATCATCGGCCTGCTCGGCATCATGATCGGCGGCATCGTCATTTCGCTGTATATGCCGCTGTTCTCGATGATCGCCAAACTGGCGGGATAGGCGCCCAAGCGATTCGAGGCCGCGCGGGGGGAACGGAAACATCCGCTCCTTCCGCTGCCGGCCTCTGGCCGCTCACTTCTGGCGATATATAGGGACGGAATGCATTCCATATTCGATCAGCGGCAATGGCTGGCATGGCTGGTGAAGGTCCGAATCCTGGTCCTGACTTGCCTGCTCGGCATTGAGCTGGCCATCGCCCAGCTCACCCCCAGTGCCTTCCCCCTGCGCCTGTTCGTCAACGCCATCCTGCTGTGGTATGCCATCGCGATTTTCTACATCCTGCTGCTGAATTTCTGGCAGGAATATCGCATCCAATCGCTGCTTCAGGTGCTCACCGATCTCGGACTGGTCAGCCTGGTCATTTACGCCACCGGTGGTATTGACAGCTCCTTTAATTTCCTCTATCCCCTGGTCATTATTGTGGCCTGCATTCTGCTGCCCCGCACCTGGGCGTTCCTCACCGCGGCGCTGGCCTTCATTCTTTACGGAACCGTCCTCGAACTCACCTACTTCGAAGTCGTTCCTTCGTATTCCACTACCCACCCGGAATTGAAGTCCCTGCAAGCCATCATCTTTGTGAACTTGGTCGGCTACCTGGCGGTCGCCTACCTCGCCGGACAGTTGGCCACCAAGCTTCGCCAGGTCGACGTCAAGCTCAAGCACACCAGTGGCGCTCTTGAAGACCTGCAGGCTCTCCACGAAAACATCATTCAATCCATCACCGGCGGCCTCATCACCACCGGCCTCGATGGCCATATCACCGTGGTCAACACCGCCGCCCAGAAACTGTTGGAGCGCCCCCAGGACGGCCTGCTGGGCCAGCCCGTCAACCGGCTCTTTCTCGATCCCCTCCCCCAGGTCGAGTCCGAGCGCGCTCACGCCGAAGTGCGCCTCCTTGCTCCTAACGGTTATCGCAAGACTTTCCGCGTACAGGTTTCGGCGCTTGTCGTTCCGGAAAAAGGCACACTGGGATACGTTTACACCTTCGACGATCTCACCGAGGTCCGCCGCCTGGAGCGCGAAGTCCGCATGCAGGACCGCCTGGCCGCCGTGGGTCGCCTGGCTGCCGCCATTGCCCATGAAATCCGCAATCCTCTGACTTCCATCGCCGGCTCGGTGAGCCTTTTGTCTGGCATTCCCGAGCTCAACCAGGAACATCGTCAGCTTCTCCAGATCGTGACTCGCGAGTCCGAGCGCCTCAACCACATCATCACCGACTTCCTCGGATACTCGCGTGGCAAGCAATATCAATTCAAGAGAGTTGATTTGCTCCCGCTGCTCGAAGACACGCTTACCCTGCTCGAACATCGCCTTTCCGCTCAGAACAGCGCCATCCGTGTCGAGCGGAAGTATCCATTGACCGAGGCCTGGACGCTGGCCGATGGCGACAAGATCAAACAGGTGTTTTGGAACTTTTGTGAGAACGCCCTGCGCGCTATGGGGGATAGCGGCACCCTTACCGTTTCCGTGGAAACCTCCGGAGACGACTGGCAGGTCAACTTCGCCGATACCGGTCCGGGCATGAGCCCGCAGTTGATCGAGAAAATCTTCGAGCCCTTCCAGTCCCAGTTCGAGGGCGGTACCGGCCTCGGCCTGGCCATCGTCTATCAGATCGTCCAGGCCCACGAAGGCAAAGTCTGGGCCCGCTCCAAAGTCGGCCAGGGCAGCGTCTTCGTTCTGAAATTGCGGCGTCTCACGGAAACCATGTCGGCCCTGCAACCGCACACCATCGAAGCTGCTTCCGTCGTTGCGGCAGCAGGAGGTGCGCGTGGGTAACATCCTGGTCTGCGATGACGAGCGCTCCATCTGCGAAATGCTGGATATCGCCCTGCGCCGCGATGGCCACAAAGTCGAAACCGTAAACTCCGGTGACGTGGCCAAACGGAAACTCGACGGCGCCCTCTACGACGTGGTCATCACCGACATCAAAATGCCGCGCACCGACGGCATCGAAGTCCTCCGCCACGCCCATCAGGTCTCGCCCGACTCCGCCGTCATCCTGATCACCGCGGTGGACGACTACGAAGCCGCCGTCGAAGCCGTCAAGGCCGGCGGGGCCACCGACTACATCCGCAAATCTCCCGGCCTGGTGGATGAGATCAAACTGGCTATCAACCGCGCCCTCGAAAAAATGGCGCTCAGCCGCCAGAATTTTGCCTTCAAACGCGACGCCAACACCCGTAATTCCCTAGACAACATCGTCGGCGTCAGCGCCGCCATGGAAAAGCTCAAACAGACCATTCGCACCGTGGCTTCCACCCAGAGCACGGTGCTTATCTACGGCGAAAGCGGCACTGGCAAAGAACTGGTCGCCCGCGCCGTGCACGTTTGTTCTCCCCGGGCCGCCGAGCCTTTCGTTTCCATCAACTGCGGTGCGTTCCCGGAAACCCTCCTCGAAAGCGAGCTGTTCGGCTACGTCAAGGGCGCATTCACCGGAGCCAATCAGAACAAGCGCGGCCTCTTTGAAGTCGCCGATCAGGGCACCATCTTCCTCGACGAAATCAGTGAGATGTCCCTCACCATGCAGGTCAAGCTGCTGCGCGTCTTACAGGAGCGCAGCGTGCGTCCGGTTGGCGGTACTAGCGAGATTCCCATTGACGTTCGCGTGATCGCCGCCACCAACCGCGATCTCGACAAACTGGTCGCCGAGAACAGCTTTCGCGAAGACCTCTACTATCGCCTGAATGTGATTCCGGTTTCCGCCCCGCCTCTGCGCGAACGCCGCGAGGACATTCCGCTGCTGGTCAACCATTTCCTGAAGAAATATGCTCCCGCCGCCGGCAAGAGTATTATTCGGGTTGATTGTTCCTCGCTCGAAGCCCTGTCCGCCTATGAATGGCCGGGCAACGTCCGCCAGCTGGAAAACACGATTGAACGCGCTGTCGCCCTCGAAACCGGCGAAGAACTGCATGTGGAGATCCCCGTCGAGAGGGCCAAAGCCCGCGCCGCCGCCGCTGGAGTCGGCATGCACGGCACTATCGCAACCGGCTCGGTGCTGCCCGACGGCATGGACATGGAAAAATACGTGGCCGATATCGAAGTCTCGCTGCTGAAGTCGGCCCTCGCCCAATCCAACGGTGTCCAGACCCGCGCCGCCGACCTGCTAAAGATTTCCTACCGCTCTTTCCGCCACTTGATGAAGAAGTATGAACTCTAGCATTCAGCACTCAGCATTCAGCACTTGGCATTTAGCACTTAGCATTTGGTAGGCAACATCTGGTTTTGAAGCAGGAGCTTGCATCACTGGTGGCGTGCCAAATGCCAAGTTCTAAGTGCTGAATGCTGACACCTGATAGCTAGCTTTTCTTCAACTGTTGCTTCCATCCCAAAACCCTGGCCTTGTTGCCTTCCGCCTCGGCCTCCGGAATCATGCCTTTCTGCTGATACAGCACCGACAAACTGGTATGCGCCAGAATGTCCTCCGGATCCAGTTCCGCCAGCCGTTTGGCGACCACAATCGCCTCATCCAGCCGGTTCAAGTCCCCCAGCACTCGCGCCATGCCGTGCATGGCCTCGGTGAATGCCGGGTCCGCCGCCAGGCATTTCTCATACTCCGCCAACGCGCGCTCCGGATGCCCCTCCGCCACCAGATCGAGCGCAGCATAGTAATGGTCTTCAGCTTTTCGATGGAAATTGTCGTCGGCCATGCCCTCCCGATTCTAAGGCACCAACCCAATTCGCGCATCAGTCCTGTTCTCCTCTGTGTGCCCCTGTGTCCTCTGTGGTTAACGCCGTAGGTTTTCCCGGCGAACTCGGCGGTGAATGTTTTTGCCTTCCCCCGCCGTCGGTTTTCTCTGTGTCTCTGTGGTGAATGGTTTGGACTTGTTATCATGTCCCCATGCGCTACATGATCCGCTTCCTATGGAACGCCACCCGCGGACACCACCTCGCCCCCTGGCGCAGCCCGTATTTATTGTGGAGAATCGAAACCTACACCGGCGTGAAGATGCACCAGATCGGTCTGCTGGAATTCTGGGAATTTACCTGGCGGGAGCGCAAACAGCTTTGGCGCTTCTTGAAGTGGACTGGAGAAATGGAGCGCTACGCGAATCCCAAAGCACGATTGTCATCCTGAGCGAGCGACTTTGCGAAGCGAAGAGCCTGCCCTGAGCGAACTCCGAGTATCAACGAGGGGAAGTCGAATGGGACCCGGGCGGGCCGCGCGATGCGCCGCGTTCTTTGCGGCGCAATAATCGCGCGCTTGGCTCGCATTCTTATCTTGCTGCCGCCGCCGCGCCTTCAATCAGAATACTGACTTCGCTGCCTTTGCCCGAGCCAATCAGCTGCGCCGCCGCCGCCCGGTTGGCGGCAATCTCCAGATACCCCATGCTCCCCAGAATGCCAAACACTTCGTTGGGCATGCCTTCGGCATAGTTGCTGCGAATTTCCGTAATTTCGGTCTTGCCAATCACCATTTTGAACGCTGGCGGAGTCGCCTGGAACAGCATGGGCACATCCTGCCGCGTGAAGTTGGTCACCAGATTGCCAAAGCGATCGACTTTCAGCACCACTCCGCGCAGCGTGCGGCCGTCCGCGGCCTTGGGTTTGGGCGCGTTGAAGCGCGCGTAATCCGATATCTCGTCGCCAAACTTCCCCGAGTCCACGCCCTTCGCCAGCCAGCCTGCCACCGGCGCAAAAACATCGCGGCCATGAAAAGTATTGCTCACCGGCTGCATAAAATAATGTTCTCCGGTGATGTGCCGCACTCGAATCCGTTCCTCGCGCGCATACACCAGTGACAGCACTCCGTTGTCGGGCGCCACGAAGAAGTGCTTTTCGTTCGAAACCAGAATCGGCCGCCGCGCCGTACCCACGCCCGGGTCCACCACCACGACGTGAATCGTCCCCAAAGGGAAGTAGGCATACGATTGCGCGATGGCCAGCGCCCCGTCGAGCACGTCAAAGGCCTGCACCGAATGGCAGATGTCCACAATCTGCGCCTGCGGGGCGATATTAAGAATGACGCCCTTCATGGTGCCCACAAAGTGGTCGTTGATTCCGAAGTCGCTGGTCAGGGTAACAATCGGCCGGTTCGCCACGCTTGCCTCGCAGCGGGAGACAGAACTCTCCCAATGTGGCGAAAGTAACCTGTAGGACAGCTAGAGTCAAGGCACGTAGGTAATCCGACCACGGAGGAGGGTTGACGGAAGGTTGCCGCCGAAGGACGACCGGCGCTCCTTGTAGCCAACGACCAACGACGAACGACCAACGACCGCCCTACTGAATCTCGATATTCCCCGATCCCGTATCCACTTCCACCGGCACTCCGCCGCCATTCACCTTGCCGCGCAACTCTCTTTTCCCCATCGTGCCCTGCACGGTCACCGGCTGGCTCACGGAGATCGATCCCGAACTGGTATGTGCGTCCAAATCAAACCCCGCCGCGGACGCCAGCTTCAAATGGATGCCGCCCGAGCCGCTGTGCACCGTCCACGATCCCGTCGGATCGCCCTCCGCAGTAATGGTCCCGCTGCCCGCCGTCGCCTCGAGCGTCCCCTTTACGCCGCGCAGCTCCATGCCGCCCGACCCGGTTTCGGCCCGCACCGCTCCCGGCGCCGTCTGCCCCAGCGTGATGTGCCCGCTGCCGGTGTGGCCTTCAAATCCTCCGCCAACATCGTTTGCGTGGATCGACCCACTCCCCGTCCGTGCCCGCACATTCCCCTTCACCCGGTCAATCTCCACATCGCCCGACCCGGTCTCCGCCCGCACCGTGTTGCCGATGTCGGAAATCTTCAACCCGCCCGACCCCGTCTGGATTTCAATCTCACGTTGCAGGCCCTCGATCGTCTGACCTCCCGACCCGGTACGAGAACGCAATTGCGTCTCCGCGGGAACCACCAGGTCGTAGCTGATGGAAACGTTGTGAAACAGTTCCGAATCGTCGCTGTGGCCAATGCGGATGTCATTGCCACTCTGCTGAATCGGAGGGTTCTTCTCAATCTCCTGCACCTTTCGCTCGCCATCGCCTCCAAACCAGTTCGTAACCTTGATATGGGCGCTGATCTCCACTTGGCTGGAACTTCCCGTGCGCACGTGTACGCTCCCCGACCCAGTCGTGAGGTCGATGTTGGCCGGGCCGGTCACCGTCAGCGTCCGCTGAAACGACCCCTCCGCCGATGCCGCCGCCGGCAGCGCTTGCAGACAAACCAACAAAACCGCCAGGCCGCTGATCAGATGTAGAGCAGAGCTTCTTTTCGTTTTCATCGTCGCCTCTCGAACCTCAATGAATCCTGACATCTCCCGACCCGGTACGCACCAGCAATTCCGGCCCGCCACCCGAAACCTTGCCCCGAATCTCATGTTGCGCCCGCCGCAGATCACCTTGAATTGTCATCGTCACCGGACGGTCCACCGTCACGCTTCCCGATCCCGCGGTCGCGTCCAAATCAAAGCTTGCCCCCGAAGGCAACTCGAGATCCACGTTGCCGGAACTGGTTCTGATTTCCCATCTCCCGCTGTTCACACCCTGAATCGTCATATCGCCACTGCCCGAATGCGCGTCCAGCATCCCGTTCACTCCGCGCAATTCAACGTTGCCCGACCCGGTGTGCACGCGCACATCGCCCTTGCTTTTCTCATCCGCGCGAATGTCGCCGCTCCCAGCCTCGGCACTGAACGGCCCGGAAATCTCGCGTGCCTCCACATTCCCCGACCCAGTACGCACCTGGATTTCGCCGCTGATGTCCTCCAATCGCATGTCTCCCGACCCGCTCTCCAGCTTCAGATTGCTGCGCAGTCCTACCATGCGCTGGTCGCCGGATCCGCTGTGCGTCGTCACCGTGGTATCTGCCGGCGCGGTGATTTCATAATCCACCGAGATGTCATGAGCATTGATATAGTCAATGTGAATGCTGTTGCCGCTCTGCTGAATCGGAGGGTTCTTCTCGATCTCGCTGACTTCCGACTGCCGCCCTCCACTAAACCAGCGGTCGCCCACGTGAATCCTGCCGCGCACCGTCACCGTTCCCGCCGGCCCGCTACGCACCGTGACGTCTCCCGATCGCGTCAGCACCTGCAAGTCCACCGCACCGCTGACCGGGTAGGTCCGCTCAAACGAGCCTTGCACAGACGCGGCCGCCGCCACGGTCATCGCCGCCACGCTGACCATCAATGCGACTAAACGAAAGGTTTTTCTCATGTCCATCCTCCTGGCTTACCGCTGCAATAGACGCACCAGACAATCAATTGTGAGTAGCAAATCTCCCAGGTGTTCCTCTGTGCGCCCTGTGGTAAAGGCCTTCCTTTGCGCGCCTTCGTGTCCTTTGTGGTTCAAGCTTTTTCCCGCCCCAAAAACCAAAGGCACGGATTCCCATCCGTGCCTTCGCACTATTGAGCCATTTCCATAAAGCCAGCTACTGCAACACCACCTGATCGCCTTCCTTCAAACCGCTGAGCAACTCGGTCTTTGCACCGTTCGATATGCCAATATTGACTGCCAGCTTCTTCTTGCCATCCTTTGCCTTCGAGTCTGGTATCTCGACCGAGGCCTTCTTGTCTTTGTCGTACAGGATGGCGCCTTCCGGAATCTGCAACACATTCTTATGCTCTTCCAGAATGATCTCGGCGTTCGCCGTCATCTCAGCCTTCAACTCGCCGCCCGGGTTGTTGATGGACACGCGCACTTCGAACGTGGTCACGTTGTCCTTCTCCACCCCCATCGGCGATATCTTGGTCACCTTGCCGAAGAAAGTCTTGTCCTTGAACGACTCCACTTTGATCCGCGCCGGCTGTCCCAAATACACCTTGCCGATATCGCTCTCGTCCACTTTGCCCTTGACGTAGACTTCGCTGGTGTCGCCCAGCGTCATTACCAGCGTGGCGCCGGAACCCAACACCAGGATCGAACTCACCGCATCGCCCATTTGTACGTCGCGCGACAGCACAATCCCATCCAGCGGGGAAGTGATGTCGGTATAGCTGAGCTGTTCTTCCAGTTGCTTGAGATTTGCCTGGTCCCGTGTTTTTTCCGCTTGGGACTGCGCGATTTTTGCCTTCAAAACCGCCATTTGCGCCTTGGCGACGTTCTGCTTGTTGAGCGCCATCTTGTAATTCCGGTCGGCATCGTCCAGCGCCTGCGCTGAAACCACGCCGTCCTTCGCCATCTCCGTATTGCGGTCATACTGGCGCTTCAACAACGGCACATCCGGTCCCTCGGCATCCACTTTGGCCCGCTCGTAATCGGCCTGCGAGCTCGAAAGATTCGCCTCAGCCGCCAGCAAGGCCGCTCGCGATTGTTCCACCTGCGCCTCGATTTCTACCTTGTCCAACTGCGCCAGTAGTTGACCCTTCTTCACCGTGTCGCCGTAGTCCACCAGCAGTTTTTTCACAATTCCGCTGGCCTTGGACTTCACTTCGACCTTGAGTATCGGTGTTACCTTGCCGGTCGCAACCACGCTCTTGGCCAGGTCGCCCTTCTCCACCTTCGCCAGCTTGGAGGGATCAATCTTGGTGCCGCCCCGGCTGAAAGCCGCCAGTCCGCCCACGAACAACAGCACCACTCCTACCACGCTGCTGATTATGATGATTCGCTTGCGGCGCTTCTTCTTGTTATGACCGTTGCCGTTCACATCCGCCTCCTGCGCTGCCTGTTGGTTATTACGGGGCTAGCCCCGGTTTCGTTCCCTAATTTTTGGTTGGAAATGACACTCCGCAGGTTCTGGCAACCTGCTCAACCCCTTAGACCGCGCAATACCAGAAATGGAAGCAGGAAATCTGACCGCGAATCCGGGATACAAATAGGATCAACTCAGGGGCCATCAAGCTTCCACCGCGTGCCTCCATTCTACAACCAATCGCCTGCCGCAAGAATGTAATACCCCCTTTGGAATGTTAGAATTACCCAATCTATGCTTGCCTATGTGCTGCTGCAGGTGTTCCTCATCCTGCTGCTGGTCGCAGCCAATGCGTTCTTTGCCGCCGCCGAATTCGCTCTGGTGAGCGTCCGCGAAACCCGCATCCAGCAACTCATAGAGTCCCGCCGCGTTGGTGCCCGTATCGTCCAAAAGCTGCACCGTAACCTCGACGAAGTAGTCAACGGCGTTCAACTCGGTATCACCGTAGTCAGCCTGACCCTGGGCTGGATCGGCGAGCCCATCGTCGCTCGCATCGTTGAGGGCCTCCGCTTTATTAATCAGGTTCCCCACGCCGCGGTTTACGCCCACGGCATCGCCCTGGTCATCGCCTTCAGTCTGATCACTTGTCTGCACGTAATCCTCGGCGAATTGGTCCCAAAGTCTCTGGCTTTAGAACGTGGCGAGCAGGTCGCTCTTGCAGTCGCTGCCCCCCATGGAAGTTTTCCTCACCCTCACGCGCCCGTTTATTTATTCCATGAGCAAGGCCGCCGGCTTCGTCCTTCGCGTCTTCGGATCACGCAAGCTCCGCCAGGGCCCGGTCCATTCGCCCGACGAACTTAAACTCATCGTCACCGCCAGCCGCCAGTTCGGCCAAATCCCGCCGTCGCAGGAAGAAATGATTCATCGCGCCCTCGAACTCGAAAGCATCACCGTCCGCGAAGTCATGGTCCCGCGTCCCGACATTTTTTCCCTGCCCGGCGACCTCACTCTGGACGAAGCCTTGTCCCGAGTCGTCGAAGAGCAACATTCCCGCGTCCCCATCTACGACCGCCAGAGCGGCCCTGAACACATCATCGGCGTGCTCTATTCCAAAGACCTCATGCGCTGGAGCCGGCTGCGCCTCACGGCCAACCCCGCGCAGCCCATCTCCACCCGCATCTCCAACATGAAGGTCAGCCAGATCATGCGCGATGTTCTGGTCGTCCCCGAAACCAAGGTCCTCACCGAGTTGCTCGAGGAATTTAAAGACCGTAAGCGTCATCTCGCGGTCGTAGTCGACGAGTTCGGTTCCACCGCCGGCGTCATCACCGTCGAAGACATTCTGGAACAGCTGGTGGGCGAGATCGAAGACGAGTTCGACATCGCCCCGCCCGAAACCTCCGTTCTCGCGCAAGACCTTAAACTAGTATTGGAAGCCTCTGCCGGCATTCGCGATCTCGAGTCACAATACGAACTGGTTCTGCCGCGCGACGCCGGCTTCGAAACTCTGGCCGGATTTATGCTCGCGCGCTTGCAAAGAATCCCCAAAGTCAGCGACGCCTTCGACTACGAAGGCCATCGTTTTTCCGTTGAAGAAATGGAAGGCCATCGCATCGCCAAAGTAAAGATCGAAAAACTCGAGCCAGCCGTCATCAAAAACTGAGAACCGGGAACTGACAACCGAGAACTGATTTTGATCCTCCGCTACCTAGCCCTTCGCGCGCTCTACACCCTGCCGGTAGTCTGGCTCGTAGTCTCACTCGTCTTCCTCCTCATCCACTTGGTCCCCGGCGACCCCATCCTGCAAATGCTCGGCGAAGGCGCACCCGCCGCCGACATCCAGGCCGCACGCCACACCTACGGACTCGATGTTCCCCTAGGCCAGCAATATCTCCACTACTGGAGCGGCGTCCTCCACGGCGACTTGGGTCCTTCCTTCCGTTTCAATCAGGGCGTTACCAAACTAATCGCGCAAAGATATCCCTACACCCTGCAATTGACCTTGGCAGCTTTACTGGTGGCCATTCTGCTCTCGATCCCCGCCGGCGTCCGCTCCGCCCGCCGCCGAAATCACTGGGACGACCGTTTGCTGAGCGTCATCAGCCTGTTCGGATTATCATTCCCAAACTTCGCTCTCGGCCCCATCCTTATTCTCCTGTTCTCCATCAAGCTGGGATGGCTGCCCGTCTCCGGTTCTGGAACATTCGCTCACCTGATCCTCCCCGCCATCACCATGGGCGGAGCCCTAGCCGCGATCCTAACCCGAATGGTGCGTACCTCAATGCTGGAAGAACTAGGCCAGGACTACATCCGCACCGCTCGCGCGAAAGGCTTGCCCGAACGCACCGTCGTTTATCACCACGCCCTGAGAAACGCGATGATCCCGGTAATCACCGTCCTGGGCCTCCAATTCGGCGCACTATTAGCCGGAGCCATCGTCACCGAAACTATCTTTTCCTGGCCCGGCATAGGCCGCCTAACCATCCAAGCCATCGGCAACCGCGATTATTATTTAGTGCATGGCTGTATTCTGGCCATCGGCCTGACCTACGTAGCTGTAAATCTCATGACTGACCTGCTCTATACCGTCGTGAACCCAAGGATCCGTCAATGACCGCCAACATTGGATCAAAGACTGCCGACACCAAAAAAGACGACGGGTGCCCCATCCTTGCGCGTACTTTGCGCAAGGGTGGGATTCCACGGACGCGTCCAGCAACAGCCGGGGTTCTCAGCGTTCTCTGCACGCACTTCTCCGCGTACTCTGCGTTCAAGGTGTTGACTTTCGGTCCTCTTTGCGTCCTCCGCGAAATCAGTTCTTTGCGCCCTTTGCGGTTAAGGTTTTGACGAATGTCCACCCTCCCCATCTCGCTCCAACGCGCAGCCAGCCACAACGCACTAGCCACAACCGGCGCTGCGTTAGTCGCAATCTTCATCATCCTAGCCATCTTCGCCCCGTGGATCTCCCCCCCCAGGACCCAGCCCACATCGACCTCCCCACGCGCCTCTCGCCGCCCTCCACCGCTCATTGGGCCGGCACTGACGAACTCGGTCGCGACATTCTCTCTCGCCTCATCTACGGTTCCCGAATCTCCATGCTCGTAGGTAGTTCGGTAGTCGCCGCATCGCTAAGCCTCGGCCTCATAATCGGCTCGCTCGCCGGATACTACGGCGGACGCCTCGACCGCTTCATCAACATCGTCGTGATGAACGCCTTCCTCTCGTTCCCCGGCATCCTTCTCGCTATCGCCTTCGTAGCCTTCCGCGGCCCCGGCATCTTTAATCTTGTGCTCGCGCTTTCGCTCGGCGGCTGGGTCGGATACGCCCGCCTCGTCCGTGCTCAGGTCCTGGCCGCCCGCGAGCAAGAATACGTCGAGGCCGCCCGCGCCCTCGGAGCCACCGATCTACGCATCATCGCTCGCCACATCCTCCCTAACATCATTCAGCCAGTTGTTGTGCAGGCTGCTATCGGCATGGCCGGCGCCATTCTCGCCGAAGGAACCATGAGCTTTCTCGGCCTCGGGGTTCCGCCGCCCACCGCCAGTTGGGGATCGATGCTCAACGACAGCCGCTCGCATTTGTTCGACGCGCCCCATCTCGTCCTATTTCCCGCCGCCGCCGTCATGCTCGCCGTGCTCTCGTTCAACTTCATCGGCGACGCCCTCCGTGACTATCTCGACCCGCGTTCCCGCATCGAAGCTGGTCTGTAATCTGTCTCTTGGTTGCTTGCCATTTCTCGAATGCGCCTCAGCGCGAAGAATCCGCTTCAACCCGCCCTCGAAACGCCTCGCGTCAAGGCGTGAGTAGCCCAAATTCCTCCGTTTTCCTCTGTGTTCCTCTGTGCTCCCTGTGCTTAAGCCTTTTTAAGCGCCCATCACGATTTGCTGATATCGCGACACGCCAGCCGTGCCACTTCTCTATCTCAAGTAACAAGAATCATTGCTGGATCCATCCCATCCAATCTGCAAGGAGGGTCGAATCATGATCGCGCGCATCTGGCGGGGCGTCACCCGCGAATCCGACAAAGACACTTACTTCGCCTACTTGCAACAAACCGGCCTGAAGGAATACGCCGCAATCCCCGGCAATCGTGGCGTCTGGACCCTCCGCCGCGTCGCCGAGAGCAAGTGTGAATTCACCCTCATCTCGCTCTGGGACTCCATGGAAGCCATCAAAGCTTTCGCCGGCCCCGATCCTGAAAAAGCCGTGTTCTACCCCGAGGACGGCAAGTTCCTGGTCGAACGAGGTCCCCGTGTCCTGCACTACGAAGTCTTGTCCGCTCCTCCGCGGTAAAGGTTCCACTAGTGACGCATGGCCGCCCAAGGTCTTAAACTGTACGAGAAACTCATGGACCGCCGCGTCTTCCAATTCCTGACTTGGCTCACCTGGCTGGCTCTGCCACTCATCGCCCTGCGTTACTGGCAAGTCTGGGACCAACTACCGCTTCGCATGGCCACCCATTTCAACGCCAACGGCCAGCCCGACGGTTGGATGTCCCGCGACGTCTCCCTATGGTGCGGGCTCGGAGTCACCGCCTTCCTGCTCGTCATCTTTACCGCCGTACTCTTGGTCTGTTACTCGATAAAGACGGTGGACGCGGCCTCTTGGGCCCTGCTCGCCTTCTATTATTTTGTGCTCGGCATCGTCTCGTTCGGAAACTATGCCGTCATCGAATACAACCTCCACGGAACGCCCATCCAGCTTGCGATGCTCCTGTTCCTGACTCCACTGGCTATCCTGATTCTGATTGCAATCGTGCTGGGCACACGGCGCGGCCACCCTCTGGCCACCCAAACCTGGCTCGCGCAGGAAACTCACGCCTCTCCGCTGCTTGCCATCGTCTTTCTCGTGCCGTTGTTCGTCGAGTTGTGGGTCCTTTCAACCACCAATCTAGGAAGCGTCCGCCTCGGCCTGGCGCTGCTCTGCCTGCTCTTCCTCTTGATCGCAATATTTGCCGGCAGCGGGTTCCGCTACTACTTTGGCTCCGCCGGCGTGGAAATTCGTGCCCTCGGCTATCGCCTGCGCTCCATCCCAGCATCCCAGATCACCAGCTACGCCATCGAGCCCTGGAACCTGCTGCGCGGCTACGGCATCCGCGGCATCGGAGGCACCCGCGCCTACGTTTGGTGCAACCAGGTAGTCCATATCAAGACGCCCCAAGGCGAAGTCTTTCTAGGACACACCCACCCCGAACGCATAATCCGCGATCTGGATATGATGAAACAAGCCCACAGCCTTGAGGGAGCAACCAAAGAATGACGTGCCTTCTGTGATCCTCTGTGCACCTCTGTGGTGAAAGGTTCTAAGAATTCGCCGTAGTACTGATAGCTGACAGTCTCTCCTATGCAAAAAGTCTTCCACTTCGATTCCCCGCCGGAACAATACATCGCCGACGCCGCCGTGCTCTGCTGTTTCGATCAGCGCATCCGCGAAGCCACCAGAGAATTTCTCCAGCGCCAGGGAATCCTGCGGCCGGACATGATCGTAGTAGCCGGCGGCGCAAGAACTCTAGCCTCGCCCCGCAATGACTTCGAACGCGACTTCATCCTCGAACAAGTGCGCATGTCGATCCGCCTGCACAAAACCCAGCGCATGTTCCTGATGAGCCACTCCGACTGCGCCACCTACGGCGGCCTAGCCGCCTTCGACGGAGACCAGGAA
>Ga0207031_10092_pt1 | contig 22605 bp, 21 predicted proteins | sample Alteio_BWMinCont_37_FD_153278 | JGI IMG/M metagenome (GOLD analysis project Ga0207031, IMG submission 153278) | Enriched cells from forest soil in Barre Woods Harvard Forest LTER site, Petersham, Massachusetts, United States -... | ecosystem: Environmental > Terrestrial > Soil > Temperate forest >... | reverse complement strand
ATGTTCCCACGGTTTACATTGATGGTGCTCCTTATGACGCGAGCAGTCAGTTCACAGTGTTGCTCGATCCCGTAAATGGACCAACTGGCTGACTTCCGTGCACGGGGATAGTCTGCCCGTTGGCATCCGTGTAAGGTGTGTTGGCATTTTGTGAGTCATCAAACACAACTGTGTCGCTGCCGCCGCCGCCATCAATTCCGATCTTCGGATTATCACCGTATGGGCCGCTCACGCTGTCGAGATCGCCATTTCCAATCGTGAAAATGTCGTTTCCAGCACCACCCTGGAGAGTCAGCGTTGTCCCCGCGTTCCAGGCATCAATCTGATAAGCGCGGTTCACCGGCTGGCCAGACGGATTGTTCTGTCCATCGATGGTAACTGACTTGAGACCGGTAAAGTCAATGGTCCCCGTCATCAGTTGATTGAGGTTCACTCCCGACACGTGGACGTAGTGGGCCAAAGTTAACTGAGTGGGATCGATGACGTATTTCGGCTCATTAAAAAGCCCTCCCAGGCTGACGGCGGATGTCGAATCATCGTTCACCGTAAGCGAGTCGTTTCCGGAATTACCCACGACGGTCAGGTACTGACCGTTGGAAATGGCATCAGCACGGAGGACGATGTTGTTTAAGGGTGTGATTGGCGAGAAATCCACATAGCCATTCCCCACGGCCTGGAACAGATTCCCACCTCTCAACAATCGCGAAGAGATGGGCTGAAGCTGTTTGGTGGTATCGATTTCGACAGGGAATGCGGGCAGGCTATCGACCTCGATGGTGTTTTTATCCGAACCCACGATCAGCTGAAGGTTATTGATGCCGGAATAATTCACGTTCGTGATGTTCACGGGCATACTCTCGAATAGTGCGTAACCCACAGAATGGTCCGTCACTTGATACTCGATTCCCGTCACTAAGCCAGCCGAATGATAACCGCGATCATCGACGATGAGCGAATTCTGGCCGGTTCCACCCTTCACGTTCACGTCAACACCGGGCGTATTGATCACAAACTGAGTGTCGTTATTCGTTCCCTGGAGCGTCAAGCTTGCGGTGGTGACAACATCAATCGCTGGTAGTGTGTAGCCATTGACTTCAACCATGATATGAGGGCCTTTAGCATCATGTTCGAGATAGACCTGAACATCATCCGGCACACCAGAAGCATTGGAGTAGGGGCTGAGATCAACAACCACCGGTTGTGCCGCTGTTCCAAACGATGGGAATGTATTGGGCAGCGTGGGTGGATTTACCGGGTTCGCGGAATTGATTTGCGAGCTCGAGAAGATGGTCCCGCTGGCAATTGGGAGAGAAAACAGAGTCGCCTGGAATGGGCCAACATAGCCATCCACTTCGATGGAAAGGTGTGCAGACAGTTCTCCTTCGACATTGAACAGTTGACCGCCGCTGTAATCGAACGGCCGGAGTTTGCCAGTGCCATCGTTGCTCAGGCCAAGCCGGAAATATCCATCCAGCCCCCCATCCGCGACTCCGGTGATGCCCACAGGCGCTGTTGGGGGGATCCCAACTTTAGCATGGAGCCCGCCGGTGATATCGACCAGCGGTTGCGACGAGTCGATATAGAGACCATCGAGCAAATCCTTGGGTTGTTGGTTGTTGAAGAATTCCCGGATACCAAACGTGTCATAGCCAATCTGGAAGTGGAGATGGATTTGCACATCGGTTGTGATCTGGAGACTGACCGGTCCCCAGATCGGAATGTCGGCCAAAGTTCGTTCGCCGCCGGGTGTATCGAGATTGGCGCTGAAGGTCACGATATCGGCATCGTTTCCGAGCAGGAGTTGGATGGCACTATTCAGCGGATCCTCAACGAATGGGAAGCTGAGGTGAAATCCCGTGTCCATGGCGGCGAGTTGCGAGATCACCCCTTGCAGTTTAGCTTTGATCGCATGTTGAACGGGGTCGTTGTCATTGAGCTGGGAATTGACCATTTGACCGAATGAACCCGCCAAGGCTCCCAAAGATTGAGCGTCCCAACTTCCCGCGTTGGAATTATCGGAGAGACTGAAGCTCCCGATATTCAAGTAAACTCCGTTATTGGGATCGATTTTCAATTGGTCGATGGCTGCAAGAAGTTGCGAGAGATCGATGACCAGACTGACGATTTGCTGAATCCCGGGCGGCAGCACTCCCTGGTCGTTCACCAGATTCGCCAGCGTTAAAATGCTGATCTTCCCGGCACCAATGTCGCTAAAACCGGGGATCGGCGCATCGAGAAACTGCAGCAGTGGATTGATTGGGGCCGTGGTTTCTTGAATGAAATTGACGACCGGCGCCATCGCCGAATCGATGTAACTCCCCAGTCCGACCTCAACATTGTCTAGGCTGACAGAGGGCTGGCTCGTCAAGATTCCATTCGACGTGTTCGAGCCCGTGAGGTTCCAAACGAAGTGCAGGTCGGCCTTGATGTTCGGTAATGTCAGGTTCGCTTGATCGGCACTGACCTGGTACGAGCCGGCGTTCTGGTTACCTGCATCGACACCCAAACTACCAGTCAGATGCAGGTAAGCGATCGCTTGCAGGCCTTGAAAATATGGAGCAGATACGCTGCCGTTGCCGGTGATGTCCGTTGCCAGACTTCCGACTAACCCAACCCCGCCGGGGTTGTTTGGATCTGCACTGAATGCACCCGCCGTCGCAGTGATTTTAAAGAGTCCGAAGTTGCCCTGGAGAGTGGATCCCACTTTCAGCTCGCCGTCGACAACCAGTTGAATGTGAGCGGGATTCGCACCGTTGTTAGAGAGCGTAAAGCTGTTATTGTTCAATCCAAAATCCAAATTATCGAGATTGACCGACAATTTGAGTGTGCCCCCTCCGGCCGTTGTGATCGTGAATGGAAGACCCTTCAGGCCCGCGTTAAAGCTAAAGGCCTTGGTTATTACCGGTTCCGTGATGTTGAGAACGAGTTCGATACTACCCGAATTGGAATCTTCCGACTTGAGTTGCACCTGGACATTGGGAGATAGTTGATTCAACTTGGCGATAGCCTGGTTGATGTCGGCGATCTGGCCGAGGCTCTGGATTTGCTTATCGAGAGAGTCGATTGCGGTTTGGACTTGTTTTGCGTAAACATTAATCCCTTCCCCAATTACGGGGAGCGTGGTCTTCGCACTGGAAACAATGCTAACGAAGGGGGCCTCTGCCGATTGGACGTAGCTGGCGAGCCCGTCGAACAAGGTCGCCGTGTCGATGGCTGGCGCCAGTCGATCCTCCAGCGCTTCAATCCCCAGCTTCATCGAGTGGTATTTGCGGCGTAACATCGGTCGAACCCCCAAGTGGCATGCGGAAAATGAGTCTCCACTTGGGAACACGCAAAACGACGGTGGATCACATCAATTATTTTTATCCTTCGGTAATTTCCATTTTCAGCCAGCTACGGGCATAGGCCCACAGACGATCGGCACTGCTCGTTGAAATTCCCATGATATCGGCTGTTTCCGGGATTGTCAAACCGACATAATAACGCAATTTGACCAGCTTGGCCGCATCGGCATCGACACTGGCGAGTTTTTCCAACACAGAATCAACTGCGATGACAAGGTCATCAGATGTTGGCTGCGCAAAAACGATATCTTCATGCAATTCGACACGTGCAGCTCCTCCACCTCGTTTCTCGGCATTCCGACGCCGGGCTCGATCGACCAAGATGTGACGCATGGCCTCGGCTGCCGCGGCGAAGAAATGCTCTCGCCCTCGCCAGCGAGGATCATCGTGGCCGCCCACCAGTTTCAAATAAGCTTCATGGACGAGTTCCGTGGCTTGTAGTGTTTGTCCAGGCCCCTGTTGAGCCATGCGAGCACTCGCCAGCCGACGTAACTCCGCGTAGACGACAGGAAGGAGTTCAGCTGCCGCCTGCTTATCGCCTTGAGAAGCCGCATAGAGAAGCTGGGTAATATCAGCCATGCGGTTATCATTATTCCTTATCAATTGCTCGAAAACATCCATTAATCGAAAGTCGTTGCGAAATGTCTTCGGTATCGGTTGGTGAAAGCCAACCCTACCTTGGTCTTGAAGGTGATCATCATCAACTGGGAGAAAACCTTCCAGAAGTTGGTGGTAGTACAACGCACCATTACGAGCACCTTTGACGTTCAATCGCGGTGCGATTGCCCACGCAGTACCTTGTGGGTAGTTACGCAAATCGAAAATGATGAACTTGGTGTCCGGGGTGCCTGAGCTTGTCACCATCACGGTCGAGGACGCCGCGGGCAATCCGATTGGCGGGCTCCCGAGCAAAGCGTTCTCTCTCTACTATTCTGGGGGCAAAAGCACCGCCAAGTCGACCAAGGTTACGCCAACCACAACCCCCGGAGGCTACTTCGCCACTTTCACCGGCGAGATCGCGGGGAGCGCGAGCACCCTGCTCGTTGAGGTCGATGGGTTGCACCTAGCTTCCCAACCCACAATTCAGGTCGTGCCGGGTAATGTGAGTGCAAGTTCACAGTTCCATTTCGCAACTGCTCTGACGAAGAATGGCAAGAATGACGTTGTGACGGTTATAGTCAGAGATGACGCAGGGAACCTCATCACGGGGCTTGTCAGCGGCGACTTTGTCTTCGACTTCACGGAGGGAACCAGCAGCGGTTCGTTCGGCACGGTGACGGAGACGAAAACCCACGGTGTCTACGAGGTGATCTTCACCGGGACTCAGGTAGGGAATGCCACGACGGTGAGCCTCGCCATCGACGGTGTGCTGCTCACCCAGAAACCCAAGATCAGGGTGATGGCGTAAGGTCGATACGTAGAGGAGATTCGCATCCCACCGACCGCGATTCGAACAGTACCTGATCGCAACGCGAAGCCCACATGTTTACCATCCTCACCGGCCGCCGTCCCTGCGGGGACCGTGCTTCCGAGGCGGAGCTTGGCTCAGGTCCTTATGCCCGATGAAGTAGATTACAGCCAGCAGGACTCGCCTCGACAAGTCCGTTTTGGCTGTTAGTGCAGTTCAGCGATTTGGAAAAAACCCCACTTTTGCTCTCGCAGCATCCTGATTCGCAGACACAAAATCCGACCGGATTTGTAACACCTCATCCGAGCGAGGGTCGGGCAAGCGAAAGGCATCTGCTTGGCGTTCATGGCGTCCGGCAGTTATCCGGGCAACGGGCCGGTACTCGATCCGGCGATGAAGCATACGTCCCGGTCAAGAGGCATTGCTTGCGGTCTTCATGGTTGATGATGACCGGGAACGCTTCGTTCTCTTCTGTTTTGCGCGAGCATTTTACAAAACAGTCTTTCATTTCTCTGACAGCAACTCTTGGGGTATCATCGGTCTGAGAGTGGTTCAGAGGGCAACCGATGACCGAAGCGGAATGGCTGGCGACGACTGAAACGGAAGAGCTGATTGATTTCCTGACAAAGAATTGGGTCAGGGGGCATCCAAGTAAACGCAAGTCGCGATTGTTTGAAGTCGGAAGTTGTCGGAGGGTTGAAGCATTATTAATGGATCAAAGAAGCCGATTAGCTCTTGCGATTATTGAGCGGCATGCTGACGGTTTGGCCTCTGCTGAAGAATTGTCGTTCGCCAGGCAGGAAGCCTCTGTGTCCGGTGGTCCAGGGGCCAATCCAGGTGATGAGGCATCAGCAGAATTAATATGCCACTGGGATGCAGCAAATGCCGTTTGGCGTGCCACCGGAATACAGATTGTGTTTCGGGCACCAGGAGTAGCTCGTAGGGCGGTTGCCAATGCGACATGGGCCGAGGTGGGAAGACCTGAACCCGAAGTGAGAACAAGTTATTTGAATGAACATGCCTATCAAGCAAACCTCCTGCGTGACATCTTCGGCAACCCCTTCCGCCCCGTCACAATCAACTCCTCCTGGCTCACCTCCACCGTCCTCGCCCTCGCTCAGCAAATGTACGACTCCCGCGACTTCTCACCGATGCCCATTCTCGCCGATGCCCTGCAAGACGCTGGTTGCGACAACGAGGAGATTCTGAACCACTGCCGACAACCGGGCGAGCATGTGAAAGGTTGCTTCGTGGTGGATCTCCTGCTCGGCAAGACGTGAGGGCGGGAGATATATGATCCTCTGTAACGCAGTTCCGTTAGACCTCCCGGATGCTGTTTCGAACACTCAGTTCACTGTACCTTTCCTTTCCGAACGAGAGGTTTTCGATGTCGCTTAACACTTGCAGAGAATTGTTCCACGATGTCGGTCGGGGATTGAGTACTGGTAATATTAGCCTGGGGCGAATGCTACGAATGGTTAGGATCGTGGGGCTGAGCTTGACTTTCCTGGTGCTGCCGCTGTCGCCACTCGCAGCGCAGGAATTCAAAGTGATAGAGACCCTCAAGGGGCACAAGGGACCGATCAACTGCGTGGTGTTCAGTTCTGACGGCAAGACGTTGGTCACTGGCGGGGCCAACACGGTAAAGCTGTGGGACCTGAGAACGGCCAAGACGCTTGCCACGTTCGAGGGGCACACGGCTGGTATTCATGCCGTGGCGATTAGCCCGGACGGCAAGGTGCTAGCTTCGGGGAGCCTCGACAAGAGCGTTAAGTTGTGGGACGTGGAGACGGGCAGTGAACTCTACACACTCAGGAGACATACGGGGCCGGTTTATCCCGTGACGTTCAGTCCGGACGGCAAAACGCTGGCCTCGGCGGGCGATGATCGCACGATTATTGTGTGGGACGCGAAGACGGGAAAGGAGCTCGTCACTCTCAAGGGACACACTTCCTCGATCTACTCCCTGGCATACAGTCCGGACGGCAAGACATTAACCTCGGGAAGCCTGGACAAGTCGATCAGATCGTGGGACCCGGCGACGGGTAAGGAACAGGCCACTCTCAAGGGACACACCGAGTGCGTCTATGCCGTGACTTACAGTCCGGACGGCAAGACGCTGGCCTCGGCGAGTTGGGATCACACGGTCAAGCTGTGGGACACGGTGACAGGTAAGGAACAGGCCACATTCAAGGGCCACTCAAGCATGGTGTACGCCGTGGCATTCAGTCCGGACGGCAAGACGCTGGCTTCCGGGAGCGGTTATGACGGGCCTAACGAGATCAAGCTGTGGGTCGTGAAGACAGGCAAGGAGCTGGCCACCCTCAAGGGGCACCCGGATGGGGATGTGTCGTGTTCCCTGGCATACAGTCCGGACGGCAAGATCCTGGCTTCGAGTGAGTGGGACGATACGGTCATGCTCTGGGATGTGAAGCCAGGAACGTGACCATGATCGTCGAGCCAACCAACGTCTACGGCGGTTTCCCGACCAGTACTGAGACGAGAAGATGCTGCCAATCGAGTTTTCGGGCGCGGCGGATGGAAAGATCGTCGAGGTTGATGGGCTTGGATGTGGGTCGTGAGGATGAGAAGGCGGCGGCGACCATGGGCGGCCTCGGGATGTGTGGAGGAACGGACGATCAGGCGGTGTTAGGACCTCACAGTATGGGCCAATTGCCCTCCAAATAATACTTAATTAAGGCGGCATACGACAGTGGACTGGACAAGTCTTCTGGGTCCGTATTGGTTTCGTAGTCGAGCAGCACGAGTGGCTTATCGGAGAGAATTTTGCCCAACTCCTTGACTTGAGTCACCAGCTTGTTCTCCAATACCCACCGATGAATCGACCAAGCTGTGCACCGATCTGGTGAATACATGCCGCCAGACGGCTAGGGGGTTTTTCGTTTCTAGTCCCTGTCTCTCTGACGTTGTTCCGATTTGTTCCCACCAAATCTTCACCAAATCCCTAATATCGGACCTCCAACTTCGCTGAAACATTGGCTGCCAAAAGCGTATGCGGTGACAGTGGCTGAGAGGTTCATTGGCGGTTGCTCGGCACGGTCGATTTCGGTGGGGATTCAGTGAAGCGGCTCGACTCGGCGAAGACAGAGGTAATCTTTCTTGGATTGGCGCGCATCTGTTCCCAAAAGCACTCCCAAGATTACTTCGGCAGCCGCAATCAATTCCTCTGGGATGAAACTCGCGGCTTCATTAGGCTTACATCCTTCACCGAAGAGAGCATGAATGGAAACCGTTTCGGGACCGGGCAATGAATTGCAGAGGAGTTCCCGAAGTGTTTGTCTACGCCCTTTCAGCAGAGAAGCTCTCTCATTGCTGCACATCCAATCAAAAATCTCATTGGCACGTTTAGCCGTCAGAGATGCAGTAGCCCCAAGTCGAACACGTCCCACGTAATTTCACCAATTCAGGTTCGACCGGAAAAAATGCTGCAATTCCAGGTAGAGGTGGAGCGTGATGCGGTTGTAAAATGCCATAAACTTGAATTCATTTCTCAATAATTTCCAAAGTGAGTCGTAAATTGTTATGGTGGGAATGATAAAATGGTTGCGGCCAGAAGGTGCGTTTACGATGACCGCGCAAAACGATTGGCGTCTGGTCTGCAGTGTGGTGAAATAGTTTCATGAAGTTGCTTACATCGGTATTACCTCGGAGCGGTCGAATTCTGCCGGCTGGCGGGTGGTTTACACTCGCGATTTGCGGTTTTCTCGTGGGACTGGAGATTGTCGGCCGTTATGCAACAACGGATGTACACGATGGACTGGCGGGGTTCGCGCTTCTGATCGCAATTCTGGCGGTGGTGACGCGGCACCGGCGCGAACCGCTAGGGTGGGTCCGCGGGATTGGAAACTGGAGCCGCTGGTTGGGGGGTTCATTACCTATCCTCCGTTACGACCACGGTCTCGATTTCCGTGGCTCGCCGCCATTGCCGCGCTCAAGCCCACCCGAAGCATGGATTCTCGCGGCCGCACTGGTTGTTTGGAGCGGGCTGGCAGCACTTGCCTGGGCGGCATTTCCATCCGGCTGGCGTCAAATTGGTATTTATTCCTCCTACACGATCTATCTTCTTTTTCTCTTGATCCTCTGGACGATATTGTTGGCGGTGACGTTTGTTGGGGTCTATGTTCCCGTTGCGGTGCTGGACAAGTGGCTGAAACGATGGTTGGGGGATACCGATCGTCGCGGTGCCGAAGTTGCAGCGGTTATAGTCTACGCCCTTATAGTGTCAACAATAGCCTGGGCAATCCCACCGACGTGGATCCTTGGCTTGTGCCTGGTCGTCTCCCTCATTGCCTGGATGATCTATCTTCCCAAGGGCGCGGATGGTGCCGCCGTGTTGTGGCGCTCCGGTCCCGACCAGCCGGTTTATGCCGTACCCTTTCAACGCCTCATTCCCCTGATGGCCGGGTTGGCATCGTTGTTGGTGTTCGCGGTGTTGCTCACGGCCTGTTGAGGTCGCTTATTCGACCCGATTCGCACGGAGGATTCGATGCCCCTGACGGCACTGTTTGGTGCGATCGCCGCGTGGTTCATGCCGGGGCTCTTGCTGGTGGTTGGCCTGAGACTCCTCACCGCGCGCCAGAGCGATCCAGCGCTAAGAACCTTACCAACCGCGCACGTGGATGGCTCCAATGCCGTGGAAGTTCAGCGAGCGGTAAAGGTAATCGCCGGGTGGACCTGGAATGTGCGTTCAGCTCCTGCCCATCGCGAGCGCGGACAGGTTGGGGTTGTGGTTGTACCGCAGGAGCAATCCGAAGCGACCGAGTTCGACCCTCGCTGGCCGCTGAAAGTGAGCATTGCGGATTTGGAGAATGGGAAAGTAAAAGAACGCCTCGATAGACGCGATGAAATCCAGGTCAGAAGGCAATTATTCCGGGGTCTGCAGAAGCTGTTCAAGAGGGCGAGTGAATTCAAAGGCCCAGGCGGCGGCGGGTTCTGGCTGGCCCCACACTGGTGGTTTCTCGAAAGCATGGCGCGTGAAGACGCCGATAATCCCGATGAGTCGGCTCCGACACTTGTCGGCCCGCCCTATCATCGGGTAATCCCGAGCCGGGCTCGACAACATGCCTATGCTGTCTTGAGAGCAACTCAAGTGGACATGATCTTCGTTGAAGATGGTGTCACGTTCAAGAACCTCGAGCGCGTTCTCCGCGTCATCACCGAGCTTTTCGATGTCCACGGCGGCCGGCGGCGAGCCGAAGAATTGCATTTCCGGGGGCTGCCGAAAGTCAAAGTGATGATCCACGAGTATGAGCCGGGTAATCCATTTCGGTCCGACATTTATCCGGAAGTGAAGTTCGACGACCTGTCGCGAGTGCGCGTCTTGCACATCTTCCGCGATCGCGGTGGACACGAGGAGCGCGTGGAGCCGCCGTACGATTTCTCGTGGACGCCCGCGCCGGCCTTGAGCGAGTGAGTGGGGGAACCAAATGCCGATCCACGACTGGACGAAGGTGGATGACCGTTACCCTGGTTCATTCTCATTCGCCTGCTTCTCGGCCTCATCGTTTGATTGATTTTCCTCATCCTCTGTCTGGAAGGCGCGGGTCAGGGGTGAAAGCGCCTTTCGGATGATTTCGCGCATTTCAGCGATATTGGGAGTGAGTCCGGTGAACAATTCGATCTGCCTTGCGGCCTGGCGCACAAACATATCGACGCCGGTGATCGTGTAACAGCCGCGGCCCTTGGCCTCCCTTAAAAGAAGTGTGGTTTCCGGAGTATAAATGGTGTCGAAAACGATCATGCCGGGTTTCATGATGCTGAAATGACAGGGTGCTTCATCGACGTTCGGGTGCAGACCGACAGGAGTGCAATTCACGAGCACATCGCAAGAGATGCTGTGGCGGGCATGCCAGTCGACCGCCTTGCACTTCACTTCTTCAGCGAGTTTTTGCGCCCGCTCATAGGTCCTTCCCGTGATGGTGATCTGGGCGCCTTCCCGGTGCAATCCAAATGCTAGTGCGCGGGCTGCTCCGCCGGCTCCAAGAATCAACACGGACAGTTGGCTGAGTTGAGTTACCGGACCCTCGTGGGCACGTTCCGCGAGGTGAGCTTTGAGGGAGTCGATGGCGGCTCCATAGTCCGTATTGGCCGCGGCAAAGACACCGTCGGGCAAGCGGATGAGCGTGTTTGCAGCCTGGGTGATCTGCACGTTCAATTCCGACTCGCGAGCCAGTTGGGCCGCAGCCTCCTTGTGTGGGATGGTGACGCTGTAACCGCTCACGGGAATGTGCCCGTATGCCTCGATTGCTTGAGGCAGCATTCCTCTGGGAACGCGAAACGGTAGATAAAGCGCGTTCACTCCCAGGCGTTGATAAATCTGATTGTGCAGTAGCGGGCTATAGCTATGCGAGACGGGGTCTCCAACCAGGCCAAAGATCTGCGTGCTGGGAGTCAGTGTGCGGATGGGGTAGGTGGTCTTGAAATCGTCCAGACTTGGGAGGCCGGGAGCAATGCCCCTTTCCTTGTTGAATGCCGCATAGATCCAGGGAGCACCGTAACGCAACGCCAGGAATCGGCTCGGTTGACCGATATCGCCGATACAAAATGCCACAGTCGGTTTCGGGGCGGACTGCTGTATCTTGAGGACTCGGACCATGTCCTCCGGAGTCTGTGCCATGACGGCGAGTTTGTAGACATCGCCATCCTGCTTCAGCATGTTGGCGTAAATGTCTTCCAGATTGGCGGGAGTCTCACTGAGGTTATGGTAGCTGATGATCCGTTTGACTTTGCCAAACCGAGGAATTGCAGTTGCGATGTCGGTTTCGAGATCGACCCACTCGAACACCCCGGATACGATTGCCTGGCGAAGGATGACCTGGCGTTCGGGTTCGGTTCCGGGAAACCGGCCGCCATCGGCGGGCCTGCGGAGGGTCGCCACCCACGGACACTGTTTGTAGGGTGTGAGTCGCTTGAAGTCGATTGCCTTGGCGAGAAAATCGAGCCGCAGTTCGATGAACTTGGTGCCGCGTTTCACTGCTTCCTGAAGCTCGATCGTGACCATTTTGTGGCGGGTCCGACCGATGACCACCAGCACGCGGTCCGACGACATAATTCCACCTCGGAGAGCCGAAAGCCTGTTCCGTTTCAAAGTCCAGGAGAGATTGCTGATACAGCCTCATGGCTTCAGGACGATCCAAGTGACGGTGAACTTTGAACTCGATTATCGCTATCCGCCCAGATTACCAGCGCGCCGGGAAAAGAAATAGGGGGCAGTTGGCCCCCCGAGATCCACTTTCTCAACAAATGGTCAGACTTTGCTGGCTTCCTTGTACATGACGTGTTTGCGGACGATTGGATCGTACTTCCTGAGTTGTAACCGTTCCTTACTGTTATTACGGTTTTTCTCGGTGAAATAGCAGTGATCGCTCGCCTCGCTCTTGAGCTTGATGGTCGAGCGAGCTTCCTTCCCTTTTGCCATGACAACACCTCTGCTTATAGGCCAGCCAGTGATCAAGATAAAGGACCGGGTGGATTCACACCATTATATTTGCAACGTAATGACTGGAAAGCCCAATCAACTCCTCGTTTCATACGGCAGTTGCGTTTTTTTCAAACTCACACAATTCTCAGAACTTAAAGCATAGGATAAACGAGTCTATTTGCCCATCTTCCGGGCCATTTCCATCACATCAATCCGAAGTTCAGGAGGACAAACGTGACACGTTTCATTTCTCGTCTGGTTTTACCGCCCATCGTCTTCAGTGCGTTCCTGCTGATTTCCGGCAATGGGTTATTCCCAACTACACACGCGGGCGATTGGCCGCAATGGCGGGGCGAAAACCGGGACGGGAAAGTGACCGGGTTCCAGGCACCCTCGAGCTGGCCAAAAGAACTGACACAAAAATGGAAGGTCGCGGTTGGGGAAGGAGTTGCCACGCCGGCCTTGGTTGGCGACAAGCTCTATGTCTTTTCCTGGGACGGCGGTAAAGAAATACTCCGGTGTCTCGATGCCGAAACCAGCAAAGAAATCTGGAAGAACGAATACGATGCTGAGAAAGCATCGGGCCCGGCATCGGGTTTTGCCGGTGCCCGGAGTTCTCCAGCGGTGGTGGATGGGAAAATCGTGACTGTTGGCGTGCAAGGAACCCTCTCCTGTGTCGATGCCAAATCCGGTGACAAAATCTGGCGGAATGTCAATGCCCTGGGCCATCCACAATTTTTCGTTTCGTGCTCGCCAATCGTTGTGGATGGTCTTTGCGTCGCCCAATTCGGAGGAGAGAAGAGCGGCGGCATTGCCGCCTACGAAATGTCAAACGGGAAAGAAAAGTGGAAATGGGGTGAGGACAGCGCGGCGTATGCCTCACCCGTCTTGCTCACGGTCGATGGGACCAAGATGATTGTGGCCGAAACGAATCAGAATATTGTGGGCCTCGGTGCCGCCGATGGGAAACTGTTGTGGAAAACCCCATTTGCAAATTCAAAAGCCATGGGGCGTGGCTACAACGCTTCAACCCCGATTGTGGAAGGCCAGACTGTGATATTCTCGGGATCGAACCGGGGAACAAAAACCATAAAAATCGAGAAAAAGGGAGATGGATTCGAAGTGAAAGAAGGCTGGAGCAACAAGGATAATTCGGTGATGTATAACACGCCTGTCGTTCATAACGGCCTGGTCTTCGGCCTGACTTCCGCCAACAACTTGTTTTGCATCAATACAGAAGGTAAAACGGCCTGGAGCAGTTCGATCAAGGGAAAACAGGGGTACGGCTCAATCGTCGATGCCGGTTCTGTTCTTCTGTCGCTCACGCCTGCGGGCCAGCTAGTCGTTTATGAGCCGAGTGAGAAGGAATTCAAGGAGATCGCGTCTTACAAAGTTTCGAATACCGAGACGTACGCCTATCCCGTCATTTCAGGGAAACGGATTTACGTGAAGGACAAGGATTCAGTTATCATGTATACGATCGAGTGAGGGATGTATGGTTGAAAAGATGTTCCTTCAGATCCAACGAATTTGTTATTAAGCCATTGCCGAGGAGTTTTACGCGTGAGTTCCGGATATCCCCACATACCGCAATTCCGTTCCCGCCGCGATTTCCTGCGTCTGGCCGGGAGCGGATTCGGTGCACTGGCTCTCTCGGCAATGGCGGCAGCAGATACGACCCGTTCCTCGGGAGCAAACCCCTTTGCTCCAAAGAAACCTCATTTCGCCGCCAAGGCGAAAGCCGTCATCTTCCTGTTCATGGAAGGTGGCCCGAGCCATCTCGACCTGTTCGATCCGAAGCCGGAACTCACTCGCCAGCATGGCAAACCACTGCCTGCAAGCTTTGGCAAGGTTCTGACGCCGATGGGCACTGGTGGCAACACCCTGCTTGCCAGCAAGCGGAAGTTCACCCAGCGCGGGAAGAGCGGCCTCGATTTCAGCGACTGGGTGCCGCACCTGGCCACTTGTGCCGACGAATTTGCCGTGCTGCGGGCTTGCTATGCCGATGGGTTGAACCACGTTGGCAGCGTCTGCCAGATGAATACCGGTTCGATCCTCGCCGGAAAGCCCAGCCTGGGTTCATGGGCGGTATACGGCCTCGGCACTGATAACCAGAATATGCCGGGTTTCGTGGTTTTCGCCGAGGGTGGGCCAGAACCTCTTGGTGGAGCACGCAACTGGGGCACTGGATTCATGCCCGCAACTTACCAGGGGACTCTGTTCCGCAACGGCCCTAATCCGATACTGAACCTGAATACACCCAATGATGTGGGGCCTTAAAGACAGAAAGCCAAGCTCGATCTCATCGGTCAGCTCAATGACATACATCGCCGCGAGCGATCGGGTGATTCACAACTCGACGCGCGGCAAGCCGCCTATGAACTCGCTTTCAAGATGCAGGCCAGCGCACCACAGGCGGTCGATGTTTCGCAAGAATCGGACAAGGTGAAAGAAGCATACGGAATGAATCGCAAGGAAACGGCCGAGTTCGGTCATCGTTGTTTATTGGCTCGCAGGCTTGTCGAGCGGGGCGTTCGCTTCGTGCAAATTTATTGCGGGGCCGGCAGTCAGTGGGATGCACATTCGGACATTGAAGGGAACCATTCCAGGCTCTGCCTGCGTTCAGATCAACCGAGCGCGGCACTCATCAAGGATCTGAAGGCACGTGGAATGCTCGATGATACCCTCGTGATCTGGGGCGGCGAGTTTGGCCGAACGCCGATGAGTGAAGGTTCGACTGGCCGCGATCACAACCCTTATGGTTTCTCGATGCTCATGGCAGGTGGTGGCGTAAAGGGCGGAGTGATCCACGGAAAAACAGATGAGTTCGGGTTATACGGAATCGAAAACCGGGTCCACGTTCACGATATCCACGCCACTATCCTTCATCTGCTTGGTCTCGATCACGAGAAGCTGACTTACAAACACAACGGCAAAGACGAACGCCTGACGGATGTGAGCGGCGAAGTGATTTCGCAGATCGTGGCGTGACACCAATTGGGAGATCGGATCGGGATCGAGTGATTAGGGCTCAATGATATGATGATTGTGGATTGCGACGACTGGGGATAATGGTAATGACTGATACCACAACAAAAAAACCGATTCGCATCCAGGTGTATCAGGATGTGCACCCATTTATTAAGCTGCCGAAGGAACAGGTTGAAACTGTTACCAGACTCTTTGAAAGCAATGGCATCAAATTCTGGGTCGATCGTATCTCGATCTCATTCGATGGAACACCTTATGAAAGTACGATCTACCTCAGATGGGGGATGAATCCCGATCAAGTGCAGACTCTTCTCGATGCTACGCCCTAATCGTGGAGTCGTGTTGTGCCTCTTGTCGATGTCCTTCAGTCGATCGCTGACAAGGCGAACCACGACCTGGATTCGGTTAATGATTTCTACGAACACTCAAAGGTTGTTTGGAACTCCTTCGAGAAATATGTAAAAACAGGGCACACACTTTCTCTAACAAATGCCGCAACTGGTACGACTATCGACGAAACTGGTTTATTGGCTTTGGGAACCAAGTACACCGCGGAGTACCTTGCAACATTCACCTTCCGCCAATTTGTTTCCACATTCGAGTCGTTCTTTTTTGCGTTCTTCCACCGCTTACTTCAGCACAACCCCTGGTCATATGCCAGAAGTCAGCTTGACTTCGATACAGTCCTGAAAGCCAAGGATCGAGATGAAATCATCTCAGTGGTTCTCCTGAAGCAACTCAACGATTTGAAGTATGAAAACATCCGAGACTGGTTTGCCGAACTCAATAAAGCGGTAAAGCTGGGAACTCCGACTGAAGATGAATCCGATTCGCTTGCTGAGCTGAAAGCCACTCGGGACATCCTCGAACACAACGCTGGGATTGTGAATGCGACCTACACTCGAAAGGCAGGTAAGAAAGCGCGTTATGCAGTAGGAGATCGCATTGAAATTGATGATGCGTATCACCTGTCAAGCTGGCGACTTATCAAGAAGGTCGTAACGGACCTCACAACGTCGGCAAGAACAAAGCTGTCATAGACGAAGAGTAAATAGAGCCTATTTCCCAGCGAGCGGCCATAGCACAAGTCCTGGAGTTGTTGTACGAATGCTGTAGAGTGTGCCGCCTCCGGTGATGTAGAGCGTCTTGAGATCGTCGCCGCCAAACGCGCAGTTCGTCACTTCGTCCGTGGGTACGCCGAGAAATGCCAGCAGCTTTCCGCTCTCGGGGTCGATAACGTAAATCCCACCTTTTACATCCGTTGCGGGTTCGAAAGGAGGATTCGGCTTGTTTAGCCCTCCAGCCACGTAGAGCCGTCCCTTGCTATCCTGCTTCACTCCATCGGGACCGCGGCCCTTGCCCCAGTCGTAAAGGAGTTTCCGACTCTTCGGATCAACAGTGCCATCGGCATTGAGGTCGAAGCGATAGAGTTTCCTGGCACCACCAGCGGTGTCGTTAATGTTGTCGGCCACGAAGAGATACTTGTCGTCTGGGGAAACTAAGACACCGTTGGCGCGCTCCACTTCTCGGCCAATCACGCGGCTCACTTTCCCATCGGTATCGATGCGATAGACTCCTTCGATTGTGTTGCCTTTCTCATCACGAATCTGCATATCCTCGCGCGAACCATAGCGCGGGTCCGAGAAATAGAGTCGGTTCTTCGAGTCGAAGGTCAGATCGTTGGGCTGGTTATACTTCTTCCCTTCGAAATTGTCAGTAAGAACAGTGAGTTTGCCGTCGCGGTCGATGCGGGTCATGCGGCGAAGAGCAGGCTCACAGCAGTTCAGCCGTCCTTCGCGGTCGAACAGAAGCCCATTGGTCCCGGCCTTCTCTCGGAAGACGAGTTTCTTGCCGTCCGGTGTGAGCTGATGAATCCCTTTACTGCCGCTGGTGAGGACGCCGAGCTTGGGATCCCAAGCCGGACCTTCTCCGCCGGCACCATCTTCCGAGAGCTTCGTGAGCTTGGCTCCCGGCTCGAAGATGGGCTCATCGTTCTTGGCTTCCACTGTTGTGAGACCGAGCTTTTGCAGTACATTTGCTGGATCGGTGAGGATGAAATTGTGTTCGTGCCCGAGGATCTTGGAGGTCAGAGATGCAGGTTCATAGGCAAGTTTGAGTTCATCGTCTGTGAGCGTCTTTCCTCCGACTGATACGCCACCAGCGATAACTACGCGCTTGGCACCGGCACTGCCGAGAGCTGCAATGTGGCATACATCGCCGGTAGTTCGCAGGATGCCCGGCACAAGTGTTCCGAGTCGCTGCAATGTGTAAGGCTCATCGGTCACAAAACTCGCAAGTGTGTTAACGGCCGCGACCCTGGTGACTCGACTATCCAGAGCTCCCATCATCAAAGCGATCAATCCGGCTGGACCTTCACCGATTACAATGAGTTCGCGTGTTCCAGCTACGCCCTCTAAATAGAAAGCATCACAAAATCTTTCCACATCCGTACACCACTGGTTCAACAGAGTGGAACCGACCCATAAACCCCATTCGGCGGAGTGATGATCTGGGGCGCGACCGACTCGTTCATTACCGAGCGCCAGCGCTCCTGTTGCGCGGAGGTCGAACGTTATCACTGTCGCTTCGGTCTTCTTTAACTCGGCATAGAGTGTTCCTGATCGTGCGGACTTGGAACCTTCGAGATTCAACAGCACGACAACAGGGCCTCTGTCCTTTCCGTACTCAATAGTTGCCGTCAGGGTCAAACCAGGTTCCGGTGTATATCTGAGTATGTGAACGCCGGGTGCAGTGGTCTTTTTCTCAACTTGTAACGCATCGTGGAGCGGTACTTCTCGGTTGTAATTTAGGAGCGCCCTAAGTCTGGTCCGTTCCTTAATCAACCACTTGTTGAACTCATCCCTCGGTATGGGCTTCGCATCGCGCAGCTTCTTACCCTCAGCGGCTGCATACTTCGGGATTGTGACGAAGTCCTTGGGCCGCGTATCGCCCGGGAAACAACGGAGGTCTTCCGGTTTCTCGGTTTTGATTTCCGGTTCCTTGATGAGGCTGCCGTCCCCTTCGCCCTTGAGGTGCAGCGTCATGAAGCCATACATCGTCTCTCGCATTGCTTTGCTGTAATCGTGCGGACTCTCGAATATGGCGTGCTGAAGGTTGTCCGGTTTGCCGAGCAATTTGAACACCGGTGCAGTTAGTGCCAGAGACTTCTTGGCCTCGCCGACCGAGAACTGAATGCTGTCCTGCGTGGCATTGATGACCATGAGCGCTCGCGGAGCAACCAGCCCGAGAACTGCCCACTCTTCCGTGAACTTCAACGCCCCCGGAACGACCTCGCACATGCAGCACGCTGGGCCAAGATAGGCTTGATAATTGCCAACCGAACAGACTGGCACCACGCACTTGAGTCGCTTGTCCCAGGCACCGGCATACATCGTCTGGTTGCCGCCGCCGCTTGCTCCAGTGATGCCAAGTTTGTCGCCATCCACTTCCGGACGCGTGAGCAGATAATCGACTGCACGCATGTTCTCGTAAACCTGCATCCCCGAAAGTGGTGTCCCCAGCGGTAACAGCGTCGCAGCGGTCATGTCGCCGTGATATTCGCCAAGCGCAGTTCCGACTCCACGCTCACCGGCACCGAACGCATCCACGCACAGCACCACAAACCCGAGCTTGGTGGCACCAATGCACCGCGATTGCACCACCGGGTCCTGCTTGGCACCCTTCCAGTGGCCATGAACCATGAGTATGGCTGGTAGTTTCTTGTTTTTGGCTGCTTCAGGAATGTAGAGGTTCGCAGTCATGCGAACGCCGGGACGCGTTTGGAATGTCAGCTTCTCGACGGTGTAACCATCGCGATTGAGCGGTTCGCCATGTATTTGGGGATCGAGTGGGCACGGCTTTTCCGGGAACCCACCCCAGGCCGCGAGGAGTTGCTCGCGGAGTTTGGTCTCCTGGGTGTTCCACTCTTCAACTGTTGCCGGAGGTTTGTCTTTCGCTCGCAATTCAGCGGCATGTTTGCGAATGAATTCGAGGTATTGCTTGTTTGCAGGAGCGGGATCGGCGGCTTGAATCGAGAGCGATAACACAAATAATGCGAGGAGTGTGGGGTATGCGAATCGCGACATGTTTCACCTGGGGAGTACAAGGTGGGATATTGATTGTGTTACTGGGAATTTTGAGATGTGCAACGGGGTAATGGCAGGAGGGAGAATTGACACGAGCAAAACGATGCGAAATGATAATGCCAATGTCTCAACTACCAATTATTTCTGCCGATTTCCACAACGCCGACAAGCAAGGGCGAGTCCGTCTAAACACTGTGGGTTCAATTGAAGACCTCGGCAGACTTGGAATTCAACTCGTGGATGGTCTTCGCGTGACCATCCACGATGAAGAACTCGAAGCCGATGGTGAGGTTCTTTACTCTTCCGATGAAGGCATCTGGGTGGCAAAGATCGACTGGGTTGCCGTCCGACATGTCGCTTGAAGATGACTGCGGCGGCTGGAAGCCGCCGCTACGAGAAGAGAATAACGTAGCGGCGGCTTCCAGCCGCCGCGATGCTTACGCCGCTCTTCTCAGCGATTGCGATAGATATGCCGCGCAAACCTCGATCACGCGTGTTTGCTGGGCTTCGGTGATCTCGGGAAATATGGGCAAGGCTAGGACAGAGTTGGCGGCATCCTCGCTTATGGGGAAATCGCCTGTCCTGTAACCCAGGAACTTGAAGCATTCCTGTTGGTGAAGGCTCAAGGGATAGTAGACCTCGACTCCTACACCGCTGGCTTTCATGTGTCGAACGAGTGGGTCGCGGTGTTGAGCGGGAACACGAACCACATACTGGTTAAAGGTGTGCCGGCCATCGATGGCAATATCTGGTCTGCGCATGAACCCATGCAGAGTTGCCGATTCGATTAGTTGATCGTAACGTTTGGCGGCGTTTTCGCGGGCGGTTAACCATTCGGGTACGTGAGGCAGCTTCACGCGCAACATCGCGGCATGAATTGCATCCAGCCGCATGTTATAGCCGATGAACTTGTGGTAATACTTCACCTCGGAACCGTGCACGCGAAGAGCCCGGAGTTTCTTGTCGATGGTGGGATGGTTGGTGGTCACCAGTCCGGCATCGCCAAACGCTCCCAGATTTTTGGTCGGGTAGAAGCTAAAGGCCGCAATAGTGCCCAGGGCGCCGCAGCGCTGGCCGCGATATTCGCTCCCGAACGATTGCGCTGCGTCTTCCACCACGTAAAAACCGTGATCTTCTGCTATTTGGCAGATTGCATCCATGTCGCAACACTGGCCAAAAAGATGGACGGGGATAATTGCCCGAGTCTTGTGAGTTATCTTCGATTCAACCAACTGTGGATCGATGTTGAATGTGACCGGATCGATATCGACAAAGACCGGCGTGGCCCCGACCCGACAAACAGAGCTGGCCGTGGCAAAAAATGTGAAGGGCGGAACGATCACTTCATCGCCAGGACCGATTCCCAGTGCGTGCAAGGCGAGAACGAGTGCATCGGTGCCCGAACCACAGCCGACCCCAAACTCGGCCCCGCAATAGGCAGCCGCTTCTTGCTCGAATGCCGACACTTCGGGCCCCAGAATTGACTGGCCGGATGAGAGAACCCGTTCCACGGCTTCATCGATTTGAGCCTTCAAAGTGCGATATTGGGCCTGAATATCGCAAAGCGGAACGCTTGAGGGAATGGTGGTCAACGCCGCCTCCTTGCAGTAATGCATCCGGCGGGCTCCATCCCAGCCAGAGTTCGAGATAAATCGTGCTATCCCTACGCGGAAGAGGAAAATGTGTCAAGGCGGGTTGGAAAGGCTTATTTACAAACCCACCGATCGAGGTTCCGACCTGCCAGCAATTTCCGATTATACAGCTTTGAGAGCCGTTTTCGCTTCCTCCACATCTCTCCTCAACTGCTCGACCAGTTCATTCACTCCTGCAAACGGCCGAGTCTCTCGTAATCGGGCAACGAACTCCACTGTGATAGCTTTGCCGTACAGATCACCCGAAAAGTCGATCAGGTGGACCTCGATCTTTTGCGCATCCTCACCGAAAGTCGGATTGGGGCCGATGTTTGCCGCTGCGGCGTGTGTTTGGCCGTCTACAATCGCACGCACTGCATAGACCCCGTTGTCGGGTAGGACGGTCGTTACGTTGTCGAGATTCGCGGTTGGGAAACCGATTGTTCGACCACGCTTGGCCCCGGTTATTACTGTCCCGGTCACTCGATGTGGACGGGCGAGTAGTTCAGCGGCAAGACTCACATCACCGCGAACAATGGCTGCGCGAACGCGGCTGCTCGATACCGGTTCTCCGCCGTGCATCAGTTGCGGGACTTCCACAAACACCAATCCCGCTGCCGTGCAAAGCCCTTGGAGTGTATGGTTATTCCCGGCACGCTTTCGTCCGAATCGGAAATCGTGACCCTCGACTATCGCCTTCGCTCCAAGTTGGCGGACGAGCACATCCTCGAAGAACGCTTCCGGGCTCAGTGCCAACAATGCCGGGCTTGTCCGCAGGATAGCGACATGGTCTGCTTTGGCCTCGCGCAGTAATTCCGCACGTTCGAGCAATGTGGTTAGTGGTGGTCGTATGGGACCGGGAAAAAGGAGTTGGTGGGGTGGTGGATCGAAGGTAACGGCTATCGCGGGACCATGAAGAGCATCGGCCAGGTTGCGGCCTGCGGAAATCAGTGCACGATGCCCAAGATGAACCCCATCGAAGTTCCCTATGGTCACCGCTCCTCCGGCCAATTCGCGGGGCGCAAATTCCGACCAGTCGAGTGTTACCGTTGACATGGAGTTATCTTGCGTTCGTCATGACAAACTGGCTAGAAGGTCAAAATATAAGTGAAACCAGTCTCGCCAGAACCTCGTCAATCATTTGTGTGTCTCTTCTCCAAACCACATCGTCAGAGTACGATGAAGGTTCGGATTTGTCGGTCGGCTGGACGGTCACCGCCGGGCGGAGGGATGCGGGATTCGGAGGAAGGGATGAGGGATGAAAGATGAGGGATGAAGAAAACCTTGAGTTGTCTTGGTCTTTTTTCATCCTTCATCCCTCATCCTTCATCCCTACCTGAATCCCTCATCCCTTCCCCAGTGGAGGAAAGTCCGGGCTCCAGAGGGCACGGCGGTGGGTAACACCCACCCCCGGCAACGGTTTGGGCACCCCGGCCTGAACCGCCATCGGGCGGGAAAGTGCAACAGAAAGGAAACCGCCGGGGAGAAGGGATGAGGGATGACGGATGAGGGATGAAATAAGACAGAAGTAGTAAGACGCATTGAAAGCGTGGCCTAGTGAAACAAATGATTTTTGTTTTTGTTTCATCCCTCATCCCTCATCCTTCATCCCTTCTCCCCGGTAAGGGTGAAACGGTGCGGGGCGAAAGCCCTTAATGTAAGAGCGCACCAGCAGCCGGGTGACCGGCTGGCTCGGCAAACCCCA
>Ga0207031_10117_pt1 | contig 22691 bp, 25 predicted proteins | sample Alteio_BWMinCont_37_FD_153278 | JGI IMG/M metagenome (GOLD analysis project Ga0207031, IMG submission 153278) | Enriched cells from forest soil in Barre Woods Harvard Forest LTER site, Petersham, Massachusetts, United States -... | ecosystem: Environmental > Terrestrial > Soil > Temperate forest >... | reverse complement strand
CAGTGTCGGAGAAAAGGTGATGATGGCGGTGCTTGGCTGCCCACCAAAGCACGCTCTTCTGCGCCGAGCTTTGCGATAGGAAAGCAAGAACGAATTGCAACAGTCGGTTGGTTTTGTAAGCACGATGCGAGAAGTAACGGTGATATCCCGCGCCGATAGCGAATATCCGTAACCAATAGAGAACTAGGCAAATTGCGATGGCCTGATAAGTCACACTCGTCCAGAAAGCGGCAATGCAAGCCAAGTGAACGAGCACGAACGGAATGGCCGACGGATACATGATGTCGTCATGCTCGACGTCAGGTGTTGTAACGGAAAAGGATTTTTGATCTCTCATTAGCGACTTTGTCGATCGTCACGCCGTTAACCAATGCGCAATGCAGCCGGGCTGGCGATGGCTAGATGGGGAACAACTGCGGCAAGATTTAGGAAACGTCGGGACAAGTCGAGGCATCATTTCTCGCCACGCACTCACTAGATCAAAACTCTTTCTATCAGCGTCGGATCGCCATCACGGAAGCTGGAACGAGGTACAGAGCGACGAACTTTTTCATGTTTGAGCTAGTCATGACCTGTCCTTTTGTTTGGCTGTGGCTGCTTTACCCCTGAAAGCTGACATCTGCATTACCATCGATGGCAGCTCAAGGTGATTAAATTGGTCCAGGAGCTTTCATTGTTGGGCCACCCGATATCGGTTGGATGCACCGGATAGTAGTCCTGCAGCCTCAGTCACCATTCGCCGCACGATTTCGGCCGCTGGTGGAATATCGTTTATGAGGTCTACGGCCTCGCCGGCAATCACCGCAGCGGTGTCGAAATCGCCGACTGCGCGCGACTTCGCGTAACGATCCGCCTCTTCATCCTGGTGCTGCAGCAATTCGGCCTCTCGACCGCGCCACTTTTCGGAAAAGCTATTGCGCAATACTCGCCCAGTATATGGCGCTGGCCACACGTTTCGACGTGCAATGTCGAATAGGATGCTTCGGATCGTATTGTCACCAGTCGCCGACACGATGCATTCCTTGGCGGCGGCAGATCCTGCGGCCTCCTGTGAGGCGTGGAAGCGGGTCCCAATCAGCACCCCATCTGCCCCTAACATGAGGGCGGCGGCGAGACCCCGACCATCCGCCACGCCTCTTGCAGCGGCGATCGGGATGTGAGGCACAGCATCGGCAACGGCGGGCACGAAGGGGAATGTACTGCGCGAGATACCGTGGCCACCCCCCTCTGCACCCTGCGCGACCAAAATATCCGCGTCATTCGCGACGGCGTCCTTCGCTTGCTCCAGCGTTTGAACTTGGCAAATAAGCAACGCTCCTGCCTTCTTGATTTTTCCAGCGTGCGGTCGAACTTCACCAAATGAAAGCATGATCGCAGGAGGCCGACGTTCTAGGACGAAGTCGAGCAAGCGGGGGCGCTTAGCCATGCTCCACGTGATAAAGCCTACGCCGACCCGCGCGTCGCCTGCGACACCCATTTCGCGCGCCAGCCAAGACTCATCGCCGTAACCACCGCCGATAATGCCAAAACCACCGGCTCGGCTTACTGTTGCAGCGAGCTGCCCATTGGAAACGATATCCATAGGTGCGAGCAGGATCGGGTGTTGGACCTTGAGAAGGTCCGTTAAGCGTGTCGAAATGGACATAAAGGGTCTAGCCCCGTACTCACCTTTGCCAAGTCAATTATGCTCTCGGTGGTGGCACTGGTCCAATCGCTCTGGAAATCGGGCGGCAATGTCCGCTTTACCCCCAATGGCGGACACGAAAGCTAATGACCGGCGCGGCAGCTAGCCACGCAAGCGGCCGCCCCACCGGGGCTTGACAATTCATCCTAGTAACCTCAAGTGCACGATTGGTTCATAAATATCGCATGTAGTTGGCCGGTGCTGCCACGATAGTGAACCGATTAGCCCGAGAAATCGTGGGCGCTTCTCAGGAACAGTTTTTCCACTGCGAATAGTGCAGGTGGGACACTGGCAACGGCGGCGTAGGCTCCGCTTACTCTGCTTCGCGTCCCACCGCACGAGGCATTTTTCACCTGTCATTACCCAGGAGTGAGCCATGCAGAATGGCCCAAGAACAATCGTGAATACGCATCGTCCCCAATCGGCTAGGCCATTTGCTAACCGCTCGAAGCAGTGGACACCGAACGCCGCCCGTCCTGAAACGCGAGGCCATCAAAACGCGCAGAGAAGCTATGAGCGCTATCTCGCGTTAGCCAAAGTTCAGGCTCAGGCCGGCGATATAGTCGGGGCGGAGAATTACTACCAGCACGCCGAGCATTATTTCAGATCGATGTCTTCGGACTGAGAAGCCGCGGCGCCACCAAGTGCTCGCTCAGAGCACTAAGTGCAGCGTCCGTTGTTGGCCCAAAGCGGATATTCCGACCAGCGATGGATGTTTAGACGCTCCAGGTTCGGACGGACGGGTGTTAGTTGCTTCAATAGTTCGCTGGGACGGCGCGCGTGTTCTGTACCGGCTGATCCAACGTCAGGCATGCGGCTACACGATGGCCAGTCACGTTCGCGCACCGCAAAAAGCCGGACGTCCGCCATTCAAATTGGGAAGCCGCCCCAGATAATGCAAGCTGCGAGAGCTGCAACGACCGCGAGAATTGCGTAGGCAGAAAATTCTACCCAATCAATGTTGGTCATGTCGCGCCCGATGAAGAAAGCCCCGATCTTGCGACCGGGGCTTTGCCTGCGACCAAACTCGGCAGAGAAGGGAAGCACCGGCACCATCATCCTGGCACGCGGAAGTAACCGAGTAGCGAAGACAATTGGTAAAATGATTGGGGTGCGGCGGCTTTATAGAGCCTCGTCGCGTTGGCCGCTATTGGCCCATAGCGGACGGGCCCTCCTGCTGCGTTCGTGTCCGCTTTCGGGGGTAAAGCGGACACGGCCGCCGTGAGCCGCCGCGGCAGTTAATGACCCAAAGCGGACATTGGGCGTGCCTTACTGAGCAGTCGCACAATGCCATTCAAGCCCCTTCCGGAGCATCGGCCTGAGCCGATACGATGCCTTGTCTTGAGCCTAGGGGAGGCAATGAGACGGCGCTCCAGAGCACGCGGTGCACCGGTCAAAACGCGGCACCGCAAGACAGTAACGCTCAGGCGCCACGATGCGCCAACGGCGGCGCGCCCCGACAAATCCCCCGCGGCTGACGAGGACACAGAGGTCGTGCGGCTCAGGCGTGAGCTCGACGAGGCGTTGGAGCGGGAAACAGCAACCGCCGAAGTGTTGAGCGTCATTGCAAGTTCGCCGCACGACGCGCAACCCGTATTCGACATGATTGCAAAGAGCGCCACACGCCTATGCAAGGCTCAATTCTGTTGTGTGTTTCGGTTTGATGGCGAGCTTGTGCATTTCGCAGCCCAATCTGGCTACGCATCCACTCCCGAAGTATTTCTGACGGATTATCCGCTCCCGCCCGGACGCACTTCGGCCGCAACGCGCTCAATCCTCACCGGCGCCATTGAGCAAATCCCGGATGTTCTTGCGGATCCTGATTATGGGCACGGCAGCCAGGCCAAGGTGTTGAGCTTCCGCAGCATCGTGGCGGTTCCGATGCTCAAGGATGGTTTTCCGCTGGGGACGATCGCGATGGCGCGATCCCAAGCGGGAAAGTTTCCCGATTGGCAGATCGATCTTCTGCGCACCTTCGCCGATCAGGCGATGATCGCCAATGAGAATGTGCGGCTGTTCGATGCCGAGCAGCTGCGCACGCTCCAGTCCTGGGAGTTGTCCGAATCACTGGAGAACTTGCGGGCCGCGCAGGACCGCCTGGTGCAGACGGAAAAGCTCGCCTCGCTCGGGCAGCTGACCGCCGGCATCGCCCACGAGATCAAGAACCCGCTCAATTTCGTCAACAATTTCTCGTCCGTCTCGGTCGAGCTGATTGATGAGTTGAAAGAAGTATTGATTGGCGTCAAGACTGACGACAGATCGCGCGTTGAAATGACTGAACTGATGAACACGTTGCGCGACAATCTCGATAGGGTCGTGCAACACGGCAAGCGTGCCGATGCGATCGTCAAGAATATGCTGCTGCATTCCCGCGAAGGTTCAGGTGAACACCGCCCAGTCGATATCAACACGATTGTCGAGGAGAGCCTCAATCTTGCCTATCGCGGGGCACGAGCCGAGAAGCAAGACTTCAATATCACGCTCCAACGTTCATTCGATCCGACTGCCGGGGAAGCAGACCTGTTCCCCCAAGATATAAGCCGAGTCCTTCTTAATGTGATTTCAAACGGGTTTTATGCGGCGACCGAACGCAAGCGCGAGGCCAATAATGAGGATCACGAGCCTGCGCTCTATGCTTCTACAGTGAATCTCGGCGATCGGGTGGAAATCAGGATCCGCGACAACGGCACCGGCGTTCCCCCCGAGGTCAAGGAGAAGATGTTCAACCCGTTCTTCACGACGAAACCTGCTGGTGAAGGGACCGGGCTAGGCCTTTCCATCAGCCACGACATCATCGTCAAGCAACACGGCGGATCTATAGAGGTAGATACCCAGCCCGGTGCGTTCACCGAAATTCGGATCATTCTGCCGCGCACCGGGGGGTCCCTTGTCAAGTCAGGTGAGCGCGCTGGCCACTAGCCACCCGCCTCGTATCGCCCATTCGCGGATTTTCCCGCTCGAATCTTCCCGAATTTGCTGCGGTGCATGAGTCTGCTTATGGCCAATCGCCGAGATCCACGGCAGCTTTCGGGGGTGAAGCGGACGCGAGCTGTCAGGACGGTCGCGGCAGCTTTTGACCCAAAGCGGACATGACACCATCTTACAAAATAAAGGGAAGCGGCTGTTGCGGGCACTTCGCGGTTGGCTTCCAGAGAACCTGAAATGTCGCTACTCTTCACACCCGTTTGGAAGCCATCTGGGGAATGTCGGTTGGCCCTAAGGTCGCGAGTGTTGCCGACCGTGACTCATTACCGTACCGGCAGAGGGGCTAGCTATGATTTCAGTCTTAATCGGGGTTCTGATTATTTGCGTCGTTGGTGCGATTTGTTTTTGGGCCATTGAAAAGTTCGTTGGTGACCGCCGTTTGGCAAATCTTCTCAAACTGCTCGTGGTACTAATTTGCTTGGCGGCGATCCTTCAGCGGGTGCTGCCGCTGGCGGGAATTTATTAGTTTTAGCCCCTCTCAAGACGATGCCGGTGATCCAAAGCGCACATACCGGTCGGCGATTGCGGCGGCAGCTTTTGGGGGTAAAGCGGACACCACTAATTGCTACCGCCGTGGGAGCTTTTGACCCACGACTGCCGCGGCGGCTTTCGGGGGTAAAGCGGACATCGCAAATTGAGACCGATCGATTGGTACGCGCGATTAATCTAATTATTGACGGATGTAATCACGTAGTTCTGCGGCTTCGTGTTCTACCTCTTCAACGCGGTTTTTGACCACATCGCCGATCGACACGATGCCCACGAGCTTCCCTTGCTGAACTACCGGCAGGTGGCGAAACTTCCCCGTGGTCATGCGGCCCATTAAACCTTCGACGGTGTCGTCTTCTGTGCAGGTTTTTACATCGCGCGTCATGACCTGACTGACTGGTTCATTCAGCGCTTTCGGCCCATGCTCGGCGAGTGCGCGCACAATATCCCGCTCCGACAGGATGCCAACGATGCGGTGATCGGTGCCGAGGATAACAACTGCACCGATACGTTGTTCGGCCAGTAGCTGCACTGCCGCAGTAAGATCGGCAGTTGGCTTGATCGTGACGACGTTGCCGCGCTTGCTATTCAAAATGTCCTTAACGATCATGATAACGTCTCCGGTTCCGGCCGTGACGGGCTAGGCCACGATTCCGATTTGGAGAACGATCCGCCTCAAGGGTGCTTCGGTCAAGAGAGAGACAGTGCAGTGCGGAAAAAATGACGTGCGAGACTTTCCGTTCATGTCTGCTTACGGTTCTGATACGCTCCCTTGAACCTACTTGGAACCGTGCAGTGCTCGTATAGTAAGCTCATGTCGGTCTACGATCCTTTGCGCGACTACCTGCAACAATGCAATCTTCAAAATTTGCGAATGTCATTCGCCGAAATTGAAGACCTGCTCGGGCGGCCCTTACCACCATCGGCGCGTCGTCGTGCAGAATGGTGGGCCAACGAAGACCCGGACATAACTGCACATGTCCAATGTCGCGCATGGCAATCTGCCGGTTATGCAGCGGAAGTGAACCTGACCGGCAAGGCTGTGACGTTCCGGCGAAACCCGAATTAAGAGCAATAGCGGTCGCCTCGCAATGAACATCGCGAAGCTGCCAAAGCTCCTGCGCCGGACCGAGGCTTTTTCAACAAATTCAGAAAATGCTGCCTGAAACCCACTACTCGCCGACGAAGTGATCGAATAGCGACGTTCTTTGCTGCACTGCATGAGTCCGCTTATGGCCCAAAGCGGACGCGCCGTCCTGCTGCGTTCGTGTCCGCTTTCGGGGGTAAAGCGGACATCGCGGCTTGATCGCGCCGTGTCTGCTTTTGACCCAAAGCGGACATCCCGGGCCGAATGCCCATTGACGCGCGGCCGGTTCGCAAATTGACAACAGCCCGTAGACGGACACGATGTCGAACTATGGGAGCGAGGCCGCTTTATGATGCGGTTGGCTGCCAAGCACAATTAGGCGGTACTAGCCCCTTTCCGAAGTCGTTGGTCGCTTTTGAAATAAGCGCTGGCCACCTTTTAATTAGGGGTTCGCCGGCAGAGACCCCATATACCCTCAATGCCAAGCCAGACACACGATTCAAAACATTGGCGAAATCGCGCTGCAACCATCCGGGCGGTTGCGGCCACGATGCAAGACACTAGCGCCGGTACTCTGATGGGCGATCTTGCCCACGACTACGATAAATTCGCTGACAAGGCAGAGCGTCAAGCCGCTCAAGCAGCAAATAAGCCCACGTAGGCCGCCTCAGTTGGCGGCCTCTTTCATTCACAGCCATGTCGCCTATTGGCACTTAGCGTACACGCCGGTGAGCCACAGTCGCGGCAGCTTTCGGGGGTGAAACTGACATCCCGATTTGAGCGCGGCGCGCCAGCTAATGACCCAAAGCGGACATGCAGGGCGTTAGTCGATCACCTCGTCGGCGGTAGCAAGCACCGTCGGTGAGACGGTGAGGCCAAGCGCCTTGGCGGTCTTGAGGTTGATGACGAACTCAGATTTTGTGGGCTGCTCCACCCCGCCTCAGTTGGCGGGCGCGGTCTCATATCCCATGCCGTCCCAGTCCCAAGCATCGCTGGTGGTCTGTAGCCGAGAGAGGCATGGGGCCGGGTGGCGTTGTAGTGACGGCGGCAGCCGATTGCGGCGCCATTTATGCGGCCTGGATACCGACCTTCGAGAACGTCGCGTGAGTGACCGACACAGTCGTACCTTCAGCCCCCGACAAAGTTTCAACTTTGGCGTTGAGGGTTTGCGCAAGAGCCTTGACGATGCCCGTACCTAGCCCGGTTTTGGGTTGAGCAAAGACGCCGTCTTGCTTGCCGATCCCATTGTCAGTGACTGAAAGCTCCCAATCCGTCCCATCGACTTCATACGCGATGGTAATTTGTCCCTTAGCATCTGCTGTGGGAAATGCGTGTTTCAAAGAATTCATGACGAGTTCAGTTGTGATTAAACCAACGCTTTCCGCCTGACGTGAACTCAGAGTACCCGCGTCGCCAGTCACCTTCAGAGTAACCGGCCGAGCGTTCCCAATCATCGAGTTTGCGAGGGCGTCACTCAGCCTCGTGAGATAAGAAACCATTTCAATAGGCCCTATTGCTCCCGATGCATGGAGCTGTTGTTGTACGGCTGCTATCGATATGACCCGATCATGAATGTCCCGCAAAAGCGGGCGCGTCTCTTCAGAACTGACCGTGTTTGCTTTCATCAAAATGATGCCTGCAATGATTTGCAGACTATTGGCAACCCGATGCTGAATTTCTTCTAGCAATACGTCTTTCTGTCGCAACAGATCGTCCTTTTCGTGCTCCAACTTGCGCCGCACTGTAACGTCCTCAATTCCGAGCAGAATGGTAGTGTCGGCACCTTCCTTGTAAAACACTTGGCGGGCGTTCAAGAGCATGATGCGGGCACCAAGATGCGGAAATTCGTGCTCGACTTCGTAATCCTCCATCGCGCCATGTTCTGGGATAATTCTTTCCAGCAGCAAGCGAAGCTTTGGAATATCCCATTGTCCATCGCCCAACGCGTAAAGGAGTCTTCCCTGTGTCTCTTCGGGGCTCACCTCAAATGCCGAATAGAAGGAGCGGCTCGCTGCGATGACGCGCAACCCTTTGTCGAGTACGATTACAGGTTCCCGGACCGTATCGACGATGCTCTGAGCCAGTGCGCAGGCGTCCGCGACGTTCGTAAACTGTTCTCTGAAATTGGTCTTTTGCATAATTGGTTGGTGTGGCGTAGGAGTGCAAAAGAAAGTATGACTCGGCTGGTGCCCGAGTCTGAGCAAAAGTGCTCACTCAGAAGCGGAGTGGTGGTGCCAATCCAGTGCGGCCCCATAGCGGACGCGCTGGTCGACGACAGCCGCGGCAGCTTTCGGGGGTAAAGCGGACACGAGCTGTCAGGACGGTCGCGACCGCTTTTGACCCGAAGCAGACACGAATGACGCGCTGTCTGCCACGTCCGGCATTAGGCCCTTTCGACTCTTCAGGCGTCTTTTGAACTTGCCCATTTTTTGCGCGGTATAGGCGAAAATTTCTGTCTTGCGATCGAAATATTGGTCGAATAGCGTTGCCTAGGACGCCAGCGGCACTCGCGTCCCTTCAACTTGGACCTCGGCTCCCAGTATCCTTCCCGGTGCTGGGAGCTTTTCTATTTGGGGGCAGATTATCCCCTCATGTCCGTTTTCAGGGGAGTAGCTGCTGCACCAGCCAGTGATCGGCGCGGGCGGCTGCGTAGAACTATTGATTGGCGTGGGGCCGACCAGTCGCTTGCTTTAATGCCGCGCCGACCTTGGGCGGATACGCCCGCAGGAAATGGGGGCTCGGGATGTATTTCCAATTGTAACCGTCCGTTTTGTGGCAACGTGGGTGATGGAATTCGGCCGGTTAATTCGGACAAGCAAATTCCGCGGGGCACCCCGTGCGATCGCTTACATCGTTGCGATTGCGGAACCGGAGAAAGCGATAGCTCTAATCCGGAATGTGATTGCGGAGCCTGAGGATGAGGTGGAAGACCTGGGCCGCGTGAGCGATGCGTTGCTGATATCATTGAAATTAGAGCCTGGCGAGTTCGCACGCGCTGATGCATGTCGGGGGCAACAGTAAAGTCGCTCCATCGCAAACGCATCAACAATGCCCAGAAATAGACGCGTCATCTCAGAAGGCTATTCAGTGGCAGTTAGGCGCCATAGCCCGAAAACATGGTCATGGGAAATTCGACGGGCACCAAAGCCGCTTGGCGTGAGGCTCTACGCCGATAGTTTTAAGTCATATACGGCAGCCAAATTGGCGGGCGAAAAGGCTCTCCACGCCCTCCTGACAGACTTGGCCGATAAAGAACGCCAAGCCTAGAGACGACGGTCAAACGCTTATCGCTGTCCGCTGAATGTCCGCTTATGGCCCTTAGCTGCCGCGCCGACTTCTCGCACTCGTGTCCGCTTTCGGGGGTAAAGCGGACGCGAACTGTCAGGGCGGTCGCGGCAGCTTTTGACCCAAAGCGGATATTGAGCCTGCCTTACAGAGCGGTCGCACAGGTCGGTCCACGCCCCTTCCGGAGCATCGGTCTGAATCGATACGATGCCACCTCTCGACCTTTGATCTTCAGGCGGAGTGTCAGTTGGAGAGCCATTTCGTCAACCGCATCGGGTGGTTGAGAGCGGCGGTGCTCGGCGCCAACGATGGCATCCTTTCGACCGCAAGCTTGATCGTCGGCGTTGCGTCAGCCGCAGCAACGCAAAACGCCGTCCTGATCGCGGGCGTCGCGGGACTGGTGGCTGGCGCTATGTCGATGGCCGCCGGCGAATATGTGTCGGTCAGCTCGCAATCCGATTCCGAACACGCGGATCTCGCGCGCGAGCGTAAGGAGCTGAGCGAGAACCCGAAATTCGAGCTCGATGAGCTTGCCGCCATCTACGTCAAGCGTGGTGTCGATCGGGATCTTGCGCGGCAAGTTGCCCAGCAACTGATGGCAAAAGATGCCTTGAGCGCTCACGCACACGATGAGCTTGGCATTTCGGACATTACCACCGCGCGTCCGGTGCAAGCTGCACTGACATCGGCTATATCGTTCTCTGTTGGCGCAGCCATGCCCTTGCTCATGGTCCTCGTGTCGCCCGCGAGTACGCTTGTCCCCATCGTATCTGCTGCGTCTTTAAGCTTTCTCGGCGTTTTGGGTGCGATCGGTGCAAGAGTAGGAGGTGCAAACGTTCTGCGCGGGACGGCCAGGGTGATATTCTGGGGCGCGCTGGCGATGGCTTTGACCGCGGGTATCGGAAAATTGTTGGGCACGGTTGTCTGACGTTGGAACTGCGAATGAGAGACATGAGTGCAGATGTGTCCCGCGTTCGGGGGCATAGCAGCCGCGCCTCTGATTAGGTCGTGTGGCAGCTTCTGACCCAAAGCAGACATTAGGACCGTTTCTAGAGGCGGGGCGCTCCCTCGTTCCAGCTGGGGAATATATCCCCACGATCTGGGGTTCATCCGCGCGAAGTCGCCGTTTGGCCGCCATGCGGCGATGCTATTCTTGGCGGATGTAAATCGGGAGGAACCAATGAGAACTCAATACATAGTAGCGTTGGCGGTCACCACCGGCTTCGGGCTTGGAGCCATCGCGGTTGAGAGCCTTCATGCCCAAGCCACACCGGCCGCCTATGTCGTTTCAGAACTCAACGTGACGGACCGAGACGGTTTCTCAAAAGAGTTTGTCCCGCTTGCGGTGAAAGCACTAGCCGAAGGCGGCTCTGGCATGAAGGCCCTGGCCCGTGGCGGCAAGGTCGTTTCCATTTTTGGAGACCCTCCCAAAGGCCTTGTTGTTATCAACATCTTTGACAGCTTGGATAAGGCCGTAGCAGCTTATAATTCTGCAGATTATAAAGCGGCTAAGGTGATTGGCGACAAATACGCGACGTTCCGAACTTATGCCGTCGAGGCGTTGCCGCAATAGGCCGCACGTGCTGCGAAGCAATTGAGGCCGCCTCAGTTGGCGACCGCATTCATTTTAACGCGCTGACATCTTTATTCATGTCCGCTATTGGCACTTAGCGGACATGAAGACGGCGTTTACCGACCACCGGCCGGGCGGACACGCTTTGTCACGCGACCGCCGCTTTGGGCGTCATTGTTTGACGGATCTCAAACCCCTCAAATTTCGGATGGTCGAGATAGAGCGAGCCGGTCTTGTCGTTGCCAGCGCGCGCATGCGCGGCGCGAAACTCTTCCGATTTTGTCCATGCCTCGAAGGCGGCTTTGCTCTGCCACACTGTGTGCGAAGCATAGAGAGTGTGATCTTCCGCCTCCGGACCCCGCAGCAGGTGGAATTCGATAAAGCCCGGGACGCGGTCGAGATAGGTCTCGCGGGTCTGCCAAACCTTCTCGAAGGCTTCTGCCGAGCCGCGCTTCACCCGAAACCGATTCATTGCGATGAACATTTGTCGTCTCCTGGTGGCTGGGCTTGGCTCGACATTTTAGAAACGCTCCAAATGTTTTTAGGTAGTTGCTTGATCTTGCGGCGGGAGTTGGCGCTTACCGGCACAATTTGCAAGGGTGGTCAGTGCGGGGGCCGATGTCTGCTATTGGCCCTTAGCTAACACGCCGGTCGGTGATAACCGCGGCAGCTTTCGGGGGTAAAGCGGACACGGGTTGACTGGGCCGCGGCAGCTAATGACTCAAAGCGGACATGGGCGACTGAATGGAACCTCCGGCAGAACAACCTATTTGCATTTGCCCCAGTTGGGACATTTTCGTCCCGCAATCCTTGCCGCCTATCTTTCTTCTCTCACCTACAATTCCAATTGGAACCTGATGTTTAACGCAAAAGTCCGGTTGCTGGCGGGAACGGCCCTGTCGGCCTTAGCCCTTGGATCAGTTCACGCCGCGCCGTTCGATGGCACGCTCGTCATAGCGCAGGCGTCGCAAACCGACCACGACAAAGAGAAAAAGGCACCCCCGGGGGCGGGCCAGCCGGCACCAGCTCCTCAGGTGAAGCCACCACCTCCTCCACCACAACGTCAGGTGCAGCCACCGCCACCTCCGCCGCAGCAGCGTCAGGTGCAACCGCCGGCGCCACCTCCGCCACCGCAGCGTCAGGTGCAACCGCCTCCTCCGCCTTCGCCACAACAGCGCCAGGTTCAGCCGCCCTCACAAGGTGTCCAGCCATTGGGGGTCCCGCCGTCCCCGACGAACGTGCAACCGCAAGCTCAGCGCGGCACCAGCACTTCGGCACTACCGCGCCCTTTCTCGCCACAGCAGCCGGTTGGACAACCCGCCATCGCTCCCTCCGCGGTGCGAGCGCCGGCTCCGCCACCCGGATCTCCCGCTGTGCAGGCACAACGCGCCTTTGTGCCACCTCCGGCACAGGACAATGCCTTGCGCCTCGACGACGTGCGCGGTGCCCGCCGCGAAGTGCGTGAGGGCAATCGCGTTATGATTGAGGAACCGGGACGCGTAATCATCCAAGAAGGTGGGCGGACCATCATCCGCAATAGTGACGTTGATCGGTTCCGATGGCAGGCTCAGAACGTGCACATAGAGCAACGTGGCTCCGAGACCGTGACGATGTTCGACCAGCCGAACGGTTCGCGTATCTACTCGGAAGCAGATGAGGACGGCCGACTGTTGCGCCGCTACCGGCTGACGTCGGACGGGCGGGAAATCATTATCATTGACAACCACTATCGCGGTCCGCCTAACCCTCTCGGCGATTTCGTCGATCTACCCCCGCCGGTGATCCGCATCCCGCGCGAGCGCTACATTGTCGACATGGAATATGCCCAGCCCGACGACATCTATTCTGCTCTGTGGGCCGCCCCCGTGGATATGGATTACATCGACCGGCCCTATACGCTCGACGAGATCCGCTACAGTCTACCGCTACGCGAGCGAATGCCGCGCGTCGATATCGATACAGTGACGTTCGACACCGGCTCGTGGGAAATTACTCCTGAGCAAGTGGAGCTCTTGGCCGTAATTGCTGACGGCATCAACCGTGCGATTGCCGCGAATCCGAGCGAGGTATTTTTGATCGAAGGTTACACCGATACCGTCGGATCCGAAATTGACAACCTATCTCTGTCAGATCGACGTGCCGAATCGGTCGCACTCGCACTCACTGAGCAATTCGGCGTACCCGCCGAGAACCTCGAGACCCAAGGTTACGGCGAGCAGTATCCGAAAGTTCCGACCCAAGGTCCCGAAAGGGCGAACCGTCGGGTGACCGTGCAGCGTATTACGCCCCTCTTAACCGGGCAGAACCAGGCTGTTCCAATACCTCCACAGTGAGCGACGGTATCCTGCGCCAGCTAGAACGAGTAGGACACTCCCGCTCGCGGTTCTTCATTAGACTGAACTAATTTCCTGGTCGCGCAGTGGGCGGCGTGATGTCCGCTTTTGGCCCTTAACTGCCTCGGCCGCGAACAAATGTCGCGGCAGCTTTTAGGGGCAAAGCAGCCGCGCCCGCGGCTGGATCGCGCGGCCGTTATTGTCCTATAGCGGACATCAGAGGCGAGCATAAAGGATCAATTCGCCCGATCGAGTGTCATCCGGTACACGTGCCCAACAATCCCAATCTGCTATATTCTTCGGCCTTGTCGGGACACTCGGTCGGGGGCGGCAGATGAAACGACGCGAGTTCGTCATATTCGCCAGCGGCGCGGCTATCGGTTGGCCGATCGCTGCACGGTCGCAACAGCCGACGATGCCGGTTCTTGGGTTTCTCAACGTCGAGTCGGCGCAAGGATACGCCGGACCGCTGGCCGCGTTTCTCAAGGGGCTCGGCGAAACTGGCTTCGTGGAGGGCCACAACGTTGCGATCGAATATCGATGGGCAGAGGGGCACGTCGAGCGTCTGCCGGAAATGGCGGCCGATCTGGTCCGCAAACAGGTGACCGTCATTGCCGCCACCAGCACTCCAGCGGCGATCGCGGCTAAGGCGGCCACCACGACCATTCCCATCGTCTTTGAATCGGCCACCGATCCAATACGGCTCGGCCTCGTTCCCAGCCTCAACCATCCGGGAGGCAATGTTACCGGTGCGACACAAACCAATGCCGAAGTTGCGCCGAAGCGTTTGGAATTGATGCACGAGCTGATTCCGGCCGCGAAGGTATTCGGACTGCTGGTCAACTCTGCCGATCCGGCACTTGCCGATGACCAAGTAAAAGATTTCCAGGCGGCCGCGCGCACCCTTGGGGTGGAGCTTCATATGCTCTACGCCCACAACGACGACGAATTGGAGAAGGCCTTCGTCGAATTTAGCCAATTACGGGCTGGCGGGCTCGTGATCACCACCGATCCATTCTTTACAAGCCGCCCTTTGCAGCTCGCGACGCTCGCGGCCCGTTACGGGGTGCCGGCGGTGTCCAAAGGGCGGGAATTTGCCGCGGCCGGAGGTCTAATCAGCTACGGATCTGAGACTGCGGAAACCTTCCGCCTAGCGGGCATCTACACCGGCCGGATTCTAAAGGGCGAAAGGCCGGCTGACTTGCCGGTGCAACAGGCAACCAAGGTTGAGCTGTTCATCAATTTCAAAACCGCCAAAATACTCGGCATCACAATCCCGTTGCCGTTGTCGGGCCGCGCGGACGAGGTGTTTGAATGAGGCGGCGCGAAGTCTGCCTTTGGCCCTTAGCTGTCGCGCCGACCTTTCGCACTCGTGTCCGCTTTCGGGGGTAAAGCGAACATGGGGACGCGGTGAATAGACGACGTTTTTAATTGTCGGCGTCGTCATCATTGGGATCAATCGGCGGCGGGACTCCAAGACCATTATCGGCCTCAGCCGGTTGGTTCGAGCAACCGATGACGCAGCCAGCCGTGACAACCATTTGATCCTGTGTGCTTGCGATATGCGTGGCGACAAACATTGCGAAAATTGCCCAAGCCACGATCATGAAATAGGAGCGCATAATTGCGCCTCGCTGCAGCCCGGCAATCATATTCCAAATTGTTGTTTCTGAGTCGGCAAGCGCAATTTGCCGCCATTCGAGATGATATTTGGGCAAAACGGTCGGCGGTCTGCCTGCGCTTCGCCAGCGCTTTCTGCGTACATGCTTGATGGCTGCTTAGTACCGGCGAAGCCGCGACTCAGATAAAATTGGGGAGTGGGCGAACCTTTTGCGGGCCACTGGCATGCGCGGGTTCATCATGCCTGCCTTGATTGTTTTTGGTGCTTGGTGGGCATTTGACGCATACGAGTATGGTGGTCGTTATACTCAAGCTGCTTGGCAGCAAGCCAACGCGGCGGGTCGAAACTTTGCGCGCGAAGTGCAATATTGGATAGATAGGAATCTGTCAGGTCATTGACGCGGAGTCGCGGGCCGGCATCGCTTGCCCGGCGCCCTTAGTCTGCTACTCTGCGACTGCCTCGGGTGTGCGAGCGCCCTTGGTTTCTTCCAAAATTCAAATTAGCCCCGGCATTTCCGGGGCTTTTTTCTTGCGCCGCGGCCGGTGTACTCGTCCGGCGTCAGCGCGGTCCGGTCAAAAGCGCAATTTAGTGCTGCAAATCACATTCAATCTTGCCCGTCGGGCATAAAGACATATGGCGGCGACGTCGGGACTGATCTTTGGAGGGCGCCATGGGAACTTGGAAGCAAATCAAACATAGCGTCGTCACTCGGCTGGACCGCACGAACACAACCATAGAGCTGCGGAATGTGAGCGACCGGACCTTGCGGGATATTGGTCTGACGCGCGGGAAAGAGGGCTGCTATTCCGCTTCGCCGTTCTGGGTTCGTGGCTTCTAGGGCGGCCGCGCACAGAAGTGTGAATTGTCACAAACAGCATGCACGAGTTTCCCAACCCTTAGGAGATAGTCATGAGCGAGATCCCAAGGCTTCACGAGTGGAAGGAAATCAAACAGAGCTTTAAGTTGCCTAGCGAAGATAACATTCTCATCGGGCCAGCTTATCCACACGTCACATTCACGGACGCGGCCACGAAACGTACCGAGCAATCGCCGGACGAATGGACGGATTACCTGTGCTGGGTTCGAGGCTTCTGAAGGAGGCGGACGCGACACAGATAAACTGACAACCAATCCGTCATAGCGGACACGCGGACTGTCCGCCTTCGGACACAGTCGCTGGCGCCCGTCGTGTCCGCTAATGACCCAAGCGGACATGGGGTGAGGGCAAGCCGCGGATTCGATGGCATATCCGAAGGGCAACTAATTGACGGCGAAGCAATAGAGCAGTCCGTCCCCGCCGGTGCTGCGCAGATCGGCCTGGCTACAGCCACCGTCCGGCCCGCGCGAGGGATGCGCCGAGTTCCAAGTCCGCGATGGATCGTTCGCGGGAGCGTCAGCGTTTAGACCCCGCCGGTCGAGATGGCCAACCATCGCAGCGCCTTGGGTGCTGCTTGTCCAGTTGTGGCAGGTGCGATCTTCGGCGCCAGCGAACACGGTACCGTCCGCCTGAGAACCGGTAAGTACGTCATGCCGGTTGGGCGTATCGCCTATGCCGTTGACGCCGTCGCCCTTCTCGGTCAGCGCCGTTTGCTTGTTGAGATTGTTCGCGCCGTGAAGCTCGGCAACATCCTTGGCAATGACAACGCCTTTGACGTTCTGCCACGGTCCATTGCCGATCCGGTCGCGCGCGTTTACCGCGCCGGTGCCTTGCGTGCTCAAATAGGCGTGCCAGGTCTTTCCGCCTGCACCCACCGCCTGCGCCAGTGACTGGCAATGCTGGTCGGCGCCTTCCAGTCCGCCGAGATCCCCACCTTTTCCGGGCCCGACGCTGGTGACGAAGAAACTCATGATGCTTTGCTGTGTTTGTACGGGCGCGCTCGTGCCCAAAGCCAAAAATGCGATAGACGCAATAAGGGGCAAATGCGTTATCCGAGACATCCCGGTTCTCCTTCACCAGTTGAGATTTGCAGCACGTGAGATTTGCTAATCAATGCAGGCAATTCACTAACTCGCGCGAGGCAAGCGTGTGATTTGATCGCGATTTAGACCCGTGAAACAATCGATAGGCAACATCTTGCCAAGCGCACGACCCGAAAAGAATAACTTTGGTTCACCGCTAGGCTTGATATTGCCTGCTGTCCCAATCAACAGGAATTAGCCGAATGGAACAAATGAAATCTCCCTGGGACTACATGGGGCCCGCGGAAACCGCGATTCTCGGTGATATCGTTCTCGATCCGCAGGAGCAGGCCCGCTGGGGGCGCGCCATCCTATTCGGCACGCTGCCCTATATGTGGCGCGAGAAAGCCTCGGTCATCCGGGAGATGATCTATGACAAGCTCGCGCTGAAGCCCGGCGACAAGGTCCTGATTATTGGCGAGTGCGTTGCGGTTTGCGGCTTCGACAGCGACATGCAGGGTCGCATGAACGGCGAGGGTCACATTGACATTGTTGACATCACCGACGTTGCGCGCCGCTCCTATATCGACGGCATCATTGGCCGCGGCGGTCAGCTTGCCACCTGGCAGTGGACTTATACGAAGGACACGCCCGACAATCATTACGATGCAGTCGCCGTCCTGCAATCCATCCAGCATACGGATGACTGGCATGAATCCGCACGCGAACTAACGCGCGTTCTCAAGCCCAACGGCAGCATCGTGCTGGCGGAAATCATGCTAGGCCCGAACATCCTCACGGCGACCAGCGCCGACGTGCACATTGAAGCCTGGATGGACAAGATTTTCTCTCGGATGGGTTGGGCGATCGAAAAAATTCCATATTACAGCTTAGAGCAATTGCATGATGCTTTTGCCGGCGTCGTGGAAAATGAACACTCCTGCTACTGGAAGGGAATCGAGATCTTCTGGGGAAAGAAGCCGGCCTGACGATCAGATCAAGATCGTTACGTCGTGATCCAATCGAGGGTATTCAGTCAGATTGTCGGAGAGAGCTCATGCCAAATAGGGAAGCAACATCAGTCGACGACTTGCCGCCATTGCGGCGCATCGTGACCGGTCACGATGCTAAGGGTGTCGCGAAGGTCCTGCTGGACGGTATGCCCGACAACCGCAAATTTTCACCGACCGGTAACGTGTCGACCTTGATATGGTCTACAGACGAGTGTCCGGCCGACATCGCCGTCGGCGAGGATGTGGAGGATTACGGTTCTCGGATTCTCGGCACGGCGCCGCCCGCTCATGGCACGCGCTTTGCCGTCATCGACTTTCCCGCGCACAGCGCGGGGGCGGTGCACCGGACCGACTCGCTCGATTACGTCATCGTCCTGTGGGGCGAGATCGACATGCAGATGGACCGCTCGGTCGTCACGATGAAGGCGGGAGATGTCATGGTCCAGCGCGGCACCAATCATGGATGGACCAACCGCACGGATCGGACCGCCCGGCTCGCCTTCGTTCTGATGGACGCGAAGCCAATCGGCATCGGACACGCTGTATCCGGCGGCCACAATGCCCGCTGACGCCACAGCGCAGATTCAGGAGGGGCACGCTGCATGACCCGGGTTCCAAAGGTGATTCCAGAAGCGCTTAGCATCGAGCAGCGCAAAGTCCACGACATGATCGTGTCGACGCGGCAGGGTGGCGAGATCCGTGGACCATTCGCGATTTGGATTCGCAACGCCAATCTGGCCGCAGCCGCCAACCAGATGGGTAATGCTGTCCGGCTAGAAGGTAAGCTAGATGCCAAGCTTTTCGAGCTGATTATCCTGATTGTTGCGCGACAGTGGTCGGCCGAGTACGAGTGGTTCGCCCATGCAAAGGACGCGGTCCGGGTTGGGCTGGATCCGGCGATCGTCGAAGCAATCCGCACTCACCGCGTACCGCACTTCGTCAACGCCGAGGAGACGATGGTCTACGAAATGATGCGGGAGCTCATCGAGACAAAGGAATTGTCGGACGCAACATACGCACGGGCGCTCGACATGTTCGGCATCGACCTGGTCATGGAGATTGTCACTGTCGCAGGATTTTACACGCTCGTAGCAATGATGCTGAAAGCATTCAACGCACCGGTGCCGGACAATGTTCGGCCATTCGACTGATAACGGAGAATGGATATGGGCTCAGGTCATTGAGTGCCCGGCCGATGTCCGCCTTGGGTCATTAGCTGCCGCGACTGTTCTAATTCTTGGTGTCCGCTTTACCCCCGAAAGCGGACACGAACGCAACAGGACGGCGCGTCCGCTTTGGGCCATAAGCAGACATCTGACAACCTCTCAAGATGGGCTTTAAACGTCCCCACAGTCACTCATCGACTTCTTTGGCCCGTTTATGAGCATTCGCTCGGACGTTGTGGCTAAAATCGACGAGAAAGCGCGCGCCCTCGGTAGTTACGAAATACTCCTGATAACCCGCTCGGGCGATCGGCTTCATCGCGGCTGTGTCGAGGAAGCCGTTCTTGATGAAATGCTCGTCAATATGAATGCCGATGACTTGACCGAAAGCGATGAATCGCGGTGCGGGTTTACCGTCAACATCCTTGAGCCGAACAGTCTGGAGCCACTTGCATTCCAGCGCGCACGGTGAAGCTTTCACTCGCGGTGGTTTGACTAGTACCGATTCAGCGAGCTCAAGGCCGACCGCTTCCATTTCGTTTGAACCACGGGGATAGGTCCACGAGGTGTCTTTGCACCTGTTGGCGCAAATCCCAAACAGCAAGATTGCAGACAAATTCACCGGTCTCCTCAACAAACTCAATAGTGTCCTTCCGACCATCGCTGGCAAACATTACGATCGGTGGATCGGTAGAAACGCTGTTGAAAAATGAGTATGGAGCGAGATTGAGTTCACCCTTCGTGTTGATTGACGTAATCCACCCCATTGGTCGCGGCCCAACAATCGCGTTGTAGGGGTCGTGTGGTAGCCCGTGGTTTTTCTTTCGAGGCTCGTAGAACATTTCTAATCGCGCCGTCTCATTGCCTCCCCCGAGGCAGGACAAGGCGTCGTAGCGGGTCACACTAGTGTATCGGAAGTGGCCAGAATGGGGGTTCAGGGACTGGTCGTCCGATGTCCGCTTTGGGTCAAAAGCAGACATGACGCGTTCATTTTGCGAAGTCTGCTTTACCCCCGAAAGCAGACATCAGTCGGACATCGGGCGATGTCTGCTAAGTGCCAAAAGCGGAAGTGGCTCGTCCCATTCGATCATATTGTCGGCTATAGCGAGCTTCCCGCAATTCTCGCTGCAGCTTGGCACCGGCCGGGGTAGTTGGGATTTATGAGCACGCCGACCGTCATGGCTTTGAAAGTGAACCGCAGCTCAGCGAACGATCCGCCAGGTGGCATTTATTGATCGGCATACCGCCAGTGTCGAAAAGCGTACCTGACCAGATGTTCCTGTTGAGGCGGTCCCACACCATGTAGGCGAAGCCGGAATAGGTCACGGCATTGGCGGCTTTGAGGCCATTGATATCGGCGCCGATCACGCCCGCGACGGGCATGCCTTCGAGATTGTCGCCACCGGTGCCAACCACGAGCTGCGGCGGCCGCACCCCGCCGAAATCGACGGCCTGGAAGAAATGGATGTGGCCGGAGACGACCATGCTCACGCTCGCCGGCATTTCGGGGCCGAGCGCAGCTTGCAGCACTTTATTGGAGACAATGTTGACTTTAGGGTCGCCAGGGTTGGCGAGCATTGCATTGACGGGCTTGTGCGTCGTCAGCCACGCATAGTCCGGAATTTTGGCGAGCACATCGTTAAACTGGCGGCGCAGAATCGGGACCTGTTCGCTGTCTTCGCCGGCTCCATCGTACACCCTGCCGCTATCCACCACGACGAGGCCGAAGTCGCCGAGCCGCACCACGAAGTCACCGGTCAAATCGCGGCAGCTCTGCTCCATAGGCAAGCGATCGAGAAAGCGGAACCAACCCTCACCGGCGCGGTCGCAGTTCTCGTGGTTGCCGCGCACCATCACCCAAGGCGCCGCGGCAAAAAGTGGCGCGGCCGGCTGGAAGAAATCGGCGTTCCATGCGTCCCAGCCGTAGCCATAGGGACTGCCGGCACAGCCGGCATTCCCGGCCGGGCAGGGCCATTCGCGATATTCGTAATCGCCCAGATGGATCATCAGATCGGGATGCGCGGCGGCAGCAAGTGCGGCAACTTTCGGGAACGGCCACGCCGCCGGATTGTTACAGGCTTGCCACGGGTCACCGATCTTGAGCCGACAACCAGTATCGCCGAACATCACGATACGCTGCGAATTGGCCCTCGGAAGCGGCAGCGGCTTGCTGTCGAGCATCGCCGTGACTGAGCCGACCGGAACCGCAACCTCGCAGCCGCGCACCGGGAATTCCGCTGGCGTGACGGCGCTGAATTTTTGCGTGGGGTCAGAGCGGACATTCATTGGCACCGCGACGCCGTCGAACATCACAGCAGGGCATGCATCCTCGGTGATCGCCCGCACGCTGGAACTGCCGTCCGAGCCGAGCTCGACCCATTGCGCCAGGATTTTGCCTTTCGCCTGCGTCAGTCCGACCAGAATCGTCGCCGCGAAAACGACGATACGCAAGGCGCGCCGCCGCTTCCCCATAGCCTTCCCCCTTCGCACCAACCGCCCCTAAGTCAACCCGAAATTGTGACAAAGCTATGTATGCCACACCTAAGCAGCTGAGTATTCGATGTCCGCTTTGGGTCATAAGCGGACACGCAACCCAACCAGAGGCGCGGCTGCTTTACCCCCGAAAGCGGACATGCGGACCAAACGGTGCCGTATTTTGATTGTGGCGACGGTGCTACCGTTCGGCAGAAAATGGCGGGGCTTGATCCTCGCTCACCAGAGGGAGGTTCACATGCCAGTTACTCGCATACTCGCGCTCGGTATCATGCTGATGTTCGCCGCGGCCGACGCCGCCTATGCCCAAGCCCAATTACCGGAGGCCCCGTGCTGCACCATCGTCAACGGCAAATACATCGACAAGAAAACGGGCAAGGAGGTAATGCCGGCAAAGGCCATGGCCCCCCACGTCGCAGCGTCATCGACCGCAGGTTCGAAACCACCGGCTGTACCTTCTGGCGGCGGTGGGGGCAGCGGTTACAAGTAAGCCCATTTGGCGGACTGTTCCAAAGTCCGTTTGGTATTTTCACCTCAGCGCTCATGTCCGCTTTGGGTCATTAGCGGACATGACGCCGTTTCATTCTGATGTCCGCTTTACCCCCCGAAAGCTGACATCACCTGGCGCCATCGCCATGTCCGCTTTGTGCCAGTGGCAGACGTTCGGCCCGACGAGGGTCGAAGCAGGGATTAACCTCCCATTAAGCATTAGTTTGTCACGCTTGGCGTCGAGCCAAAGATGCGACTCGTTTCAGATGGTTTTCGACACCATGGCAGCAGCACTCAAACTGTTGGAAGAAATCATCGACAACCCAAAAGTCAAAGCGAGCGAGAGATTTGAGGCAATGCGAACGCTGAAAAAGTACCTGGTTCAGCTCAAACGTTTGTCCGGGGCTCAGGACACGGCTCCCGATGTTCGGGAAAACATAATAAAAGTTTTACGCGAATATACGGCCTAACGCTTATGATCTCGGCATTGTGACAGCAGCCCGCAATAGCGTCGGCGCTCGGTCCATGTCTGCTTTGCCCCAAAAGCGGACATGGATCGGCACTCTCTCGATGTCTG
>Ga0207031_10115_pt1 | contig 22782 bp, 16 predicted proteins | sample Alteio_BWMinCont_37_FD_153278 | JGI IMG/M metagenome (GOLD analysis project Ga0207031, IMG submission 153278) | Enriched cells from forest soil in Barre Woods Harvard Forest LTER site, Petersham, Massachusetts, United States -... | ecosystem: Environmental > Terrestrial > Soil > Temperate forest >... | reverse complement strand
CCGACAGCGTTGGTCGTACTGCCCGCGCCACCGCCAGCATGTGGGTCTTCGATGAAGCACAGGCGTGGTTTGGTGGCACCAGCGGCGATCGCATGGATCTGTTGCCCGAGAAGCGCAGTTACGAGGCGGGTGATGTTGCGCGCTTTCAGGTGCGCGTGCCCTTCAGGGAGGCCACGGCCCTGGTGACGATAGAACGTCAAGGGGTCATGCGAAGCTTTGTCACGCATCTGACCAGCAAAAATCCCGTCATCGAGGTGCCCATCACCGATGCCGACTCGCCCAACGTCTATGTCTCGGTGCTGGCGATTCGCGGTCGCGTTTCCCACGCCGATCATCCGCCCGGTAAGGCTGGTCCGCGCGAAGAGATCACCGCGCTTGTAGATCTGAACAAACCCTCCTACCGGTTGGGCATGACAGCAGTAAAGGTAGGTTGGAAACCTCATCAGCTCGACGTACGAGTTGTAACCGACCGCAGCACGTACAAGGTGCGCGATCACGCCACTGTGAAGATTCACGTCGCACGCGCCGGCGCTGGCGTCCTGCCGGCCAACATGGAAGTGGCCGTCGCCGCGATTGACGCCTCGCTCCTGGAACTTGCTCCTAACCCCAGCTGGGACCTGCTCGCCGGCATGATGGGCGAGAGTGGCCTGGAGGTATACACCTCTACTGCGCAGATGCAGGTGGTCGGCAAGCGTCACTATGGCCGCAAGGCCGTGCCCAGCGGGGGCGGAGGTGGACATGATTCGAGCCGCGAACTCTTCGACACGTTACTTCTTTGGAAAGGCCGCGTGACCTTGGATGTAAATGGCGATGCCCAAGTCGACGTGCCCCTCAACGATTCCTTGTCCGAATTCCGCATTGTCGCAGTTGCCAGCGGCGGCACCGGCATGTTTGGAACCGGGAACGCGACGATCCAAACAACGCAGGATCTGATGCTGCTATCCGGGCTCCCACCCCAAGTCCGGGAGGGAGATGAATATCTTGCCACCTTCACGGCGCGAAACACCACGGATCACGCCATCACTGCAGAGTTGACGGGCTCGCGCACTGGCACTGTGGTATTTCCGCTTCAGGCGCAGCGCGTGGAGCTCGCCCCGGGGGCCAGTCGTGATGTCGCCTGGAAGGTGAAAGTGCCGCTCGGTACCACAAAACTGCGTTGGGAAATTGCCGTCACACAGGTCGCAGGTGGCGCAAATGATCACCTGAAAGTCAGTGAAGTGGTGACGCCCGCTTTTCCGGTGCGCACTTACCAGGCCACGATCTCGCAACTGGGGACCAGTGCGCTGACACTCCCCGTGGCGCGTCCCGCCGGGGCCATTGCCGGCCGCGGAGGTATCGAAGTCAATCTGCGCCCTCACCTGGGCGATGCGCTTGAGAGCGTGCGCGAATACCTGCGGCTATATCCCTACACCTGCATTGAGCAGCGGCTTTCGCAAGCCGTCGTCCTGGGCGAGCGTGCCAACTGGGACCAGCTAATGCAGCGATTGCCGGCCTATCTGGATAGGGATGGCTTATTGCGCTATTTCCCCACTGATGCGTTGCCGGGAGACGATGCGCTGACTGTCTACGTTCTGCAGCTCGCTGACGAAGCCGGCTGGCCAATTGTAGAATCGGCGCGCACCAGCATGATCAATTCACTCAGTCGCTTCGCCCAGGGCCAACTTGTTCGCGGCTCGGCGCTGCCGACCGCTGACCTGACGATCCGCAAGCTCGCCGCGATTGAGGCACTCTCCCGCTACGGAGCCGCGGATAAGAATTTGCTCGACAGCCTGACCATCGAGCCGGCTCTCTGGCCGACCTCTGCTGTGCTGGATTACCTCGGGATCTTGCGGCGCGTGAAGAATATCCCGGGTGCTGAGAGCAAACGGAGCGATGCACTTCAGATTCTGCGCGCCCGCCTGAATTTCCAAGGCACGGTAATGGGGTTCTCCACCGAGCGGAGCGATGCTCTATGGTGGTTGATGATTTCGGCTGATTCCAATGCGAATCGGATGCTGATCGAGGTGATGGACCGGCCCGAATGGAAGGAAGACATTCCTCGCCTCGTCCGGGGCGCACTTTCGCGCCAGCACGCGGGCCACTGGAACACAACGGTTGCCAACGCCTGGGGCGTTCTCGCACTGGAGAAATTTTCAGCGCGTTTTGAATCCACACCGGTAACCGGTACAACCACCGTGCACTACGGGGCGGCAATCAAGGCTGTCGCCTGGCCCCCCAATGCCGCACCCAGCGAACTCAGCCTCCCCTGGGCGGAGGCGGTGGCTTCGGTGGATGTGACGCATACGGGTAGTGGCAATCCCTGGGTGCTCCTGCGCGCTACCGCTGCCATGCCTCTCGCTCGGCCCCTGTCCACGGGATACACGATCCACCGTACCTCCATTCCCGTAGAGCAGAAGGTTTCCGGCCACTGGAGCCGTGGCGATGTGCTGCGCGTGCACCTGGAATTGGAGGCGCAATCCGACATGGGCTGGGTTGTAGTGGACGATCCAATTCCGTCGGGCTCGAGCATCCTCGGCGCGGGGCTGGGCGGCCAGTCGACGCTGCTCACTAAAGGCGAGCGCCAGGCCGGCATGGCCTGGCTCGCGTTCGAGGAGCGACGTTTTGACAGCTTCCGCGCGTATTACCGCTTTGTTCCAAAGGGCAAGTGGGTGGTCGAGTACACCGTGCGTCTGAATAATCCGGGGACGTTTCTTCAACCGGCGACCCGTGTTGAAGCGATGTACTCGCCCGAAATGCTGGGTGAGTCACCCAACGCTGCAGTGACGGTGGAGCAATAGGCGTGCGCCGCATTTTGCTCGCGGTTGCGGCAGCGTGCACAGTTTTATTGCTCGCGTTAATTCTAATGCTTCAGCCGATTTCGCCACCGGCATTTGCGGCTGTGCGTGCCGGCTATACCCCCTCCGAGGCCTACCTGCTCGATCGCAATGGAGTGCTGATCGACACGCAGAGGGTGAGTTTCGGAGTCCGGCGCCTGACCTGGACGGCGCTGGGCGATGTTTCCCCTGCCGTGGTGAACGCCATATTGCAATCTGAGGACAAGCGGTTCTGGTTGCACAACGGTGTGGACTGGGTTGGCGTTGCGGGGGCCCTGAAGGAAGTTGTCACCGATGGCCGTCGGCGCGGCGCCAGCACACTCTCGATGCAGTTGTCTTCACTGCTAATTTCCGCGCGACCGGTCCCGGCTTCAGGTCGCTCGTGGTCCCAGAAGCTGGTTCAGGTGCGCATGGCCTATGGCTTGGAGCAACATTGGAGTAAGCAGCAAATTCTCGAGGGATATCTGAATCTGGTGCAATTCCGAGGTGAACTGCAGGGAATTGGCACAGTCGCCCAGGTGCTTGCGCACAAGGCGCCCTCTGCTCTTACTGAAGCCGAAAGTCGCGTGCTCGCTGCGCTGCTGCCGGCGCCGGCGGCCTCGCTGCAACGCGTAACCGAGCGAGCGTGCGCGCGCTTGAGCGAGGCCGATACCGCCGTGAATTGCGCACAGCTGCGAGAAGCCGCCGATCACCTGCTTACTTCCGCTGGGTCTGCAGGCGCCGAACATCTCGCCCCTCAATTGGCCAGCGCAGTCCTGAAGCGCCCGGGAGAAAGTGTGCGGACGACGCTCGATGCCTCGGTGCAACGAAACGCGAGCGAAGCCCTCACCCGTCAACTCTCGGGGCTCTATGGGCACAATGTCCGCGACGGCGCGGCTGTGGTTGTCGACAACGCTTCGGGGGAAGTGCTGGCCTACGTCGGTTCCGCAGGAACGGCCTCACGCGCTCCGCACGTTGATGGCGTGCGCGCGCTTCGGCAGGCGGGGTCCACACTGAAGCCGTTTCTTTACGAGCAAGCGCTGGAACGGCGTTACATCACGGCCGCCTCAATTCTCGAAGACGAGCCAGTCAACCTGGAAACGGTCGGCGGCATCTATCTGCCCCAGGATTATAATCACGATTACAAGGGGCCTGTTTCCGTGCGCACGGCCCTCGGCGGGTCGCTCAACGTTCCCGCTGTTCGCACCCTGATGCTGGTGGGCGTGGAGGCGTTCCGGAATCGGCTGCAGCAGCTGGGCTACGTGGGCATCACTCAGGACGGGCAGTACTACGGTTACTCACTGGCTTTGGGCTCGGCAGAGGTCACGCTCTGGCAGCAGGCTCAGGCCTACAGGATTCTGGCGCGGGGCGGAATGTTTTCACCGCTCAAAATACTCGCCGAGGAACCGACATCGAGCGCGCATGCCGTGCTGCCGGCGGGAGCGACCTTCATCGTGGGAGATATCCTCGCGGACCGCGCCGCGCGCGCGGTTACCTTCGGACTCGATAGCTCGTTGGCCACCGGCTACTGGTCCGCCGTGAAGACCGGTACCAGTAAGGACATGCGCGACAACTGGTGCGTTGGATATACGCCGCGCTACACCGTGGCCGTCTGGGTGGGTAACTTCGAGGGCGACCCGATGCACGATGTCAGCGGCATAACCGGGGCCGCTCCGGTATGGCGCGAAATAATGGACACGCTGCAAAAGGAGGGTGTGGTGCCGGCACCCAGGCCACCGGTTGGCGTCCACGCTTCGTTGGTAAGTTTCGCCACGGGCAGCGAAGCAGCGCGCGCTGAATGGTTTCTCACGGGTACCCAAATGACCGGTTCGATTGCCAGCGTGAATATCGAAGATCAGGCGCCCCAAATAGACAGCCCGACAAATGGAATGATCGTGGCGATTGATCCGGATATCCCGAGTGATCGCCAGCGGTTGCCCGTTCGGGTGAAGGGTAATTCCGAAGGTTTGGTGGTCCGGCTGGATGAAGCCGTATTGGGGCAGGCTGATAAAGCGATGCTTTGGCAGCCTCAGCTAGGCGCGCATCGCATCGTTCTCGAGGACTCGTCGGGCGGCGCTGTGGATCAGATTCTCTTTACGGTACGCTGATCGGTCCACCCTAGCGCACTTAATTATTCCGCGATTGGCGCTTTGCCCTTTCCCTGTGCTTCATGATGAAATGTAAAGAGGAGTTTTGATTGGGCATCCGCGTCAGCAAGATTACCTCGACCTCATCCATCCTCGAAAGAGTACGCGTGCGATCCAGCCGACCGGCCTAATCCTCAGTGACAGGTAACGCGTGCGACGCCGCGCTGCCTTTGGAAGGTTCCTTCGAAGGCCGCCGATTGTCGATCCAGAGTCATATTCGGACCCTGGTACGTTTCGCTGCATTCTCCGCAATACGCAGGAAAGCCTGACGGCGGCTATTGTTTAACATTTGGCCCGTGGGTGCTAATCAATTAATCGCGGCGCGCGTATCGTCGGACATGAAGTTGCGGCTTCGTGCGTATGCCGTACGGGAGCAACTGAGCGAGTCGGCGATACTAAAGCGGCTGGTCTTACTCCTGCTCCAAAAAGCGGATGACAGAGTTTCCGGGGAGTCTCAAGAGGCCGTCAGGTCGGTACGAGACGGCCGGGTCACCACCCGGCTTCGAGCCGAAGATCTGATGCTATTGCAAGCCCGTGCGACCGCCAGGGGTATGCCGGCGGCCACCTACGTCTCGGTACTCACCAGGGCGCACCTGCGTAACCTGGCGCCGCTGCCCAAGGAGGAATTACTGGCCCTGAACCGAGCCATCTCCGAGCTGGGTCGGATCGGTCGTTTGCTCAATCCGATAACCCGCGCCGCCAATCAGGGCGGGCGGGTGATCGGTCCAAGTCGGAATGACTTGTTGGCCCTTTTCAGGACCTGCGTTGAGCTCAGGGACCAAGTGAAGGATCTGCTGCGGGCAAACCTGGCCAACTGGCGGCAGGGTTATGGGGAGACCGTCAATGAGTGACCTATTCGCATTGTCTGACCTACTGTTAGATATTGTCAGTTACGGCCGCCGCGGCCCGGAACGACGGGACCGGTTGCCTCCAGCCCTGATCGAGCAGATTTCGCGAACCGTTCGACGCGCGCCCGAGGCTGTGGTGAAGGTATTACCGAAGGGGGCCACCGATTCAAAGGCTGTCCGGGCGCATCTCGACTATATCGGTCGCCAAGGGGAGCTTGAACTAGAGACCGATGACGGAGAGCGGCTGCAGGGTAGGGACATCGGAATGAAACTGGCCGAAGACTGGGATCTGGACATTGCAGAGGAGCGACGGCAGGCCAACCTATCCGCATCCCGGGGTCGTGCGCCGCCAAAGATCGCTCACAAGCTCACCTTTTCGATGCCGCCGGGAACATCGCCGAAGGGAGTCCTTGAGGCTGTACGAAATTTCACGCGTGAGCAGTTCGCCCTGAAACATCGATATGCCTTTGTCTTGCACACGGATGAACCGCATCCCCATGTGCATGTCGTCGCTAAAGCCACGGGCGAGCATGGCCAGCGGCTGAATATCCGCAAGGCGACGTTGCGTGAATGGCGCAGCAAATTTGCGAGCCATCTTCGGGAGCAGGGCATCGAAGCGAATGCGACGTCTCGCTACCTTAGGGGGAAGATTAAACTAAGGAAATCAGATGCCATTTATCGCGCAGCACTGCGCGGGGAGTCCACACATTGGCGCGAACGGGCTGAAAGGGTCGCTGCTGAGCTGCGGAGCGGCAAATTTCGGGTTGAGCCGACGTTACCCCCATTTTGAGTAGCGTTTAGCATTAGAGTCTAACCCCGGCGAGGAGGTTGGACGTGAAGAAGCGATTTTCGGAAGAACAGATCATTGGGTTCCTGCGGGAGGCGGATAAGGGCATCGCGCTGAAGGAGCTGTGCCGCAAGCACGGGTTCTCGGAGGCAAGTTACTACCTGTGGCGCAGCAAGTACGGCGGTATGGATGTGTCGGACGCCAGGCGTCTGAAGGCGCTGGAGATTGAGAACGCACGGCTCAAGAAGCTGCTGGCCGATGCGCTGCTGGAGAACGAGGTGACCAAAGAGGCGCTTCGAAAAAAATGGTAACCGCCCCGGCACGTCGCGAGCTGGTGCGGTGGATGGGAACGCGAGGACTGACGGAGCGACGCTGCCTGGCAGTGGTAGGCATGAGCGCGAGCTCGCTCCGCTACGAGCCGCGGCCCGATCAGAACGTGGCGCTGCGGGCGCGGATCGTCGCGCTCGCGCAGCGGCACCGGCGTTACGGCTCACCGATGATTTACCTCAAGCTTAGACAGGCAGGCGAAGTGGTCAACCATAAACGCGTCGAGCGGCTCTACGGGCTCGAGAAGCTGCATATCAAGCGCCGGCGGCGCAAGAAGATCCCGGTTGCCGATCGGCAGCCGCTCGTGCGTCCGGGCGGTCCCAACGAGATCTGGTCCATGGATTTTGTGTTTGATCGGATCGCCTCCGGTCGCACGCTCAAGAACCTGGTCATCGTCGATGATGCAACACATGAGGTGGTCGCTATTGTTACCGAGCATACGATCGGCGGCGATCACCTGACGCGCGTCCTCGATGGGATCTGCTCGCAGCGCGGCAAGCCCACGATGATCCGAACTGATAATGGGCCGGAGTTCACCGGCAAGTCGATGCTGACCTGGGCGCACCGCCACGGGATCTCCCTGCGGCTGATAGAGCCAGGAAAGCCAAACCAGAATGCCTACGTCGAATCGCTGAACGGAAGACTCCGCGATGAGTGCCTGAACGAGCACTGGTTTACGAGCCTCGCGCACGCACGGGCAGTGATCGAGACTTGGCGAAGGGAATACAACGAGCAAAGACCGAAGAAATCACTGGGCGGCATTACACCCAGTCAGTACGCAAAGCAGTTGATCAAAAAGGTCGTTACAATGCCGGAAAACTCTAAAGCCCTATGCTACTGAAGAAGGGGTAACGTCGGGGAATAGTCCGAGGGCCAAAATCCACGGTTGCCGCGTTTTGTTAATTTGCATAGCTCTAATCAGAGCTTGCTCAGCATCAACGGTGCGGTTGAGGCGGCGAAACGCAAAGGCTCTTGCAATATATTGGTCGCCGCGGTCTGTTGAGGTGCCGCGTTCATAGTTGGAATATTCAAGCAACGCGAGCGCCTCGTTGGGGCGATTGGTAGCCACCAACAACAAGGCTCTGGTCGATCGATAGGCAAGAACACAAGGATACATTGAGAATGCGCGAGCTGAGAGCTCATCCGCATGCGGCGTTGACTGTTCGCTTTGCGGCGTATTTATTTCCTGCAGCCATATGGCCAGAGCGAGATTATTTAGGACGGCGCCTCGAACCTCTGGAATTTGGGTGGCCAATGTATCGTGGAGTGGCTTAAGGATGACCAACGCTGAGTTGAATTCGCCCAGGGTGATTTGGCATGCAGAGAGCATGACCCTTAACCAGGGATTTCCAGGTAGCCGTTCTAGGCCCTTGAGGCACACATCGCGTGCACCTGCAAAGTCGGATTCCTTGAATAGTTCCAAAGCACTCCGAACGGGTGTGGCGGCAAGGTACACCGCCAGATCGGCGCTCGTCTTGAGCGGAACTTGCAGTAATTGAAGTCCGTCACTGCGGTACGATTGGCCCAGCCGATGATGTCGATATGGCAAAAGGCTTGCAAGTACGAAAAACGCATTTAATAGAATCCAGAGTAGGACGATGTTCGCACCTACCGATCGAGCAAACGAGCCGTAGAAGGCAACGGCGACAACGAGCAGCAAAATATTGGTTATCGGGCCCATAAGAATTGTCAGAAAGACGCGCAAGCGAAGGAATCGGAGGCTTCGGCTCCCTAGATAGGTCAATCCGGAAGTGGGCCACCCATGTACTCGCAGCGGGACGCCTAAGATCTTGCCACGCCACAGAGTCGGCCCGATTCCGAGGCTTATTAAACTTGGTTCTAGTCCCACTGCCCGTGCGGTTAGAAAGTGGCCCAATTCGTGGCTTGCGACCAACAATGGCTGCATGAGCACCGCGGCTAATAAGAGCGTGAGGTTTTCAACAGTGGAGCTTCTCCGAAGTGCAACAATAAATAGCATTGGAAAAAACACCCCGCCAAAGATGCCGAAGAATGGTCTCAGATTACTGCCGCGCTCCGTGGGTTGGCTGCAGGTTATGCATTTCACAGGGTAAAGCTGAGGACCCTTGGCCGCGACACCGATGAAACAGCTGGCTTCTGCGGATTCAATTCCGCACTGCATACATCGGTATAGCAGAATAGGTGGCGGGATCATGGGCACGGACTGGACATCCATAATTTCAGAAGGCTATGGACATGCGAACCGCCTGTGCCTCATCGTGATAGATGTGGTGCATTCTTCAAGATGGGGTTTTGGGCTCAATGGTAAACGGCTTCGCGTGCTCCTGCTCCACCATCTCAAATCGACCAAACGCGGGACCAGCTTTGCATATTCGAACAGTCTGATTGACCTCTCCTACGTGGCCGCGAACATCCGCCTCTGTCCAAGTGCACCTGAGGCCTAAAATCACCTCGCGTAACTGAAGTTGTGGGCCGAAGTCCGTGTAATAGAATCCGTTTGCGGGATCTTTGATTTTACGCTCCCCTTCCACTCTGTATTCGTTTTCGTATGCCCATTCCATCGCTTTGGTCAAGCGCACTTCATTTAAGAGCTCTATCGTTAGGCCGTGCCTCGGTAAATGCGCTCCAAAGGTCGGCTCAAGCATTCGATCCGTGTAGTCGATCTTTGACACAAGTTTATCCATGACATCAAACCCCAATCCGACCCCCTTGTGCCTGTTTGCGTAGTGAGCCCACATCACAGGACTTTTCCAAGCCGCGCCGAAGCAGATGAAACCTATATTGTTGTCAAAGTGGTCATAGATAAGCTGGGCATACTCGTGCGTGTCGCGGATCCTAGTGTCGATGCGCCAAAGTTCGAATGGATCGTTTGCCATTGAGAATTGAGACATTCGCAGACGGCGTTCCTTCAGAATCGTCGCTGCGGTTTCGGCATCAGTCAGGTAGTAAAGGCGCACCGCGGAATCCTATCAGCTAGGCGGGTTCCACGTACACGCGAACCGGAATTGTGGGACGAGCGTGAATTCTTTCGATGTAGGAGTGAGCGTATAATCATTTGCATGGCTCGCCAAAGCGACATAACCGCACTAATTGCAAAGGCTGAACAGCAGCTGCAACAAATTATGAAGGAGTACGATGCAGCACTTCACGCGCAAACCATTGCCGCACCGCTCAAGGTGGATATCAAAAACTACTGTGAGAATTTGCGTTCCGTTCTTGATTACTTAGCCCACTCAGTTCGCGAGAAGTATTGCCCCAAGGAAAATCCAAAAGACATTTTTTACTTTCCGATCACGCCGGATGTGAGCCAGTACAAGGCGCAGATGACTAGGTCGTATCCGGGGCTGCAGATTGCGAACGCGGCGGTGTGGCAGTTGCTTGAGCGGTGCCAACCGTATTGCCCCGACTTTGCATGGCTCGCGAGCCTTAATAAGGTGAACAATGAAAACAAGCATGGCGCACTAGTCGCACAAGTGCGAAGAGAGGCAGTAGAAACTAGAGTTGATGTCGCGGGAGGCGGTACCGTCTCGTGGACTCAGGGGGTCTTTTTCAGCGGCAATGTTTCCATTAATGGAATTCCGATAGATCCGCGAACACAACTGCCGGTACCAGACCCGCGAGTCCGGGTCACGAAGACAACGTGGGTCGATTTCCACTTTCAGGACGTTGGCGTCTCAGCTATCGCATTGCTTCGTGATTCGCTGAGGGGCACCAAGGCGATAGCTTCCGGATTAGAGCCTCATCTGTAGTCCCTGGGCTGGCTCCAGGAACACCGGAACCGGAATCGCGGGACAGGGGATAATCCTCCCCACAATTTGAACCCAGCGATCGCACTGTGCCAGGAACGTGACTGACTCAGATTTGGTGTGCCAGGATTGTGCCTTGGTGTGGCTGGGAAGAGGGGTGGCAAGCGCTGTAAGTGATTGATTCATAAACCCCTAGAACACCCCTCATGCGACTGAAAATCCGCGTGTCGGGGGTTCAATTCCCTCCCTGGCCACCAAAATCAACGACTTAGGCGCGCAGAGCCAAATCAACTGTGGAATATCGAGAAAATATTCCACAGTTCGAATGAATCGGCGCTCGTAAGCTGTTGTTCGCAGATCGATACTTGACAAGGATACTCCCGAAACAACGGACAGAGCGCTTTACCGCCATCATCGAAGGGTGAAGGGTCAAACGCCGATCCGTTTCAATGGGAGGCTTTGAGTCTTTTGGGAGATTGGCTGTCTCTCGGTAAGAATTCGCTATCAGGTCGATGCTGCACAGACCTCTTGGGTGACGAAAGAGGAAATACCGTTTCCTTGGCGGCGAGTCGCAAAACGATTCGCACAGAAATTTCCCTAGCGGCGACAACCGGCCGAACTGAGACACTCGAATAGGCGAAATCGAGGCAAAAAAGCGGTCGCTCGCAGCTTAAGGTAGGCTATCGGCATACCAGCGAAGAGCCTGCGCATGGCCATCGGCGCCGAACCAGAAAAATTTAACGGATTTGCTGTGACGAGGTCGCCGTGACCGACCCGGGCAGGGCAGTATTCCTGAGCTACGCGTCGCAGGACGCGGAAGCAGCCCAGCACCTGTGCAATGCGCTGCGCGCAGCAGGCATCGAAGTCTGGTTCGATCAGAGCGAGCTTCGTGGCGGGGATGCCTGGGATGAGTTGATCCGGCGGCAGATCAAGGGCTGTTACCTGTTTGTGCCGATCATCTCGGCAAATACGCAGTCGCGCGAGGAAGGCTACTTCCGGCGCGAGTGGAAGCTCGCCGTCGATCGCACGAACGACATGGCAGGGAGCCGGACCTTTCTGCTCCCAATCGTCACCGATGGCACCTCCGATTCGGAAGCCCTGGTGCCGGAGAAGTTTCGTGAAGTGCAGTGGACGCACCTGCCGGCCGGCGCGAACCCTGACCCCTTTGTCAACCATGTGCGCCGTTTATTGTTGCCGGACGCCACGATGCCCACAACGACGAGCGTCCTGTCTGCGACGCAGCCCAGGTCTTCGACGGTCGCTGCATCGAACCGGTCGAGGCCCCAGGCCTCCCGTTCGTTCGTGCCATGGATCGTGGCCATCGTCGGGATCCTTGCGACGGGTTACTTCGTCGCTGGAAGGTTCGTGACATCGAAACACGTGCCACCAGCGGCCGAGGCACCGGCTACGTCTCCCGCTACCGTCGCGATCCCTGAAAAGTCGGTGGCAGTATTACCGTTCGTGGATATGAGCGAGAAGAAGGACCAGGAATATTTTTCCGATGGGCTATCGGAAGAATTAATCGATCAGCTAGCACACTCCCCCGATTTGACTGTCATTGCGAGAACCTCCTCGTTCCAATTTAAGGGCAAGAACGAAGACATGCGCACCATTGGACAGCGGCTTGGTGTTGCCAACCTGCTGGAAGGCAGTGTGCGCACATCGGGCAAAACGCTGCGTGTCACCGCCCAGTTGATCAAAGTCGCGGACGGCTCGCATCTTTGGTCGCAAAGCTATGATCGGGACATGGGGGATATATTTAAAATCCAGGATTCAATTGCCGTTGCGGTTGTAACCGCACTGAAGGCAGCATTCGCCGCGCGGAATTCGTCATCCCAGGATAGAACCACTAATACTGACGCCTATAGGGCATACCTGCATGGACAACTATTCCTGAAAAGAGAAACAAAGCAGGACGCGGAACTGGCGCTGGCAGCATTTGAGGATGCAGTCAAGATTGATCCGAGTTACGCGGCTGGCTGGGCGGCAATAGGGATTACGTACAACCGCATGGCTATTGCTGGGTGGATATTGCCAGCCGAAGCCTACCCAAAGGTACGAAAGGCGGCCGAGCATGCGCTAAGTATAGATCCCAATCTTGGGGACGCTATCGCTCTACAGGGAGCGTATGAATGGAACTATATGCGCGATTTCTCAGCGGCGCAGATTTACTTGGAGCGGGCGCGCGCGCTCGACCCGACTTCAAATGCGAATGTCAGTGAGGACGTCCTGTTTGCGCTCATGGCCGGGCGCGTCGACGAGGCAATCGAATTTTCTCGCCAAGCGACTATCCGTGATCCCTTGAATCCGGACTGGTGGGATTATCTCGATACTGCGCTTCAATTTGCTGGCCGGTTACCGGAGGCGGAGAAAGCTGCGCGCAATGTGCTTGAGATTAATCCTGGGTATTCGGGGGCCCGCTGTGCCTTGGGCGACGTGCTGATCGCGGAAAAGAAGCCGCAAGTCGCTTTGGCGATTATGAATGATGAACCTGACCCAGACGATCGATGGTGCGCAGCGGATGCGCTTTGGGCCCTGGGTCGCCGTTCCGAAGCGGACGCGCTGCTTGCGGAGGCCAAGAGCAAGTACGCGAATTCTCAGGCTATATCCATAGCGCAGGCTTACGCGCTCCGTAACGATAAGGACGAAGCGTTCAAGTGGCTTGAGCGAGCTTATGACAATCACGAACCGGCGATTACGGTGATCGGAGCGGATCCTGAGCTGCGCAACTTACGCGGGGATGTTCGATTTGCGGCACTCTTGCGCAAGATGAAAGTGCCGGAGTAGCGATATCGGGAAGCTTTGCCGCAACATTAGCGTGCCCGATAGCCGCCGCTCACGACTGGCAAGAGAGGATCGAACTCGGACTTAGTACGTCATCGAGTTTGAGCTGATGCAGATTAAGGCGGGTGCCCGACCATCACGGCATCTTCGTCGCTCGGCTGTGGAATATTCGCCTATGGTATGTATGCAAAACAGGGCCTTATCTCATCGTAACCACGCGAAATATTCCACAATCCATCTGCGTTAATCTCTCACTGTTCAATGACTTAGAAAACTTTTGGACCCTGACTGAAAATCCGCGTGTCGGGGGTTCAATTCCCTCCCTGGCCACCATAAATACACCTTATTTTTCTGAGACTTAACCACAGGCTGTGCCATGGAAATCCGGGGGTTGTACCAGGATTGTGCCATGACTTTCGAGTGCCTCTGCGTAGACCGCCAGGTGATCCGCCGCCAGGTGAGCATAGCGGCGCACCATGCGCTCGGTCTCCCATCCGGCGAGTTCCTGCAGCGCGAAGAGCGGCGTTCCGCCCTGCACATGCCAGCTCGCCCAGGTATGTCGCAAGTCGTGCCAGCGAAAGTTCTCGATACCCGCGTGCACGCGCCCTGTAGCAAGCGGCCTCGCTTGTCTGAAATACCGGAATGCCATTGTAAGGGAGCACGAACACCGGATGCTTTCCCTTCTGGTCGCGAACGATCTGCATCCCGATTTGGACATGGAAATGAGAGATACTGACCGGAATGTGGGAAACGTATGGCGTTCTCGTTCTTGTAGTGGTGCTCAATCTTGCGGCGTGCGGCCCAAGTCATCCAATTAGGTCCGAGGAGCATGCAGCTGCTGTGGCCGCAGGCAGTGGGCCCGATGCGGCTCTTGCGAGCCAGCAATTGGCCGACGCCAAGAAGTTAGTTGCCGATAAGAATTGGCCTGAAGCCATTAAGGCGCTGCAGGAAATCATCGAAACAAAGTACTTCAGTCGACTTTCCAGTGGCCTTCAACACGACGTGCTGATTGCCGCGGGTGAAGCAGCTCTTGATCACGGACCGTCAAAGCTCGCGCTCGAATACCTCACCCGTGCGACCTCTCTCCCTGAAGCGGGTTTTGATGATTGGCTTTGGCGACTAGAGGCTGCGACGGAAGTGGGAAACATGGCAGACACGGTTACCACACTGACGGTGCTCGTTCAGCGATGGCCTGCTCGCAGCATACAAATTCCTCCCAGCAACATTCTTAACGTCATCGATGAGTCGAAGAACTCCGCACCTGACGCAGCCCTGCAACTTTTGCAGGGCCTATTTGATGCGCATTGGAAGCTCAAATGGGATATTGAACCGAGCGCCGCTTGGAGAGATTTAATACTGCGACTGGTCGAAAAAGGGCGACTTGCACAAGCAATTGACATCTCTTCGCATGTCACTGACGTCTACGTACTCATATCCATGCGAGTCGATCGACGCTTCGACGCCGTCGTTGCAGCAAATGCGGCGCATTTTGATATCCAGGAGGCGGCCAATCAAGCTTTTCGGGCTTTCCAGGCCGCGGCCGAACACGCGCCGGAGTCACTTGAGCTGCAGATTGGTGTAATTCAATCCCTCCGGAGTCAGCAACGTTACGAAGCTGCGCTTGCAGCTTGTGATTCCATACTCTTAAACATTCACTCAACCAATTACCCTGCGAAACTCTACATTGACTATGACGAGTTTTACAGTTGGATACTCGACGAGCGTGCCGAACTACTCGGGCGTGTGGGTCGATGGGACGAGGCGGTAGCACAGCTCACTTCAGCGAGCAAATTACCCCAGAATCACGCGGGCCATGTCGGGCAAGTGATCAACCTGGCGCATCTCTATTGCGACTTAGATCGTCCCAGGGAGTCGCTGCATGTGCTCGACCGGATTACGGCAATGAACAGCCCGTACGGCGCCATGCACTTAGAAAAGGTCCGGCTCAATGCAGCGTACCAGCTGGGGGATAGCCTACAGGCAGCCCGATCCATGCAATTTTTGGAACAGCATCGCGCGGAATCGCCCGACTCATATGAGGACGCGTTGATTTATGTGAATCAACTTGATCGTGCCGCGAAATTGTTGCTGGAGCGGTTACGAGACAAGAATCAACGAACACAGGCCCTGGCGGACGTTCAAACGTACGCCATTCCACTCAGGACGCCGCGGCAGGTCGAATATGACGCTCGTTGGCGCACAGTGCTTGCCCGCCCGGACGTACGAGCCGCCATTCGGCAGGTAGGGCGTATTGAAGAGTATAAGTTGGAAGAGCAGTAGCACCCACCAGTCATAGGAAGAGGTAGACACCGCTCTTGCGGCCCGGCGGCGTAGCCGACCAGAAAGCCTCTGGAGGTATTTTATTTCGCATGGTTTTTTCGGTCCCCCCGGTAGCTTGCCGCATCTGCACCAATGCAAAGCTGAACAGCGGCAGCAGACCAAGCGGATACCATCGCTGTGTATTTTACACGCAGAAGAAGACTTCCGGATTGCTTCGCTAGACTGAGGCAACACTTTCGGATTACGCTAATGGCGCGCCATGCGAATAATTCTTTCGGCAATATTGCTTGTTCCGCTTGCGGCTGGTTGGGCCGGACCGTACGCCCGTGTGGCCCCAAGTGGGTCGGTGGAACGCACGCTGGATCGTAAAGAGCAAGAGTTGGAACAGCTCTATGCCGCTTACTGGCAAATCCAGTATCAGCTTGAACTGGGTGACACCAAGGCCTCCGACAAGGAGGTTGAAGGCAAGCTGCGCGATGTCATCAATGATCCTGCATTCCTGGAATCACTGAAGGCCGCGCGCTTCACGGTCCCGATCCTGCAGCGCCGACGGCAGTTGTTCCTGGAAGCAGCGGCGGATTCGCGGATCTCCACCAATGCTGAACTGGCCACCCGCGTGGAGTCGATTCGGAAAGACGGTAGCGCCATACGATATGACGTTGGCGGGAAATTGCTGGATCGTCCGGAGCTCGACAATGTACTTGGGCATTCCGCCGATCGCGATCTTCGCAGGCAGGCCTGGTATGCACAGGCCAATCTGACCAAGCTCACCGGTGATCGCATTCGTGAAGTGATCAAGATGCGGAACGAACTCGCGGATCGCTACGCAGGCCAAAAATTCAGTGATTTCATGCTTCAACGCCGGGCCACCAGCCGACGGGACCTATCGAACTGGTTTGAACAAATCAAGATGTTGACCGAGCCGGAATATCAAGCCCTTCTTTCCGCTATGCAACGGGAATTGCGAGTCGAAAAGGTCGAGCCATGGGATTTGCAATATTATTTTTCAACGCTGACACCTGAGTTAGAGACCAGATTCGGATTCGACGGCGCTTGGGAGCGTACAGCCAAAGTCGCCAGCCTGCTGGGATTTGATTTCAGCCGCTTACCTGTGGACGTAAAGATTACCGACATCACGTTTGGCGGTTACACCATGCCGATCTGGTACGGTAAGGAAATCAAAATTCTCGTCAGCAAGCACGCGGGAATTCTTTTTGCAGATACGATTCTGCACGAATCCGGCCACGCATTGCACTTCAGTTTCGTGCAAGAGCCAACTTTTATTCTTAAAGATAACTACCCCCCGCCCATGGATGAGGGGCTGGGGCAAACCATGTCCCTGATGCTGTTTCGACCGGAGATATCCACGACTGTTTATGGCCTTTCGATCGACGAAGCGCACGCACTGCGGGAGCGCCGCCGCCTGGAAACAAATTATTCCATGCGCGCGCTTATGGTGCAGTCCGAGTTTGAACTCGAGGCTTACGACAATCCCGACCAGGATCTCGACGGTCTGTATGATCGTATTTGCTCAAGGTATCTTGACGTAGATTGCCATCGATCAAGAACATGGGGATATGACCCTTTCTACGCAGCGATTCCTATCTATGAGCAGAACTATGTTCTGGCGGAGATGTTCGCTTATCAGATTCATCACTCGATCGATGAAAAATTCGGCAGGATCTGGGGTCGGCAGGTAGGTACTTATCTTCACGACAATTTTTTGATTCGCGGGGGATCGATGACGCTGGACCAGATCATGCGGCAGGGCACAGGTGAGGGGTTGACCGCAGAGTACCTGATCACGTCCCTGAAGGCCAAGCCTCCTGGGGAAAGGTAAACTTGATTCGAAGTGGACCGGCAATTCAGGGTCTTAGCGCAGGCAGCGGCGGTTGGCGAAAAATTTCTCCTCCCTTCATAACGAACACGACACTTTCCATAGAACGGATATCTTTGGTCGGGTCACCCGAAACAGCAATTATGTCTGCGGACTTGCCTGCTTCGATGGAACCGATTTCGCCGGATAAGCGGAGTAATTCGGCGGCACGACTGGTTGCGGCTTGAAGAGCCTCCATCGGTTTCAGCCCTCCCTTGACCATGGCGGAGAATTCCTTGGGCAAAAAGTCGGGGTCGTCGTCCAGGCCAAACGCAATTCTGAGATGGTGTTGAAGAGCTCGGTGAAAGGCTTCGGACTGGTAGGACAGGATCGTTCGGGACTTCTCCAGCGCAACGAGATCCAATCCGCTGGAATTCCCGATTTCCGCATATCGCTGGATGACCGACAACGTGGGCACCAGCCATGTACCATTTTTCTCCATCAATGCGGCACCTTCGTCATCGAGCATGGTGCCATGCTCGATCGAATCGACACCCGCCCTGACGGCCGCCTTGATGCCATCGGCACCTTCGGCATGAGCCATGACTGACTTGTGGGCACGGTGGGCAACCTCAACGGCTGTGCTCATCTGTTCTTCGCTTAACTCCTGCACGTTGAAGTCACTCATCGGGTCAGAAATTCCACCGGTCGCAACCAGCTTGATCCAGTCGGCGCCGTACTTGATCTCGTGTCTAACTGCGGTGGCGACATCGTCAACGCTGTCAGTGAGATTGGGACGACGAGCAAGAGCCTGGTCCGGAGCCAGGACATCAGCGTCTCCATGACCTCCTGTCACGGATATGAAATTGCCTGCTGAAACCATGCGCGGCCCCTTGATCAGGCCCATCCTTATACTGTCCCGCAAGGCGAGTTGACCGTAGGCAAGATCGGACTCGCCCGCATCCCGCAAAGTGGTAAAACCGTGATTCAACCAGGTCTGCAAGTTATGAACTCCCCAAAGTGTGGCTTGAGGCGAGGACATACGCAGTGGAGCAAACGCCGACAGATCCTTCAGGTTTCCGAGGACGTGGGCATGACAATCGATCAGGCCTGGGAGAACCGTCAGACCTGAAAGATCGACCACTTTGACGTTCCCTGACGCATGCCGGCTGACCAGAATAGAGGGTCCAATCTCGACTATCTTCTCTCCCTCAATCAGAATTGCCTGGTCGCTCAGCAGAGTTCCCGTTCGTGTATCAATCAGCCTTGTTGTCTTGATCAGAACCAGTTCTGTTGGTGCGGCAACAGCTGATGTCAGATGGATGGCAGTGACGAGCAAGAAAGCCAGCAGCGCATTGCGAATCATGGTCCCTCCGGAACACGGGCTTGGATTATCCTTGAGCCCGGCACTCGGCCAACTCTTTCTCGATCCTGCCGGGGCCTTTGGGGAGCTGCAAGTTCATTTCACGAACTAGTGTGCCGCCTCCAGCAATTCTGCCGGTCAGGGAAACAACCGACGATGTCGATGCCGACCCCGTCATCGCAGCTGTGCCACGATCGTGACCAACCCAGATTGGGTGTGCCTGGGAAGTGGGCCAGCAAGCGGTGTAAGTGATTGATTAGTAAACCTCTGGAGCACCAGCCATGCGGCTGAACATCCGCGTGCCGGGGGTTCAATTCCCTCCCTGGCCACCAATTCCAACGGTCCGTTCCGGTCACATAAGTGACAGGGATTAAGCGCGAGACTCCTACGTCCCGGGCATACGGGAGGGTCAGAGGCCCAACGTTTCGCGCAAAAATGCGTCGCTCTTTTTCAGCATCTGCGCACGAGCTTCAGAATCCTCGAGTTGATGATCGAGATCGTTGAAGGTGACGAACTCACAGCGGGTATGGGCCGCGGTCAGCGCTGCGGCCATGCTCTTAGACTCCTGGTACCCGACGTTGCGATCGAGCGTGCCGTGAAACAGCAGTACGGGGACCTTGATTCGCGCGGCATTCTGCAGCGGAGAGCCGTCGCGAAGATGCGAGCCCTCACCGAGCATTTCGTTCATGACATCGAAGTCGCTCCAATTGGCGTGTTCGTCCTTGAGCGCTTTCAAATCGGTTACAGGAGCGATGGCGACGACCGCTTTGAACACCGAAGGGTCGACCACAGCCGATTGCAGTGCGGCGTAACCACCGTAGGACCAGCCAACGATCGCGACCTTGCCCGCCTCTGCGATGCCCTGAGCGACCAACCAGCGGCCTCCATCGAGCACATCGCCAACGGCCACGGGCCATGAACGGAAACCATTCTTTTCGAACCAAGCATCTCCATAGCCGCTCGATCCTCGGTAGTTCGGCTGCAGAACGGCGAAGCCTCGGGATGCAAAGAACTGCGCCATCCAGTTGAAACCCCAATAATCGCGGGACGACGGGCCGCCGTGGGGCATTACGATGCCGGGGAGGCCGCGGGCGGATTCCCGCCCAGGTGGAAGCGTGAGGTATGCGGGGATCATCGTTCCGTCCGAGGCCGGATATTGGATGGGCTTGACCGAGGCCAGCTTCACCCCCTCCAGTGCGTCGCGCACCGGCAGCAGGCGCCTCATCTGCTTGGCGGCGCGGTCGAACAGATAATAGGTTCCAGGATCGTTGTCACTACCTGCGAAGATGATCAGCTTGCTCTCATCGACGCTTGACTCCGCGACACCAATTATCGGCTGATTCGGCAGCGCCCGTTCGAGCGAGGCGTGGATGGCCTCGATCGCGGGGTCGAAATAGAACGATTGCGTCCGATCGGTCGCGAAAGTCACGCCAACAACTCGATGCCTCCGGCCTATGCGCAACAGTTCACCAACGTCGACGTCCGGTCGCTCATAAATCAGTTCTTCGCGCATCGATCCATCGAGTGCGATCTTGTAAAGCGCCCGGCGGCCGTCCTTTTTCTTGTATCCGAGCGCAGCATTCAACTCCGGATCTACAGCCACCGGCCGGAAACCCGTCAGGTTGACCCAATCGTAGTCGCCGAGAACGTGCCATTCGCGCGAGCCTGCAGTGCGATAGTGATATCTGGTGACACCGGTAGACTGCCTCGAGGAGCTCTGCACAACTTCCACACCCATAATGCGCACTTTACCGCGCCCATCGCTGATATAGCGCGCAACGTTGCCCGCTGCTTCGACAACGGTGCTCTGCAGGGTGCGCGTGTCGATTCGATCGACGCCTACACCACGCTGGGTCGGACCAAGAATTCCGATGCCACCGGCCACGCGCTCGGGAATGTAAACGCGCTCCATCAATACGATGCCATCCTCATCGGGCAAAAGATCGAGTATCTCGCCGCCTCCCAGCTGTACTCCGTGCGCGGCGTAACTTCTTTGCTGCGTACTAAGCATTTTCAAGTTGCCACCGTCACTATCGACCGCGATCAGGCGAGTAAACGGTACGACCTCTTGATGCAACATCGCCAACCAATACAAAGTGCACACGAGCCGCGAGTTGGAAACCCATTCGCAGCTTTGCAGTCGAAACGGTTTGCCATCGGACTTCAGCGCTGCGCGCGGCACCTGATGGGCATCAAGCTGCATGGTGAAAAGGACCGCGCCCGCTCCGGCGGATGGCGCTATAAAGGCAATGCTTACTCCGTCCGGCGAAAGGCTAATACTGCTTACGCTCGGACGTGAGCCAAAGGCCACAGCAGGATCAAACTGCTGGTCGGTCTGCTCGGCGGCCGCCGCGGCCGCGCCAAGGACCACGAGCAAAAATAGCGTTCGCATTGCGAGCTCCCTGTCAGGCAGCGCTCAACTATACACTAGGCACTGTGATGGTCTATTCCGGAGACATGGGTAACAGTTTGACCACTCGGCTTGTAGTTCGGCTCCAGGATTTGCAGCGCTTTCACAGACCATACACATCGAGCGAAATCATGGCGCGCTGGTGTCGATAGTGGGCATCGCGAGCTTTTGCCGTTAGTAACGGCGCGCCAAAATGGCCCTGGTTCTTAGATGGAGCAATACATGGAAATCAAAGGTGCAACGCTCTTGTACACATTGGCTGGCCTGATGATCACGTTCGCGGGGTTCTCGGCGCTCCTGTTGGCCCTGCGACCAGCCGCCGGAGCGAGGTTGTCACTGCTTGACAGATACCTTGCGAAGACGGTCATGACATACATTTTCGTATTGACAGCAGCAGCGCTTTTGCCGGCGCTATTAGCGCTCTATGACATCCAGGAAATGTGGATTTGGCGATGCTCTGGTGTGCTCTTCGCACTACCCATGCTGTCTCTTCAGGTCACCTATCCGCACCGACGCCGCAAGGCGGTCGGTAAAGGACCACCGCCCGCAGTATTCGCGGTCTTCGTTGTATTCGGCTCCACTGTGACACTGGCGATGCTCGGCTATATCTCAGCAGGCCTGCAATACAGCGCCGCGGCCTACATCACGGCGTTGACGATCGACTTCTTTACCGTCATTTTCGGCTACCTGATCGCGCTCGATGTCATAATGCAACAACCGATGGAATCATTCGACCCGTCGGCTCCGCATTAGAAGACGTTCGACGTCAGGGAAAGCCAAAGTATGCTAAGCCTATCGGTAGGCCAGAAGCGGCCTTGCGCCATGCGCCGCAGGACTGGCGGGCGAGTTCATGCAGCACATTCAGACGTCAGGCCGGTACTCGGCTCAGATTAGTCCTGGTCATGTGCTCTCTACTTCCGGGCTGAGAAGAGAGCCGGATTGTCACCATCGGCCGGGAACTTCACACGTGACCTATTGATTGCCGAAGTGTCCGATTTCATCGATATTTTCTACAATCGCGTAAGTCGACACCGCCAGCCGCGCGGTATTGATCCGGCGGACTTCGGGCACGTGCTACGATCCGTAGGCAGCGTGTCCACTGAAACCTGGGATCTCCATTCTATGTCCCCACGAAGAATCTCTGGCGGAGTCGTACACAAACTGCCGGCAGACTTTAAGGGAGCACTCTCATCGGACCGGAACGCATTGGCAGCGTGGGAGGACATTACACCGCTCGCGCGCAACGAATGGATTTGTTGGATTGAGTCAGCCAAAAAAGCGGAAACCAGAAGCCGCCGGATCGAGTGGGGTCGCTCAAGTCTTAGAGATGGGAAACGGCGCCCCTGTTGTTGGCCTGGATGCCCCGCATCGCTGATCTCAGAATTGCGGCGGCAGTGCGCCAGGATTGCGCCATGTTGTGCCCAGGAAGAGGGTGGCGAGCGCTGTAAGTGATTGATTAATAACCCGCTGCAACCCCGGCCAAATGACTGAAAACCCCCGTGC
>Ga0207031_10112_pt1 | contig 22989 bp, 21 predicted proteins | sample Alteio_BWMinCont_37_FD_153278 | JGI IMG/M metagenome (GOLD analysis project Ga0207031, IMG submission 153278) | Enriched cells from forest soil in Barre Woods Harvard Forest LTER site, Petersham, Massachusetts, United States -... | ecosystem: Environmental > Terrestrial > Soil > Temperate forest >... | reverse complement strand
CTGCCGTGCGCGCGTCTGACAGAGAAGAGATTTTGTATGTCCATGTTGACGATGCGGCGATCGAGCGCGCGGCATCGTCGGTGGGCGGCACGATCCCCACCTCGTCGGCGAATATGGTGCCGCCGGTCTGTTGCGAAGGTGTTCCGCCGCGTGATGCGCGCTGACTTTACGCGCCCGCTAAGGTAATCGGCCGTTAAAAGTGAAAGAACTTGAGGCGCAATGCGTCCTCATATTCCTTCTTGGCCGTTTTGACCTTGCTGCGAATCTCGTCTTCCCTGAAATGCGCCGCTTCCCATTGGTCAATCTCGGCGACCGTGTGGTTGACCGAGGCCAGGGCTTCTTCCTGCCTGATCGCCCCGATCCATTCTTCGACGGCCGCCTTATAGGTTTCCTGCATTTGATCGAGTTCTGCCACGTCGACGTCAGTTTCCATTTCACGCCTCCCCTTTTGGCATTACATTTGCCTTGTTCCGTGACAGAGACATGACCGTCAGCGATAGCGCCATAAAGCGGCAACTGGTGAGCCAACTGGTTTTTGCTTATCAGGGAAGGACGACGAACCAAGAGGGGTTCATGAGGCGCCGGTCGCCCTTTGCCGCCATGGTGCTGTTTGCGATGGGGCTTATGTGCGGCCTCGGGGCGAACCCGGCAATCGCGCAGTCGCGCGCGCATGTCTATCTGTTCCGCGGGCTGGCTGACGTCTATTCGCTCGGCATGAACACCCTGGCCGATGAGCTCAATGCGCGCGGCGTGTACGCGACGGCGCACAGCCATACCGACTGGAAGCCGCTCGCCGATCAGGCCGCGGCAGCCTACAAGGCCGGGAAGGAAGGACCCATTATCCTCATCGGTCATTCGCTTGGCGCGGATGCCGTGATGGAGATGGCCGATTACCTTGGCGACAAAGGTGTTCCGGTGGCGCTCGTGGTTCCGTTCGACGGCACCCAATCTTTTCCGGTGCCGGGCAATGTCGGACGCGTCGTCAACTTCACGCAGAGGGCTTACGCCTATATGACGCCAGGTCCGGGCTTTCGCGGCTCGCTGAACAATGTCGATTTGAGCGGTGACACGACGATAAGCCACACCACCATCGACAAGGTGCCCCGGTTGCACATCCAGGTGATCAATGACGTCCTCGCCATCGTCGGGGGTCATCGCATGACTGCGCCGGGCCCCGCCAAGCCGGCGGCGGTCAGTAGCACGCCGGTCATCCCGCTTCCGGAAGAACGCGCCGTGCCCCCGGCTTCGGCTGCTCCGCTCACGCCGCCGCCACAACCGGCTCCAACGCCGCGGCCGGCCACTCCACTGCAAATCCCCGACTGAACGCGCGTGAAGAACTAATCCTTCGGCGCCATCGCCATCATGATCAATCCGCCGACCAGCGCGACTAGCCCGCCGGCGCGCGCGGCGTATTGCAGGATCACGACGCCTTGCGACGGCGCCTCGGCGCCGTTCGTCATCATGTTGAAAATCGCAAGGACGGTCGCACCCGCGCCGATCAACGCGATCCTGCCGGGGGTGGAAGGCTTCTTCTTGATTTTGTCGTTTTGATTGTCGCTCACGAACAACCCCCGTCGGGATCACCACTGCGATGAGTGTCACCGGAAACAGCGAAGGTTCAAAGCGGCCAGCATTTGCCGGCGGTAATGCGTGGCGTCATCGCCGTAATCGGTGATCTCGTGCTGGAAAGTCCTCTGGGCTATTGTCTCAATCGGCAATGATGCCGCCGTGACCGAGGGGCACAGCACCATGGATGCGTTGACCGCAAGCATTATTGTCGCCGTTATCGGCGGGATAGCTTTTATCGCGGTCGCTCTGGTTACCGCCCGCACGCGGATCGGCGTTTTGCCGGCGATGGCGGCGCGAGATTCATCCAGCCCATCCCACATTGCGGTCGATCTCCCAGAATCGGCCAAACAATTTCGTGTTCTGGGCTGGTTGCTTGTGCTGCTGTTTTACCTTGTGGCCGTCTTCTGTTTACTGCAAGCCGTGAACGATCTTCGGGTCGTCCACCACTGGGATGTGTGGGAAGCCTATTTCGGCAGCCAACTTTCGGACCGGGCAGAAATTGCCCTGTATTCCAGATTTTGGACGGCAGTAGGCATTGCTCTCATTGTTATAGGGTGTTGGGGACAACGGCGCTTGCGACGCCGCTCTAAGTGACTTCGCGGCAAACTCCAATTTATGAGCATGATTGCAGATTGGCGGACATTCGACGCTTCGGTGTGCGCGACGATGCACACCATAACAAGGGGAAACTCGGGATGCTCGCTGGACAAATTGCAACTGTAATCGCCGCCGCATTCACCGGGGCGGCACTCTATATCAATGTTGCCGAACAGCCCGCCCGCTTGGGGCTCGATGACAAGAGCCTGTTAAAACAGTGGAAGCCCAGCTACGCGCGCGGTTTTGCCATGCAGGCGAACCTCGCTGTTATGTCCGGGGTTCTGGGGCTAATTGCAGCGTGGCAGGCCCACGATTGGCGCTGGATCGTGGGCGCCGCGCTCATCTTGGCCAACTGGCCGTATGCGCTTTTGGGCATCATGCCCACGAACCACAAGCTCAATGCCATTGCTGACAACGATGCTGGGCCAAAGTCGCGCGCCATGATTGTGACCTGGGGAAGCCTGCATGCCGTCAGAACCGCCCTCGGTATCGCGGCGACACTGGCGTATCTCTGGGCTCAGAATTGACGAAGGGCCTTGCGGCGTCAAAGAGGTCGCGTACCGGGCCACGCTCCCGGGCGGTAACGAAAAAGTTTCGAGAAGCGCAGCTACTTCATTTGGCTTGGGTCAAAATAGAACCCTTCTTCGGCGATTTTTTCACCCTGCCATCGCTGATGGGCCAATTCCTCGATCCGCATGACGCTGCCTTCGGCACGCACAAATTCGAAGATCCAGTGGACGACCACAAAATCCCCAGACACGAAGACCGGTCTCATACAGGTGGTTCGAATTTCCTTGAAGCGGCTCATAAAGGCACGTTCGCGAGCAACCAGGCTGTAGCGGCCCTTGCGGATGTCGCCCAGGTTATCCTGCATCGTGGCGTCTTCGGTGTAGAAGCGCTCGGGTGCCTCGTCGTGCTTTTCACTGACGACGAGCGCCACGAAATCATCCAATGTTTTTTGGCTCGGCATGGTACGGTCCTCTCCACGCGATCCTAGCGCTCGCAGTGCGAGCGAAAAAGACTGGCGCAATAGTAGAAACGAATTAGTGCGCGATTAGCACGGACATTGATGTCGGCTTTTGGCAGTGGCGCACATTGCAATGACGCCTGATGCTTGCTTTCGAGGGTAGAGCGGACATGGGCTGAACGCCTCGTGATGTCCGCTAATAACCCAAAGCGGACCTTAGCCCGGCGCTCAACGATCCGCACCTGAACGCGCGGGTGGGGAGCCACGAGAAGCAACAACCTAGGCACTATCCCTGCAACCTTCCCAACCCTTGAAATTGCCGCCGATTCTGCGGATCCCGATGGAGTAGTTGGAGGCGCGCAGTTGGGCTACAACTGGCAGACAGGTGAAATGTTGCTCGGCGTTGAAACCGACATTCAAAGATCAGGCCAAACGAGTGGTACTTCGGCGGCATGCGTCCTGGGTCGTTTTTGCGCGGGCGGCACAGTCAGCGATACCGAAAAACTAACGTGGTTTGGTACCACACGAGGCAGGATTAGGTTCGTATCCAATGGTTGGATGGCCTACGCAACTGGAGGTGCCGCCTACGGAGAGGTGGAGTCCGCGGTAACCGTCGTCTTTCCCCTACCCACAGAAGTAATATCTATCAACAACTCGGCGACACGAGGGGGATGGACGGCCGGCGGAGAATTTTAAATTCCAGCAGTCGGAAATTGGACCTGGAAAGCCGAATACCTCTACATGGATCTCCACGGGGCAAAACTTGCAGAGCCCATAGTGCCCCCGATAGGCGGAATAGAAACTCAGTGTAGAGGGCCCTTTGTCGACCACATCCTAAGGCTTGGCGCCAACTTTCGGTTTCAGTAATCAATCAGCGGCGATGTCCGCCATGTCCGGATGATCGCTTACTAAGGCGCGGCGGCCTTTTCTCGCTTCGCGAGCGAAGGTTGGTGGGCGCTGTAGGGATTGAACCTACGACCTCTCCCGTGTGAAGGGTAATCGGAAGTTTCACATATCAATGCGTTAGCTTCGACGACGGCTGCGTTCCCCGGAATTTCCCCGGACTGGTGGCGGCGCCGGGAACATATCGGCCCGACGCGCTTCGGCTGTCACTTCGGTGTGCACATAAATTTCCGCCGAACGCGCATCCTTCCAGCGACGAGTTCGAGTCAGTGCAAAGTTATCAGCACTGCCATAGCGCACCATCCATGTGCCGTAAGTGTGACAGAACAGATGAAAGCCACCTTGGCGAGGCGGGAACGACAAGCTCGCCTGCTTCATTGCCGTGGCCAGAAGTTTTCTGAGACGTCCGCCTTGATGGAAGCGGAACAGTTTCACATCGAGGGGACGCTTAAGAAAGGGAACGCCAGCATCACGTTGGCTACGACCCGCTGCGCCACGCGGAAGACTTTTCCGGCTGGTCGCCCTGTTTGGCCGGGCCGCTCTTGGCAACGCAGCCTTAAACGCACTGACCACGGGGGGTGGCAGATATACAGTGCGGGCTTCACCGTTTTTGGACTCCGGCACGTAGAGTGTAGCGCGATCCAAGTTCAGATCACGAAGCCGAGCTGCTAACGCCTCACCGATCCGCATGCCGGTATAAAGCAACGTCTTGCACAGAAGACCGAACTCGGAATCAAGCCCATACGCTGCATCCATGAGTGCAAATGCTTGTTCAGGCTCTAACTTTGAGATTGATCTTTTGCCGCGCCAATTCTTGGGTCGCTTGATTTCCTTTTCGATTCCTGCACGTCTCAATACGGCGGAAACGGGCGTGTAGAATTGCCGATTGCATGTTTGCGGCGTGGCATTCGGGTAAAGAGTCGCTGCCGCATTGTCGATCATCATTTGGTCGATGTCATTGACGGCGCGGTCGCGGAGCGAATGCTTCCCAGTCATTTCGATAATGGGACCAATGAACCGACCTTCCCCGCCCGCCTTCAGGTACGCGACGGCGGCAGCGAGAAAGGTTCGCGGCGACGCCGTATCAGTGGATCGGAAGTCGCCTCGTTCGATTGCCTGCTTCAGTTCACGAAGCTTTTTTTCGGCGAGTCTTTTTTCAGAAGTACCCGCGCTTCGTTCAACAAAGACTCGAAGGTAGGTGCCTCGAATCTCATAGTTCGGCGTTTTGCCGGGGCGCGGCGGTCTAAGCGTGAGGGGCATGGGAAAGCCTTAAATATGCGCTGGATATCTTCAACAGTGAATAGCTTCGTGCGGCCCGCCTTGCGGAAGAAAGGTTGGCCTGACGTATCATAGGGGTGACGCCTGAGCCATTCCCAAAGCCACCGCTCACTTACTCTGAGCATCCGGGCGACTTCTCTTATCTTGTAGACTTTGATGGGCGCGTTCGTGACGTCAACAGTCGCCTCAACAATACGCTTTTCTCTCAGCATCGCATGGCTGGTGATGCACCTTCCTTGATTTGGCGCGGGAAACCAGATGGTCGCGGCACACCCTTATTGGATGCTGTGCGACAGGTGCGGTCCTAGCGTCGGTTTTTGAAAAAGTGAAGTCGTGAGAAGCCATCGCTAAATCATCACTTAACCGATGTAGCCGCGACGGCAAGAAGGGGTCGGAAATAATTTTTACTCCGACAGATCAAACAAAGAGTTTCCGACAGAAAGTTCTCAAAAGAAGGCTGTCTGACAGAATGTTTGGGGAGACTGTCCGGCGGAATTATCCTGAAAACCTGTCTGACAGACCGGCGGCATCAAACCTTGCGCACTATCGAATCATGTGCCTTCATCGAATTCTGTTTGTTCTTCGGAAGCGGGTTTGATTGAATGCCGATTGTTTGGAGAGACATTATGGACTTACAACGCTCGGTCTCTGCCCCCCGCAGATTTATCAAGCTGTCGGGATCGTCGCCGACACATACGCGGGAAAAGTTTTGGGCTGACAGGATCAAGGCCTCGATCAACAAATCCCTTCTGGCAACTCTGGAAACCGGAGAACTTCTTATTCAAGCGAAAGGCGAATTACCACACGGCAGTTGGCTTTCGATGCTGAAAGAGGCTCTGGTCCATCCCCGGGTGGCCCAGATGTACATGAAAGCAGCCCGTAACCCGAGATTTGTGGATGCGAGTGCGGATTCGTATTTGCCAGCCACCCCGGGGACGCTCGATCTAATCAGCCGTCTATCGGACAAGCATTATGCCGCGATGGTGAAAGACGGCTCGATCCATTGCGGCGTTTCAGCCCGACAGATTACAGAGGCTATCCGTAAGCACAAACAGCGAGCCGATGAACGCCGTATCCTGAGACTTACACCAACAGCGGGAAAATTCCGTACCCTTGTGATCGACCCAGCATGGATTTCGGAAGGGGGTCGAGGCTGCGCATATGCTCTACAGACCCAAGAGGAACTTCTGAAGCTGCCAGTTCTGCAATGGCTTGAAGATGACGCTCATGTCTACCTATGGGCCACCAGTTTCGAGTTAGAAAATGCCTTTGAATTGTTGCGGCGCTGGGGTGTCGAATACAGACAAACTCTGATCTGGAATAAAATTCATTCCAACGGTGCGCCGCGTATCGGTATGGGTCATTATTTCAGGAATACGGCTGAGTTTGTTCTGTTTGGTGTGCGTGGATCGTTGCGGACTCGGGACAAGGCGCGATCACTACCGAATACGTTTGAAGCACCTGTGGGCCGACATTCTGAAAAGCCCGACAGATTCTATGAGATTGTCCGCGAGGCTTCCTATCCAAGCTTTGGTGAGCTTTATCAGAGAAAGCCACGCAAGGACTTCGAGAATGTCTATCGGTCAACGCTCGAAGGAGCATTGGCCGCGTAGAAGGTGTGCTGGAAAGCGTGCCTGCGCTGTTTGAAAAGTGAATCTGTTCGTGGTGGCGCTGTCGTTTGGATGAGCGACAGCGGCACCATTCCTCCCCCCGAAGCCTGCGAAGGCATCGAAGGCATTTTCCTATTTCACCAGCTATAGACTGGACCGCAGACGATCATTTCATATGCAGAGGTAATACAGACAAACCCTTCGATCCCTTCGCAACCTTCGGAATGGATCAGCCTATCGAAGCTTCGCCACTATACTTTGATTGGCGTATGGCTGGATGTGATGCAACACGTCCAGAAATTAGCGGTGTCAAGCAGCATCGAACAAGGTCGGATACCCTAATCCCATCATCTATGGCTGTCGTTCTCAGCAACTTCATGTCTTCCTCAGTAACGCGAACGCAGATTTGCGAATTTTTTCTCATTGATTGATTACTCCTGTCTCTCGCTCTTATTTATGCATTGCTCGCAGGCTGCATGTCGAAAATATTTTATTCGACATGCAGAAACTTCTTGCGACATGAAATGCAATGCACCTAAATACTTTTTGCCTGATGCATTACAAAGAGAGGTAAGCGTCTATGACAGGTGACAAGCTTGTCGATTATGCAGAAAAATATATTGTACTGGGCTTCAAGGTTATACCGCTCAATCATCCGGTCAGAACGAAGGATGGCTTTGTCTGTTCTTGTGGGTCAGTCAGGTGCCAATCCCCGGCAAAACATCCTGTCGGGTCTTTGGTCCCGAACGGAACAAAGAACGCCTCTGCCGACCGGAATGTTATTGAGGGATGGTTTGGAACTTCCCCTTGGAACATTGGTATTGTCACCGGCGCCACATCCAATTTAGTTGTGCTCGACATTGATCCGCGACATGGCGGCGACGAGTCTTTCGCCACGCTAGAGAAGACGCACGGGCAGATTCCTCAAACGGTACGGTTTCAGACGGGTGGCGGCGGCGAACACATCTTATTTCGCCACCCGGGTAGTGCGGTGAAGAACAGCGAGAGCAAGATCGGTCAAGGAATCGATGTGCGTGGCGATGGCGGCTTGGTCGTCGCTCCGCCTTCTCAACATATTAGCGGTCACTATTACTCGATATCAGTCGATTGCCACCCAGACGACACAGGAATTGCTAACCTTCCGCCGTGGCTGGCCAAAATGATTACGCTGCCCGATGTTGAAATTGTTGGTCAGTCTAAATGGCGACAGCGAGCGAGAAGTGCGGTCCCCGAAGGGCAACGCAACGATTTCTTGGCGCGGGTTTCGGGGCATTTGTTAGCACACGGAATAGATCGCCACGTTTGTCTCGATCTTGTTCTGTCTTGGAACCAAACCCATTGCTTGCCCCCACTTTCAGATCGGGAAGTGGTAGCCGTCGTCGCCAGTATTACGAGGCGTGAATTGGCCAAAAGACGTAACCCTGACTCAAGGAAGGAGATAGTGAAGTGACAGACGTTCATCGTTTACTTGATGAACAGATTTATGCAGATTTACTTACAAAAGACCAAGCCAAACTCTGCCAGCAATCGGAATATTCGGACGACGCGCTTGCTCGAAGATTCACTGACCTACACAAAGACAAGATTCGTTACGTCGATACATGGGGGCGTTGGCTTATCTGGGATGGCCAACGTTGGACAATCGACGAGACCCAAGCTGTCACAAATCTCGCCCGGGAATTAGTTCGAGACGTATCGCGTGAAGTGCTGGATAAGAGCGGCCCTCAAAGATTTGCGGCAAATATTTCGAGCAGCAAGACGGTTTCAGCCATAGAACGTCTGGTTAGATCGGATCGGCAGCATGCGGCACTGGTTTCCGATTGGGACCAAGACCCATGGTTGCTCAATACGTCGACTGGGACCGTTGATCTAAAAACTGGGCAAATCCTTCCGCATAACCATCAAGACCACATCACAAAGATCACCGCTGTCGGCCCTGATAGGAATTGCTCGATAGACAGATGGCTTTCCTTTCTGGAACGAATTTTCAGCAAGGACGAAAGGTTGATCGAATATATTAGGCGGGTGCTTGGTTATTCGCTGACAGGCTCGACACAAGAACATGCGCTTTTCTTCGGCTATGGAACAGGCGCGAATGGCAAAAGTGTCCTGCTTGGAACGTGGCATAAAATACTGGGCGACTATTCGGTCATTGCGCCCATTTCCACCTTCACAGCAAGCGACAATGAGCGGCATCCAACCGAACTCGCTATGTTGCGGGGCGCTCGCCTTGTCACTGCTCAAGAAACTGAAGACGGAAAGCACTGGGCAGAGGCAAAGATAAAGTGGTTGACCGGGGGCGATCCTGTACAGGCTAGGTTCATGCGACAGGATTTCTTCAAGTTCCAACCGGCCTTCAAATTAATCATCGCTGGGAATCACAAACCGAGTCTGCGCAATGTCGATGAAGCCATAAAGCGTCGTCTAAACTTTATTCCGTTCAACGTGACCATACCACCTGTTGACCGTGACATTCGGCTCACGGAAAAGCTTCAAGCAGAATGGCCCGGCATCTTGGCATGGGCGATTGAAGGCTGTCTTGAATGGCAACGTGTCGGTCTCCAGTCACCATCCGCCGTTGTTGAGGCGACAGAGGGTTATCTTTCCGACGAGGATGCTATTGGCCGGTTTATGGCTGAACGTTGTGAACGAGGCCCGGATAAACAAGAGGAACTGAAGTCCCTGTACCCGGAATGGAAAAGATTCTGTGAGTCATCCGGCGAACCGCCTACTTCTGAGAAATCTTTCAGCCAAAAACTTGAAAATCACGGCTTCCGAAAAAGACTTCATTCAGGAACGAGGCGAGCGTGTTTTCAAGGGCTGCGACTTAAAGTGCCTGAGATAAGCCCCTTTGACATCGGTTGAGTATGTACCTTACATCAATCTTTGTCGGGCTTTGGTGTGACTTGCATAAAGCGTTCTCAATTCTCGTTGGACAACGCTTTGAAATCCTAACCCCGTCATGAAGCCGGTCGGTCTCCAGCTTGGGTCGCCTACCTGCTTTCTGATTCGAGCCAAGACGTTCTGACGGGCATTTTCTCGGTTCTCATTGCAGAAACGCTCAAAGCCTTTCCTTCTGTCCACATGAATCGCCTGTCGAACTTCTGATGCAACAGAAAGCTTCGGCAACCCTGCATCCTGCCGAAGCCGATTACGGGCTTCGACCTGTCCGATCCGGGGAGAAAGGGCGATATAGTGTGTTGAGGTTGTCATCTTCGAAAGTTTCGGCTGGAAGACATGTCGGTCACAACAAGATTATACATTGCACAGGCGATTAGCTGGTCCGTGGTGCAAGCAGGTGATCGACGGTTCGTGAAGCCTCTTTGAGCGCACCCTGCCGTTCTAAATGGGTGGTAGTCGAACCGATCTGCTTGCCCTTCGGATCAATAATATCGACACGGTAACGGTCGTCGGCTTCGTGGTGAAGGACGAGTTTGTATCCGTGGTGGCCGTGTGTGCTAGTTGTCGTCTTCATCGCGCATTATCGACAAGACCAATTACTTCGATTTTGCGGCTCGAAGTCTTTAGCCGTATATCCTTCAGGTGTAACCAGCTTTTCGTCGATTTCAGCTTCGGTCCCCTCTATCCGCTCGGCCTGAATGCGATCTATCCACTGTTGCGTCCCCATTCGAGTGGAATAGCAGTAATCGTCGATGGTGATATCATATTTTCGATAGCGGTAAACTTTGACCATTGGATCGTCATTACTTTAGTACCGTTGCCGAACCGATGCACTTCCCGAAGATTTGGTAAGATGCCGGTGCTGAATTCGAGAACGTACCTTGCGTCTCCAAGGTCTTCTCGGCTTCGATGCAGAATTGTTGTGAAGTGAAATGAAGCGTGGTCACATTCGCCGACATTCCACCACCGTTGTTTGTGTTGGCTAGTAGCGTAAAAAGAACGAGTGTCCACATAGCGTTCTCCTGCTCGTTGGGGTCTGCACGGTGCTTCAGGAGATATTGCAACGTAGGCCAGAATAGGACAATCCGCGATAAAGGGCGCAGCGTATCCGGTAGTCCGCGAACAAAAATATGTTTTTCAGTCATCCTTTCCCTTGGCTAATCCCGCTGGTCCTTAACGGCGTAGCGCAGGTTATCGTGTATTGGTTTTTGGTTCAGCGGTTGCGCCAAGAATTTCCAGCGGTTTGGACACAACTGGGTTCTCCGAATTTCTCTTTTTCAACTTCTGTCAAGGAAGGTTGGAAACAAGAAAAGGCGGGGTGCCGTTTGCTCCGGTTCATTTTTAGCGGTCAGCACGTCTCATTGCAGGACAGGGCGGTGAGTCAACTCGTTTGGTGCGCAAGAGTCGGATTAGGACTAATGGTACTTTTCTTCGTACTCGGTTGGCTCAACGGAACGCTTTCATATCATTCAGGATCAGCGCCACCAATGATCGGGCCATGAAGTTTTATCTCGCCCTCTTATTAGATTACTTCACGATCAATCATGCTCGGGAAAAGCGAAACTTCATTCGGCTCTATCTCGCATGTTTGGGTATTGGGGCTGGTTTGGGGCTAAAGAAAATTGTCTCTGTCCTTCAAGGCGGTCCAACAATCCATACGTTGGCACTTGTCATAGCTTTTTTAGTAACGATTTTTTCTTTTGCCCTTGTCTCTGCGGCTATGATTCAAGGGATATAACGCTCTTGTTCGGTCACGCTTGCTGCATCAACCATTTCGGTCGTGTCTCAGTTTGAAATCTTTATCCAGAAGTAAACAGGGACCAAAAAACCAATCGCGGCCAACATCGACACTATGATCACTTTTTGCCAAAACAGCTTTGGGTGATCGGCTCGCGCAATAAAACCTGCGGTCGTTTGGAATCTACCCGACTGAAATGACTGCCAAGCTCTCTTGGAAAGAATATAGCCGCCATAAAACGAGCCGAAAGTGGCCGCTAGCGCGACGGCAAGATTGAAGAACTTCATGCCCGCCTGCCTCCTTGGTTGCTGGATCGCCCTCACAAAGTCGCTATGAGGAAATATTGTAGCCTTGGCCGCGTTTCGCTAGGGCTTTTGTGACATGCTCAAACTTAGCTACTAGGCAATTTGGTTCCATGACTCTTCATACGTCGCCGCCTGATAACGGCATCCGAAACGGGGGTAGGCCATGATGGACCGTGAATCGACAATGGCTCTGATTGAACGAGCCTACGAAGCTCGGAGGACGGAAGATATTGAAGGCATCATGGCCATCTTCCATCCCGAAGGAAAATTTCAGTTGGCAGGCTCCAAAGAACACACCGCAGCTTTAGGAACCGCGCAGGGTCATGGGGAACTTCGGACCACACTTGCCGGGCTGATCGCGGCTTTTCAATTTGTTCAGCGGGAAATCGTGAGCATTGTCATCGAGAACGAACGGGCCGCTGTCCACTCGCGCGTGAAGCTGCGGTTCGTTCCCAAGGATAGAACCGTGACGACAGACCTTCTGGATTTGTGGAAATTCAAAGACGGGAAGATTGTGGAGTTGGTCGAGTTTGCCGATACCGCACTCGTCAACGATATTATGCGATGACGTATTGATTGGGAGAAATTACCTTCGCCAGAAATCTTTGAATCGTTCAGGCGACAACTCTGTGTATCTGACTGTGTTGCCAATATTGCGGTGGCCCAAATAAGCCTGCAACGATCTTGTGTCGTGCCCTTTATTGGCCAAGGCGAACCCACAGGCATGGCGAAGCATGTGAGGATGTGTTTTGAACCCCAACCCCGCCGAGTTGCCGAGCCGTTCAATCAGCCTTGCAAACCCACCCGTCGTAAAAGGTGCCGCCCGCTCGGAAACGAACACGAAGGGGGATTTGGGATTCTGTTCGCGTTGAAGCCGCCGCAAGGCTCTTAATTCGTCCCCCAAGATCGGATGAGTCGCCGGGGTGCCGTTCTTGACCCTACGAACGGCAAGGGTAGCCGTCTCGAAGTCAATCTGATCCCACCGCAAGTCCACGATTTCGGCGGCTCGTAGGCCGTGTCTATAGGCCAGAAGGACCATCGTTGAATCGCGCTGCCCCTGCCTATTGCTTTTGGCCGCTTCCATGAGCCGCTCGACTTCAGCTTCGGTGAGATATTCCCGGCTTCGGTAGTCCTGATTAGGAAGACGACGGGGGGTAACTGTCCGAATTTCGGTGGCTGGCGTGACCAGTTTCAGGTGCGGGTTGTGAGCCATTTCCGTGCCCCTCAGACGACTAACTGTCTGATAAATGGTCGAAAATTGATCAGTAGCAAGTCCTCTCTTTCAGGCAGTATTGACTTATGTTCTCTCTATGTTCTTGATTGTAATCGGTCACTCAGGGTGAACCTAGTTCGGGGGAAGGCTTGCCGGGGGTAGCGATCAAGGGCTGGGATTCAAGTCCAGCGTGACTCTTCGGTGATGGTTGTCGGAAATTTTTGCCGGCGCAGAGGTTTTTTGCGCGCCGATATCTGGAAGTGAATGATCCCGCCGACGAGGGGATGCGCTGATGAAAATTGAGCATCTGTTGATAAGCAATTTTCGAGGCATTAGTCGCGTCGACGCAACCGACCTTGGCGATACAATAGTTATTGCCGGACAAAACGGATCAGGAAAAACCTGTCTGTTTGATGCCGTGCGACTTCTTAAATCTGTTTACGGGGGCTATCAGCAAAATGAATGGCAGCAATTCTTTGGTGAGTTTACGATTCAACTTCACGGAGGAGCCAACCTTCAGGGCTTATTCAATGACTCGAAGAAGCCGGTGATAATCGAAATCCAGTTTCGACTGCGTGATAACGAAAAGCGTTACATCAGCGAAAACGCTCGCCCACTACTCGAAGAATCAATCTGGCGGACCTTGTTGCCGGAAGCTTTTCAGTACGCGTACCAATCCGCGCTCTTTGCTAACCAATTTCGAGAGCGACAGCCCGAAGTAACGGCGCGTGTTCAGGCGCAACTTCCTGAACTTCAACAGCAACTCGCCGATGAGTTGATATCTGGTCGCGTTCAAATAGATCCAAGCGGCCCCATATCGATTAGCCCGTCACTTTTGCTTAGTGTAGTGTTTACAAATTATCGACCCACTGACATCGGTGTCATAGACTTTCATGGTGCGCAGCGTCACTACGGGCGCGAAACCGTTCAAGGAATAAACCTGAGTCTCGACCAAGCTAATCGGCAGCGCGGGGCGCATGCCCTCTACAACTATGCTGCCAAATATAACAACGTCAAAAGCGAAATGGCCGGGAGCTACGTTAAGGAGCTCCTGGCCGAAAAAGCAGGTCCGGCGAAGGCCACAGAATCAAAGCCCCTATCTTCGACCCTGAAGGAATTATTCGAGTCGTTCTTTCCAGAGAAGAAATTCTTAGGTCCACAACCTACCAAAGATGGCAGTCTCAGTTTTCCCGTTGTGACGCTCACAGGAACAGAACATGATTTGGATGAACTGAGTTCTGGCGAGAAGGAAATCCTCTACGGCTATTTGCGGATTCGTAGCTCTGCGCCAAGAGATTCAATAATCCTTCTCGACGAGCCGGAGTTGCATTTGAATCCGCGCCTCATTCGAGGATTGCCGGAATTTTATCGGAAGCACCTTGGCGAGGCGTTGCATAATCAGCTTTGGCTCGTAACTCATTCGGATGCCCTCATTCGAGAGGCTGTGGGCAAGCCCGGCTTCAACGTGTTCCACATGTTGCCATGCGGGACCGAGCCACAGGGTACGTCACAATTAAAACCGTTGAAGGCTTCGCACGATTTGGACATCGTCCTTGCCGATTTAATTGGTGACTTGGCGGCATATCGTCCCGGAGGGAAGGGGCTCATCTTTGAGGGTGGCGGCGATTCGGACTTCGACAAAACCTTCGCCAATGCGCTCTTCGCCGATGAGTTGAGGGGAGTGAATCTAATATCCGGGAGTAACAAAGCACGCGTTAGAGCCTTGCATGAAATTCTTTCGCGTGCATACGAAAAGGGTGATGTGCCAACAAAATTCTACGCGGTAATGGATAGAGATTCCGATGACGATAAAGAAATCTCCAAGGCAGTTTCACCTTATGTCTGGGACGTGTACCACATTGAAAATTACCTTCTCGATGCAAAGGTTATCGCCGACGCGCTCAATGCGCTTCAGTTGGCCTCGAAATATGACGAGAATACTGTTTGGAACAAATTGAATTCCGCTGCGCGCAATGTCATTCCTGCGATGCTTGCGCATAAGATGCGGCGATACATCAACGCAAGAATTGTCAGATCGGTTGATTTGGGCTTTGACCCAACTGTTGTCACGATAGGTGCCGAACTTCATAAATCCGCGACTCGATCATTGGCTCGCATACAGAACGAATTTGCCGGAGATTTGTCTGAGGAGTCGTTAGTGGCGCGTGAACAAGAGTATAGAAATGAAATTGAAGAGAGTTTTGCCAACGGTAACTGGTCGAAGGAATTGCCGGGCCGTGACATTCTCAAGCAGTTTGTAATGTTGGAGAAATTGCCGCTTGGGTACGAAGTGTTCCGTAATCTCGTCATGAGTCGGATGGCAGAGGCGGGGATTAAGCCCGGCGGAATGAAGTCTGTAATCGAAAAAATTAAAGCGGACTAAGCCGAGCCATTGGGTTCCGACTGACAACGACACCGGGGAAGTGATTCCTTCCGCGTGAGCCTCCCAAAGCATCTGTTCATAACCGATGAACATCCGCGGAACGAATTCCCCCGATTTTCCCCAGAAACGTGCGTCATGTTCCTGCGGCGTTCTGCGGCGAGTTGCGGATTGCGATCCCCTAAAGAACGCGCAATGTCTTTGATTTGTTGGGAAATCGATGGTGGGCGCTGTAGGGATTGAACCTACGACCTCTCCCGTGTGAAGGGAACGCTCTCCCGCTGAGCTAAGCGCCCGTCCAAGAACGTCGGGATTTGAAGCCCGGATTTAGGGTGCGGCTCTCCGCAGTGTCAAGCGATTGGCTTTGGCCCGCTCGTCCCCGCGAAAGCGGGGACCCAGTGATTGGATTCCCGCTTACGCGGGAATGAGCGGAAAAGGCTGGCGACTTTCAATTCGTCGAGGCGACGCGCGAGGCGGTCGATTGCAGCGCGCGGATGCGATCCGCAAGTGTGTTCTTGTTCTCGGGCGCGGTATCGCCGTTGCCGGCGGCCACCTCGTCACGGCCGCTATTGGCGGCGCTCACGGAGCGGGCAACGCTGGCCGCTTCGGCCAGCAGGGATTCGATGGGCGAGCCCGGGCCCTCAAGTGTCGCGGTCAGCCGCGCCACTTCGGCGGCGACGTCGTTGATGCGCTCGCGCAGGAGCGCATTCTCCACGCGCTCCGCCGCCCAGGTCGATTCCGCGTCGCGCTTCATCGTGCCGATCTCGCGTTGCAGTTTGGTTCGCTCGTCGATCGCGGCGGCAAGCTGCGCTTCGAGCGAGGTAATGTCGGCGCGGAACCGCTCCACCGCGCCGCTGCTGCGGCTGCCGGAGGTTGACAGTTCGGCGCGCAGATCGGCCTCGGTCTTTCGCGCGGTTTCGAGTTCGTGCTTCAAGCGTTCGAGGTGATAGTCGCGCTCGGCCAGCATGCGGCCCTGATCGCCGAGGCGGGCCTCAAGATCCTGGACCCGGCGGCTGAGCAATTCGGCTTCACTCTGATGCACGAAGAGCTGGCGCTCAAGGTCGGTGGTGCGGGTGCCGAGATCGCCGAGCTTGCCGCGCGCTGTCGTCAATTCGTCCGCCGTCGTCGCGGCGTCGGCGCGCTCGCGCGTCAGGCGCTGTTCGGTCTCGGTCACCGCGCGCTCGTAATCGGCGACGCTGACCTTCATCGCCTCGATATGGGTGCGGAACGCGGCAATCTCGGTGCGCTGGTTGTCGGCGACAAGCGACCGCTCGCCAAGCTCGCCGAGCAGTTTTGTCAGCTCGGCTTCCTTGTCGGCGAGGTGACGCTCGGCTTCGTGCAGCGCCGCCGACTTAATCTGGAACTCGTCTTCGGTGGAGCGCAACTGTTCGCGCAGTGTCTTGTCGCGCGCTTCGAGCGCGAAGATCGTCGCGGTCTTCTCGCCGAGTTCTTTCTTGAGCTGATTGATGGCGTCGGTCTTCTTGCCGAGCTCGGCAAGCTGCGACGTCGTCTTGGTCTTCATTTTCTCGACGCTCATCTCGAGCCGCCGGGTCGACATCGCGAACTCGGCGCGCAGCTGATCCTTGTCGGCGCGGATTTCGGTGATCGACAACGGCGTCGCGGCTTCCAGCCGCTTCATGGTCAGGCGGACGGCGCGATTGTGGACGAGCGGGATGAACAGCAAGCCAAGCAGTGCGGCGACCAGGAATCCGATCCCGAAATACATGACCGGTTCGATCATAACGCTACGCCTCCAGTCGCACCCCTGCCGGCGCAAGACATGCCACGCCGGTGCCGACTGCACCACATTCACGATGCGTTAACCTAACCCGACTTTGCCCGGCGCGCCAAGGTTTCGATTGCCCACGCGTTTGCGGCTAAAATCAGCCGATCAAAACGGGTTCCAGGTCGGGCTCTGGGTGAATTTGAGATAGCCGAGATTGGCGCCAAGCCGCAAACCGACGCCGGAACGGATCGGCACTACCGTGATGTGGTCGGATACCAGCGCGGTCATGCCGAAACCGCCGATAAAATAGGCGGAGCCGTTAATGCCCCCGAAGCGGTCGAAGATCGCGTCGGTGCGCGGCAGGTTATAGACCAGCATCATGGTGCGCGCGCCGTCGGCCCCGGCATCGAAGCCGATGCTTGGTCCCTGCCAGAACACGCGCAAATCACCGGCGTTCTTCGTGTAAAGCGTGCCGTCGCCATAGCGCAGGCCGCCGACAAAGGCGCCGCTCGCTTCTTCGCCTAAAACATAGCCGTTCGGCTGCCCCCACTGGCTGACCGCTTTCTCCACGATCATGGCAAGACCGCGTGACACGCCGCCGAAGAAATGGTGTCCGGCGTCGATCAATTCGTTGGGCGAAAACTGGTTGGTCGCGGGAGGCGGCGGCTCGGGCGGTGGTGCGGGGGTGATTGTGCCGGTGGGCGGCTCCGTCGGCGGTCCAGACGGCACGGCCTGGGCTGAAGCCGATGTGGCCCCGAGCGCGGCTAAGAAGAGCGCGATTGCGGCGGCCCGCAGCGTGAGATTCATAGTCAGCTCCCGGCTTAACCCCTTACTCACACGATCGGTCTAACCCAAGGCTAAACCAAGGCGAATCAGTCCACCCTAGCGAACACTATGACGACAGGACTACAAAAACGGAAGCATTACACCGCCGGCGGCTATGCAAGTTTGGCCGCTGTCGCCGGACTTGCGGCCTACGCCGCGCTGGTTTTCCTGCTGGCCGCCGGGCCGCCGACCTCGCGGGCGGCCGCCACCGAGCGCATTGTCGTCGACTGGCATACCGGGCTCGCGATCTCCGGCTACGATCCCGTGGCGTTCTTCACCGATGGCAGGCCGGTCGGCGGCATTCCCGATCTCGAATTGCGCTACGGCGGCGCAATCTGGCGTTTCACCAATGTCGGCAATCGCGCCGCCTTCGCGGCAAACCCCGATGTCTACATGCCGCGCTATGGCGGCTACGACCCGCTCGGCGTCGCGCACGGCATCGCGGTGGCCGGCAACCCGGACCTTTGGCTCATCGTCAGCGAAAAGCTGTTTCTGTTTTTCGACGGCGACCGGCGCGAGAAATTCGCCGCCGATCCGGATCGCGTGACTGGGCCGGCCGACCGCAAATGGCCGGACGTGTTGCGCACGCTCACGCCGTAGCGGCCTCACCGGAAGCGATAAAGCCCGGGATCAGCAAATCGGCGCCGCCATAGGCGAGCGGCGACCGCCCGGGTGAAGCGACGTGGCCGCCAGCCGCGGTAAGGATCGCGTGACCCGCGGCAACGTCCCAATCCCGTGTCGGCGACAGCCGCGGGTAAAGATCGGCCGCGCCTTCGGCGAGCCGGCAGAATTTCACCGATGACCCGCACTGCACGAGTTTCGCTTGCAGGAAATTTTCGAGATAAGCGCGGGTGCGCGGCTCAAGATGGGAACGGCTGACCATGACGACGAGCTGGTCCGCGGGCCGCGGCCGCGTATGGATTTTAGACGGCGCCGATATTTTTCCGCCAGTAATCTCCAGCCGCTCGGCGCCACGGCCGGCAATGCCGCGCCACACCTGTCCCATCGCCGGCGCGACGATGACGCCGAAGCGCGGCACGCCGCCGGTCACGACCGCAATATTGACCGTATATTCGTCGCTGCCGGCGATGAATTCGCGCGTGCCGTCGAGCGGATCGACCAGAAAGTAACTCGCGTCTTTGCCGGCCGGAATTTTCGGTTTTTCCCGTTCCGCGTGCTCCTCCGAAACGATTGGCACGCCGGGCGCAAGGCGCACGAGCGCGTCGCGGATCATGTCATCGGCGATCTCGTCCGCCTTCGTCACCGGCGAGCCGTCGGCCTTGCGGCGCGCGCCGCCGGCGCCGGCTTGCAGGATCGCCTGCGCCGCGCTGACGCCGACTGCGGTCAGCGGCTCAAGCAGCGCGGTACAGGCGGCAGCGTCCAACGTCCGCAAGCATGGCTCCTGAACCCGAAAAGGGGGTGCGGTTTAGCACGGCTCCCCAATGAGGGCACGATTGCCGAATCGCCCGCGCTGTGACAGGCACAGGCCATCTTACCCTCCAGCGGAGCCTATTATGTCCGCCGCCACCGCCACCGCTTCCGTCGCTACCGGTGCCAGCGCATCCGGCCCGGTCACGCTCTCGGCCCTCGATCTTGCCGCGCTGCTGTGCTCGCGCGTCTGCCATGACCTGATCAGCCCGGTCGGCGCCATCGTCAACGGCCTCGAAGTGCTGGAAGAGGACAAGGACGAGGAGACCAAGACTTTCGCGCTTGAGCTGATCAAGAAAAGCGCGCGCGCGGCGTCCGCCAAGCTGCAATTCTGCCGGCTGGCCTTTGGCGCGGCCGGTTCGGCCGGCGCGCAGATCGAGCTCGGCGATGCCGAAAAGGCTGCCCGCGGCCTGATCGAAGACGGCAAAACCACCATTACCTGGAACCTGCCCCGCGAATTGGTCGCGAAAAACCGGGCGAAACTGCTGCTCAACATGCTCATGGTCGCCGTCGGCACGATCCCCCGCGGCGGCACGCTGACCGTCGATCCGATCGGGACGGGCTTCCGGGTGACGGCGGCGGGGCTCAATGCCCGCGTGACGCCAGCCACCGCCGAACTCTTAAGCGGCAGCGCGGCGCATGCGGTGGACGCCCACGCCATCCAGCCGGTCTATACCGGCATCCTGGCGCGGGATTGCGGGTTTACCGTCGCAGCGGTGCTCGAGGATGAAGCGGTGGTCGTAACGGCTCGTTAAGCCCTGTTTTTGCGGGCCATTTCCGCTATTTCTCTGCACTTTCCGCAACTGAAATTAAACTCTTTGGCAACAGACTGATGCCGCCAGATCAGACGCGTCGCGCCTGACGAGGACGGTACGCGCTTTGCGCGTCTGACGGTTTTGTACACGTTTTGCGAGTGTCGGCACTACGTCGCCGGCGACCGAGGCGGCTGGTATGGACGAGTTGTTGCGGGATTTTTTGACCGAGACCAGCGAGAGCCTCGATCTCGTCGATGCCGAACTTGTGCGGTTCGAGCAGGACCCGAACAACAGTCAAATTCTCGGCAACATTTTTCGTCTCGTCCACACCATCAAAGGGACTTGCGGCTTTCTCGCTTTGTCGCGGCTCGAAACGCTGACGCACGCCGCCGAGACCCTGATGGGCAAATTCCGCGACGGCATGCCGGTCACGGCCGACGCGGTGACGCTGATCCTGTCCACTCTCGATCGCATCAAGACCATTCTTGTGGGTCTTGAGACCACGTGCCAGGAACCGGCCGGCGACGATGGCGATTTGATCGAACGGCTCGGCTGCAGGGCGCGCGGCGAAAGCGCGTCGCCCGCGCCGAAGCCGGCGCAGCATCCGGCACCGGTCGAACAGCCTGCGCCCGAACACAGCGAGGATCGCCGCGAAGAACGGGATCGCCGCGGTGGTGACGAGCGGCGCGGCGAGGCCGGCGAGAGGCCCTCATCCGATTCCGGCGAGAAACTTGCCAGCCATTCGATCCGCGTCAATGTCGATACGCTCGATTACCTGATGACCACGGTTTCGGAGCTTGTGCTTACGCGCAACCAGCTTCTCGAAATCGTGCGCCGCCACGAAGATTCCGATTTCAAGGCGCCGTTGCAGCGGCTGTCGAACGTCACCGCCGAGCTTCAGGAAGGGGTGATGAAGACGCGCATGCAGCCGATCGGCAATGCGTGGCAGAAGCTGCCGCGCATCGTGCGCGACCTCTCCGCCGAACTCGGCAAGGAGATCGAGCTGGAAATGCATGGCGCCGAGACCGAACTCGACCGCCAAGTGCTCGAACTGGTCAAGGACCCGCTCACGCATCTCGTTCGCAATTGCGCCGATCACGGCATCGAAAGCGCGGCCGAGCGCATGGCCGCCGGCAAGCCTGCCGCGGGCACCATCCGGCTTAATGCCTGCCACCAGGGCGGCCACATCATCATCGAAATCGCCGACGACGGCCGCGGCCTCGATACCGCGCGCATCAGGGCCAAAGCGCTGGAGGCTGGACTCCTCAGCGAAGCCGAGCTGGCGGCCAAGTCCGACGGCGAGATCAGCAACATCATTTTCTCGCCCGGCTTTTCGACCGCGGCGAGGATCACCAGCATTTCCGGCCGCGGCGTCGGCATGGACGTGGTGCGCAACAATATCGAGCAGATCGGCGGGACGGTCGACCTCAAGTCGGTCGGCGGCGCCGGCATGACTTTCACCATCAAAATTCCGCTCACGCTCGCCATCGTCTCGGCGCTGATTGTCGAGGTCGGTGGCGAACGCTTCGCCATCCCGCAACTCTCGGTGCTGGAACTGGTCCGCGCCGGCAAGGCCGGCGAACATCGCATCGAGCGCATCAAGGACACGCCGGTCCTGCGCTTGCGCAATACTTTGCTGCCGCTCCTGCATCTAAAGGACGTGCTGCATCTCGGTACGCCGGACAATGAAAGTGGCTTTGTCGTGGTCACGCAGGTCGGCAACCAGATTTTCGGCGCGGTGGTCGACGGCGTGTTCCACACCGAGGAAATCGTCATCAAGCCGATGTCGTCGAAGCTTCGTCATATCGCGGTGTTCTCCGGCACCACGATCCTCGGCGACGGTTCGGTCATCATGATCCTCGACCCCAACGGCGTGGCGCAGGCACTCGGCCGCGCCGCGCAGGTGGCGGCGCAAGCCGATGCCCACGAGCGCAAGGACCACAAGGAAGTCGTCAAAGAGGATACCGTCTCGCTCCTGGTGTTCCGCGCCGGATTCGATGCCGATTGCCATCGGCGGTTTGCCGTCGCCCCGCGGCGGCAGATCGAGCCGGTTGCCGAGATTGATTGCCGTGACGATGCGGCCACGCAGGTTGAGCACGCCGGCGATCTCTGGTCCCGCCAGCGGCACGCGCGTGATATTTGCCGGTTTGAATACGTCCTGCACGCGCCCGATCGGCAGGCCGAACATCTGGCCGGCACAGGTGAAGGTGACGTAATCGGTGAGGCTCGTTGCATCGTTCATGGCGTCACGCTGCCCGTTCGACGTCGGGGCTCTGTTCCTTGATCGCCGCGATCAGTCCGGTCCGGTCGAACTTGGCGACGAAATCGTGAAAACCGACGGCACGCCCGCGCTCGATCGCTTCAGCGGAAACCATCGTGGCCAGCGCGATGATCGGTATGCCGGTTCCGGCCGGCACCGCCCGCATCGCTTCGGCGAGCGCGAAGCCGTCCATGTCCGGCATGTCAACATCGGTGACGACGAGATCGAAGCGCGGACCGGTTTTCAGAGCGGCAAGCGCTTCCGCCGCCGAGCCGACGGCCTTGACCTGATAGCCGGCGGCTTTGATCAGCGGCGCCAGCATGTCGCGGAAGAAAACCGAATCGTCGACCAGCAGCACGGTACGCGCCGCCCGGGCGGAACTGTCGCGGCGGCGGAACCAGTCCTCGAATGCCTGCGGCAGGAAGTGGCCGACGTCGATAATCTCGGTGGTGTTGCCCTTGACGACGGCATAGCCGAGGAGGCCCGGGCGATTGCTGTCCACCTCGATATCGAGCCGGTCCTCGACGATGTCCA
>Ga0207031_10111_pt1 | contig 23010 bp, 21 predicted proteins | sample Alteio_BWMinCont_37_FD_153278 | JGI IMG/M metagenome (GOLD analysis project Ga0207031, IMG submission 153278) | Enriched cells from forest soil in Barre Woods Harvard Forest LTER site, Petersham, Massachusetts, United States -... | ecosystem: Environmental > Terrestrial > Soil > Temperate forest >... | reverse complement strand
CCAGACCTGGGTGAGGCCAGCGATGGAACCCTTTTGATTCCTTTGCCGGGAAGGCTCGCTCGATTTGGGGGCGGGAAACTGGAAACGCAGCATCCGTACCCTGCTCCGGCACGCAACGTCGATGGGACAAGACTTCTCCGGGACCGCGATGGCGGCGTTTGGATTGGAACCGCGGGCGCCGGCGTTGTGCATCTCCATCACGGATGCGCCGACGTATTTTCGCGGGCTGACGGACTCTCCAGCGATCTTGTTACCTCGCTTTTCGAAGATCGCGAAGGTGATGTCTGGGTCGCCACCTTGGGTGGGCTGGATCGTTTTCGCAACTACGCGGTCGCGACGTACGCCCAACACCAGGGCTTTGGAACTATCCCCGGACGGGGCTCTGTGGTGGCGGGCAAAGATGGAAGTATATGGATGGGCACCAATGACGGTTTGAGGATGTGGAATCACGGAGAAGTAACGATCTACGGCAAAGCCAACAATCACAAATCAGAATCAAGGACTGTATGGTTACCTGTGCGCTACGTGGCCAGTGGTGGGTTGCGTGACCATGTATCCGTGTCTGTTTTTGAGGACAATGCAGGCCGAATCTTGGTATCGACGCCATACGCGTTCGGCTACATGGAGAATGGACGGTTTGTAACGATAAGAGGTATTCCGGGGGGAGTTGTATCTTCCGTTGCCCAGGACAGAGAAGGGAATCTCTGGATCGCAAATCAAGACCAAGGTCTGCTACGTTTGTCAAAGAACGGAACTGTTCAGCAGATTTCTTGGGCCAGCATCGGGCGAGACGGTGCGCAGCATTTAGCGGCCGATCGCTCGACTGGTGGGCTGTGGCTTGGATTTAGCCAGGGTGGAGTCGCGTATTTTAGCGAGGGTCGGATCAAAGAAAGCTACGGGCGCCCGGAAGGGCTCGGCAGTGGCCGGGTCAGCGCGCTGCACATCGAGACCGATGATACCGTTTGGGCGGCAACAGAAGGTGGCTTAAGCCGAATCAAGAATGGCCGTGTTCTAACGCTGACCAGCAAGAATGGCCTACCCTGCGACGCGATTCATTGGATCACTCAAGACGAGAACCACTCGTTCTGGCTGAACATGACCTGCGGTCTGGTTCGCATAGGGCGCGGCGAACTGGACGCGTGGGCAGCCGATTCTCAACGGAAGGTCAAAACGACAGTTTTTGACAGCTCCGACGGCGTGTCGAATGCACCCATTGGCTTTCATGCAGGCTCCCAAGTGGTGAGGTCCTTAGACGGGAGAATGTGGTTCCAAGGATTCTCGGGGGGCGCAAGCGTACTTGATCCGCAGCATCTCCCGAGTAACAAGATTACTCCACCAGTACACATCGAGCGAATCACCGCGAATGGCAAGGCCTACGATGCGTCGACTGGAATGCGCGTCCCCCCCCGAATCCGCGATCTTACGATTGATTACACGGCGCTCAGTTTTGTCGCGCCGGAAAAAGTTCAATTCCGTTACCAACTGAAAGGGCAGGATCGCAACTGGCGGGAGGTCGCCAACGACCGCGAGGCGCAATATTCAAACCTGCCGCCGGGAGATTACGTTTTTCGCGTGACAGCAGCGAACAATAGCGGCGTGTGGAACGATGCCGGAGCAACGAGGAGCTTCCGACCCAAACTGTTCCTTTGCGATCCTCAAGAATCGAGGCGATAAGCAAGCCAGCAAGATCCGGGTACCGAGTGAGTTTTCCATCTCTCCAGCTCACCAAGCCTCCCATTGTGCCGATCCAGAAAGTGCCGTCGCGGGCGGCATGGAGGCACACGATAACATTGTTGGGAAGTTGTTCGCCATTCAAGGGTGGCTGCCAATGCTCGACGCGGACGCCGTCGAACCGAAACAACCCGAAGCCAGTGCCCAGCCATATGTAGCCATCTGGCGTCTGCGCAATTGACCTGATGAAGCCTTGCGTGAAACCATCGCGAACCTGCCACGCCGTGTGAGCGTATTGATTTGCGTCGAATGAAGCGTCTAACGCGAGTACGGAAGGACACAAGAGCAGCAGGCTTAACGCGCCGACGACAAAAGCCGCGATTTTGACCCGTGCTTCTTCGTAAGCTGGCATCGCTGGGAACACATTCCAGTCTGACTACCGTTAATATACAATCACCTAAACCGTCTCGCCCTATATGTTCCGTCTTCACGGTTTGAGAATGCATTGGTCGGGATCCCCACTCATACCTCTGCCTCTGTGATGTGCTTGAAGCTCCAATTCATGTCGCGGGCGAGGTCATGGCGCTGCCCTCCTTTGCCGCTCTCCGATTCCGAGTCAGAAGCTGAACTTCAGAGCCATCTGAATCTGGCGTGAATTGCCGGCAACTCGGAAACAGTCGTTGCACAGCATTCCGCTAAACAGACTAAGAGAACTGCAACAGAAACGAAACGTCCGACAGAGGGATTTCGCGATCAGCCTTTTGAGGGATTTTGGAAGTCGATGATCCCGCGCTTCAGCGCGATGGTGACCGCATGCGTCCGGTCGTTTCACGCTGAGCTTGGCTAGGGCATTTGCAGGTCCATCAATGTAATGTCCGGATGATACTGCTTGATCTGCTTGATTGCCTCGGCTCCGGTCGCGGCCTCGGCCAGGATTCGAATCAGCCTGGAATTGCTCACACAACGTCCTTCTTTCGGAAAAACCTGAATCGCCGCTGAGCCTGAGATTTCGCGTACGCCCTTGAGGCCGGCACCGTCAACTCGACCTCCGTACCCGCCCCGGATTCACTCCAGAAATCCAATCGCCCTCCGATGCGTGTCGCGCGTTCCCGGGCTCCGGGCAGGCCCCAGTGCCCGGCCTTCGCCCCTTCCGACATAATCTCTCGATCAATGCCCTTTCCATCGTCCCGAATCCTCAAGCGAAGCTGCCGGTTATCGTACCGGATTTCGGCTTCAATGTGGCTCGCTTCGGAGTGCTGGAAGGCATTTCGCAGCACCTCACGGCCGATTCGGTAGACCTCGTCTTGAAGAATCGGTGACAAACTCTGCCGCGGTCCCTCCACAGTCACACGGAATGTCGGTGGAGTTCCGTTGACATTCTGGGCTTTCGCCAGTTCCTCACCGGCGGCGTCTAACAGATGCTCCAAGTCACGCTGAGGAGTGTCGGTCGGCCGGAGATCCTGAATCGCATCCCGGCCCTCAACGATAGCCTGCTCGGCACTGCCTATCGCGTTATCGAGAGTCCGGATCGCCTCATCCGGATTTCGGGATAAATGGTTGCGAGCCCTCTGCATTTGGATCAAGGAAGCCTGAAAGCTCTGTAGCAGAGTGTCATGCAAGTCGCGAGCGATGCGCGTACGCTCATCGCTTCTTTGCTGGAAACCGGCCTGAATGCGATCGACCGCCTGGTGCACACGGACGCGGTATGCGAACAACGTGAGCGACAGGGCCGCGGCCACGCAGAGCGCACGGAACCAGTTCGTTTGGTAATATGCTGGCGCGATTGAAAATTCCAGGAATGCGCCGGCCTCGTTCCACACGCCGCTGTTGTTGCAGGCGATCACGTGGAAGCGGTAGGGGCCTGGTTCGAGATCGGTGTAGAAGGCCTGGCGGCGCGTGCCGGCATCCTGCCAACTGACATCGCGACCCTCCAGCCTGTAACGGAACTTTACCTTTTGAGGAACGGAGAAGCTCAGGGCTGTGTAGTCCACCTCCAGATTACGAGTGCGCGCGGGAAGGGCAACTGCTGGCGAAGGCTCGTATGTTTTGTTGTCTGCAATCACTGTTTGAACGTGAACTGGAGGCAAAACGGAATTCTGAAAGAGATGTTCGGGATCGAAGGTCTCCACCTCAAACCCATTAGCGAACCAGATTCGCCCATTGGGCGCCCTCGTCGCATACGGCTGGCCTATGTCCTTCCGGCCTGGATATGCCCCATCGAGCCGGTCAAAAGCTTTGACCGCAACTTTGACGCCGGCATCGCGACGCCACCTCGCCAGGTCAGACGTATCGATTTTGAGAAGACCGCAGTAAGCGCCAATCCAGAGCGACCGATGAGCGTCCTTTACAATCGAAATGAGTTGTGTGCAAGGAAGGCCGTTACTCGCATCGAGAACAGTCCAGCGCCGGCCATCCCAGCGGAACAGCCCCCTCAGAGTGGCAACCAGTAGCGGATCATCAGGGTCCGCGATCATATCCACGATAGTAGCGTTTGCGCCACTGGTATCCTTTAAGTCCGTTGTTTGGAACTGCCCATTCGAATAACGAAACATATGGTGGGCGTTATCGGAAATCCAGATGCCGCCTTGAAGATCCGGGACCAGATGACCCCAAGGCACAAAGTCTTTGGGAAGCTCGATGCGCTGCTCCACCTGCCGTTGATCAAGCCGAAATAAGGCGGTCGAAGAGAGAACCCAAAGTTTGAGTTGGGCATTTTCCGCAATGCCCGTGACGATTTCCGTCGAGGCGACGTTGGGCAACTTCAAAACGTGAACGTGCTTGTGATCCCAGTACACCAAATCATTGCCGGACGAGAACCAAATCGTCCCGTTGTGATCTTCGTACAGACTGTGGGTTTCGTTGCCGCCGCGCCAGTCCGGCAGATTCTGCTTACGGCTATCGCGGAGGACCTCAATTCCGTCGTGGTTCCCGATCCAAATCGAGCCATCCCGCGATGCGAGTATCGTCGATGGAAAAGAGGAGGACAGGCCCTCCTTGAAGGAATAACTCGTAACAGGACTGTTGCGGAACATGTCCATTCCACCGTCGGTAGTCACCCAGAGGTTTTTCTCGTGGTCCTCGTATATTGCTGCGACTTGATGCCCCGATAAACCATCTGCCGGGCCGAAGTGCTCAACCATATCATTACGTATGCGATAGAGCCCCTCTTTCTCTGTCCCTAACCACAGCGATCCGTCGTGATCGAACAGCATCGCCTCAGATTCGACTGCAACACCATCAGGGCCTGCAATCGGGTAGGGACTCCACTTGCCTGCAGAGAAACGCTGCACTCCACCTTTGCGGCCGAATCCGATCACCCCTGCCCAAACGATCGGCGATGGTCCGGAGGAAGCCACGGCTATGGCGTTAATCTCAGCGTCGTTCGGCCCGTTCCTGAGGTAATCTGCGCAGATCGATCCCGGTTTCCAACGGCAGAGATACTGGGATCCGATCCAAAGGTTTCCCTGAGTATCCTCCGCCAGCCCGAGACCGTAGGGGACCGAAACTCCATCGGCCGAACCGTAGCAGTGAAGTCTTCCTTCCAGCGCCTCGCAGATGGCTCCTTCTCCATGGGGCAAGCGGTACCGTGTGATCCATATTTTCCCGGCGTGATCTTCGATAATGGAACTGATGCCCCATGTATCCCCTGGTTTTGAGTAGCTGCGAAAGTGTCCACCCTTGAGACGGCCGAGACCGCGCGAAGTGCCTATCCATAAGCTTCCTTCGCTCGCACCCAGCAGCGCCGTGAAATGTCGCCAATCAAACGGAATGTCTTGAGGAGGCTCCCAGGCAACAAAGTTCACGCCATCGAAGCGCGCCAATCCATTCGCGGTTACGACCCAGATGTAGCCGTCCGTTGTCTGCGTCATCGGGCTCGTTGCGCCGACTACGCCGTCCCGCACGCGCCAAACGGTGTGCCCATATTGCGAAATACTGCGAGATGGATCGAGACCGTAAATGCTAGCGATGGGCAAGGATAGGTAAATCGCACACAACCAAACTGATCGGCGCACCAGCCGCCAACACAGTCCCATCCTGATACTCCACGAGGGCATTAACCTCGATACCTCTTTTGCGACCCATGCGCGTGCGGGTATTGTGGGACATCGAACGTCTCGAGTTGCGTGGTCCTCGCCATCTGAAAGTAATTGGATGATTTTACAAGATCGCCGAAGACCGCGCCGGTACCGGCATCAACCTGATAAATGACTGGTGCCTCAGAGGTGCCGACCGTCTCGTGTGTTACGAAGCCCGCGGCAAGCATCGAGTTCAACGCTCATGGGGAAGTTTCCTCAGGATTGCCCGCGAGATAAATGGCAAGAGTTCATTGTCGATCGCCGGTCGGCCCGAAGCGCTCCGTTCTGATTTTTTGAGCGTTATGGCCGTTCCTGCTTAGAAACTCGGCCGCGCTCTCAACAAATGATGTGGGACCGCAAATGTAACACGTCGGAGAAAGAGTTGAGGGCCAGGTCGCATTCGCGATGAGATCGGCGTTGATTCGTCCGGGCGGCAGCGGCCAATCTTGAGGAACAGCTCGAGTATAGGCGTAGGTGATGCCCACAATGCTGCGATCCGCCAACGTGCGCAGTTCCTCGCGGTAAAAAACCGCCGCGGGCTCCCGGACCGAATACAACAGACGAAATGGCGAGCTGCTGCCGAAAGATGCCCGCGAACGAATCATTGCTATGAGAGGGACAATGCCGGAACCGCCTGCGATCAGTTGAATCGGCTCTGTCTGCTCCGGGCGCCACACAAACCAGCCGCCGATTGGACCGCGCAATTCAAGTTGATCACGGACCACGAGTTCTTGCGTCAGGTACGGCGAGACCTCACCGTTAGGGAAGCGTTCCACCGTGATCTCTAACCGTTTTTCAGAGTTCGGCGCGGACGCAATCGAATAGGATCTCGCGGCCGAGTATCCGTCCGGAGCTGTCAGACGGACATCAACATGTTGACCCGCGACATGCCCCGGCCAATCTGGGACTTCGAGCGTGAGCGTCCGCGCTGATGTCGTTTCGTCCTGCAGAGCAACAACGGTTCCGACGCGCCACATTACTCGCCCGAATATCGCTGTTCTCGCCATGGATCCCCGTAAATGTGATAGCCGTTGGCCTCCCAGAAGCCGGGCTTATTCTGGGGCATCAGCGTCATACCCTGGACCCATTTCGCGCTCTTCCAGAAATAAAGATGCGGAACGAGTAAGCGCGCGGGACCGCCGTGCTCAGGTGCAAGATCTTGGCCATCAAATCGAAACGCCACCCACGCCCGGCGGTTCTTGAGATCCTCCAGAGGCACGTTGGTGGTGTACCCGCCGTACGAATGAACCATCGAATATCGAGCATCGCTATTCAGGTCCGCGAGCATAGTGTCAAGCGAGACGCCTTCCCAAGAAGTGCCGAGCTTTGACCATCGCGTCACGCAGTGTATATCGGTCGTGAACCGCTCTGCCGGCAAATCGCGAAACGACTTCCAGTTACAACGATTCAGGACATGGGCGCCGTCATCGATTGCAAATTCCCATTGATCGAACGGGACGTGTGGTGTTGGTCCCGCGGATAAGACGGGGAAATCCGTAGTGATGTACTGCCCGGGCGGCAGCTTCGCATCTCCAGCCCCGCGCCGACCGGAAAAACCACGCGAGATGATGGCCATCTTGTCTCTCCTTACCGATTGCCCATTTGCATGCTTCCTGCCGATCAGAGCTGTTTGACTCCATTACTTCTGGAGAATCCGGCCCCGTCACTCTAATGACGCTGGTTAACCAATTGACACCAGAACAGCGAATTGGGAGGGGCTTCTGACAGAAAACACAGACTCGCGATGTTGGTTCGGCGCGTGCAATTACGAGGAGCGACAAGGAAAGCGGTGCGAGATTCTGATTCAGACTTCTCGCCGTTGGTGAGGAACTAAAAGGAGACAGTCTTATGAGTTTTCGTGTTCCAGCGATTATCCTCTCGCTCGTGATTATGACGGGCTGGCAACAACTCAGGTCGCAAAGTAAGCCCGGCTCCAGCGGATTCGATTTGGTGGACACAAAGGGGAACATTCGCAAGCCGGTCGACTACCGCGAGCACTATCAGGCGCTCGGAACATACACCGTTCTCGATCCGAACGGAGACCAGATGCACCTCACCTACGCATCGCCCGGAACCGCTGAGTATTACCGCAAGACGGGAAAGTACGCGGATGGAACCGTATTGGTGAAAGAGGTCTTCGGAACCGAGCACGCGCGAATGACCACCGGAGACGCACATTGGGCCTCTGGAACAAAGGTCTGGTTCGTGATGATCAAGGACGAAAAAGGCCGCTACTCAGGCAATCCGCTTTGGGGTGACGGCTGGGGATGGGCCCTCTTCAAATCCGGTGCGCCCGACAAGCAGGTCGCGACGGACTACAAGAAAGACTGCCTGGGCTGCCACATCCCGGCGAAGGCAACGGATTGGGTCTATATCCAAGGTTATCCGGTTCTCAGGTCAAAGTAAGTCACACGTCGTGATGTAAACGACTTTTAAGAAACGCCAAGAGGAGATTTTGTGATGCAAAAGTATTCGTTAGCAATCCTCGCTGGGGCTGGACTGGCCGTTGCGAGCGTGTTCATCATCGTTAACGGGCGACCTGCAGTTGCTCAGACTCCGCAATCGACGGCCGTGTTTGAACCCGATGGCAAGTTGAAGTTGCCAACTGGATTTCGCAGGTGGGTTTTTGTAGGCGCCCCTTTGACACCCAACGGACTCAACAACGGGAAAGCGGGTTTCCCCGAATATCATCATGTCTACGTCGAGGCGAAAAACGTCGATGCGTACCTGAAGACCGGTTCTTTCCCCGAAGGAACGGTTATCATCAAAGAACTAACTCGCGTTCTGAGTCCGACTTTCCCTGACGGCTCACGTACAGAACCATCGGGACGCGGGTTCTTCAACGGCGCCTATAACGGCATCGACGCGACTGTCAAAGACAGCAAGCGGTTCCCTAATACAAATGGCTGGGGCTTCTTCACTTTCGGCCATCATCCATTGCCGTATGCCAAGATCGCCGCCGAGTCGTCCGTTACCGAATGTGCCGGTTGCCATATCGCAAACGTCGCCAAGACCGACATGACGTGGGTTCAGTTCTATCCGCTCTTGCGTGACAAAGACGCGAAGTAAAGCGATCAAGTTTCTGTCCTGAGGGGCTGACCTGCAGGGAGTGTAATCCAATTTCAAACCAACAAGGGAGAATAAGCATGCCGAAGGAAATGAGTATGTCGAACGAGATGAGCACGCCGAATGGTCGTGGCGGACATCTTTACATGCAAACGAATGAGGTCAAGAACGCTGTCGTGCACTATCACAGGTCCGCGAACGGCACGCTAACCGAAGTGGAACGTGTCGCCACGGGCGGCGCCGGTTCCGGGACCTACAAGCCGATCAGCGGTCAGGAGAGCGCGCCCAACTCCTTTGAAGGCGCGGCTAGTGTCATCCTATCCCCAGATCGCAAGTTTCTGTTTGCCACAAACGGCGGGGACAATTCGGTTTCCAGCTTTGCTGTGGGCGACCTTGGGAAGCTCAGGCTGATCGACACCAAGCCGACCGGGAACGCCGTGGAAGGAAAGAGCGGTACTGCCAAATCGCTGGCATATTCTCCGTCCAAGAGCATGCTTTACGTGGTTCACTCCTTCGGGCCCGATCATATCCGTCTCATGTCGGTCTCTAGTGACGGCAAACTTACGCCACGCGCGGAGAGGTACACGTGTAACACGCCAGATAAGCCGCACCGTGTTCCAACCATGGGTGTGCTCTCGCCAGATGCGAAATTTCTTGTTGTTGGCACCACGTTCGATGTACCCATTGCGATCTCCGGCACCTATCCGGACGGTTCACCCATTCTCTGGGTGCCTGGTCCAGACGGCGAAACAAAGTCCGTCGCTTCGAATGCGCCGGATCCCGATGGCATCGTGATCCACCGCGTGAACGAGGACGGAACGCTCGGCGCAGGCTCCTTCCAGGATGGAGGAGGCGGCTCTCCCTTCTACATCGCGTTCCTGCACAACCGGCCGGATACCTTCATCATCGGATACGCCGTCGGCGATGGAGTGGCCTTGGGCCGGATCGACGAAGATGGCAGAATTGGTGTCGGCAAGGTCGTACCGATCGACACAAGGCGAGGCAAGATCGCTGAACTTTGTTGGGCATCCGTCTCCCCCGATGACCGACTCCTGTACGCGACGGTTTTCGGGTACAGCAACATCACCACATTCCACATCGACGGCCTCGAAATCAGAATCGCGAAGGATCCTGCGTGCCCCCAGGTCGAGGGCGACGGCACCTTCAGGGGGCTTTGTGGAGACGTCAGCAGTGGACCGAGCGATAACTGGGTTTCTCCGGATGGCGCCTTTCTCTACCAGATCTATGGGAATGCGTCGAAGCTTGTGGGGTACGCCACGAAGCCGGATGGCTCGCTGGAGGAGGTGACCAGCGTCGCGATCCCCTACAACAGCCCGGAGGGTTTGGCGGGATTCTGATGCCGCCGAGGGGCGCGATGATCGGGATTTCCAATATGGCCTGGCTAGATGAGAAGCCGCTTCAACCGGCGGCTTCCACTCTGGTAGTCGTCAATTCAATGACCCGACGCGCCCCCATGGAAGATGAAAGGAAGCTTGAACTGACGTCCACTAGACCTTCTGACAGTGATCTTCAGCGATCCGACGGCGTAGGGCGAATCGTGCTCGGCGGCACCCAGCGATGCACACGGATTATTGATGTTTTTCAAAAGTCTCCCGTTCGCGTCATGTTTCCAAGAGTCACGGGTGGCCCCGTCGAAGAAGCCGTTCTCATCAATACCGGAGGCGGTGTCGCGGGCGGGGATCGGCTCGAATTTTCAGCCACGGCCCTTGAGGGCGCCTCCATCGCTGTCACGTCGCAAGCGGCTGAAAAAGTCTACGGCGCGCTGGACGAGTCCGCACGAATTACAACAAAGCTGAAAGTATCAGAAGCCGCGAAACTCGCTTGGCTGCCGCAGGAGACAATCCTGTTCAACACGGCACGCATCTGCAGGAACACAGAGATCGATGTCTCTTCTGGAGCCGAGTTGCTTGCCGTTGAGTGGATTGTGCTGGGGCGCTCGGCGTATGGCGAGCAGATGGTTAACGGGCAGATTACAGATAGCTGGCGTGTAAAGAAAGACGGCCGGCTCATTTGGGCTGATCGCTTCCGGTGTATTGATGAAACATATCCGCACCTGTACAAGAAGGCGCTGCTTTCACGTTGCAAAGCAATTGGAACACTGGTCTATTTAGGGCATGATCTCGATAATCGACTCGAATCGATTCGCCGTATTGCTCCTTCTCTCGAGTGCTGCTGCGGCGTCACGCTGGTCAGCGGCGTGATGATCGTTCGCTTCGCCGCGGAGGCTGCATTTGCGCTCAGGCTGGGCCTCCATCACGTACTCCAGCAGTTTCGTCTAGACCTGGGGCCGGGTCCTTTTGGGGTGCCGAAGATGTGGTCGTGTTAGGGATTTTATGAATCTTACACCGCGTGAAATAGACAAACTTATGACTTCGCTCGCCGCGCTCGTAGCGCGGGGACGCCTCGCAAGAGGCGTCACGCTTAACTATCCCGAAAGCGTTGCGATTATCGCCGATTACGTAATGGAGGGAGCGCGGGACGGCAAATCCGTCGCTGAATTAATGTCGGACAGTTGCAAGGTGCTGAGGCGCGATCAGGTGATGGAGGGCATTCCTGAGATGCTTCCGGAAATACAAGTAGAAGCAACGTTCCCGGACGGCACAAAACTGGTGAGTCTTCACGATCCGATTCGCTGAAGCGTTGTTCCCATGGAGTGAGGAGCCGGACGGATGAAGGGAGATGGGCATGATGATACCAGGTGAAATTTTTCCAGCCGCTGACACGATCGTTCTCAACGAGGGTAGAGCTGCCATTAGCCTCATGGTCGCGAACACGGGCGACAGACCTATTCAGGTCGGTAGTCACTATCACTTCGCCGAAGCGAACGCGGCTCTCGCATTTGATCGAGAAGCTGCTCTGGGTTATCGCCTGGACATTCCGGCGGGCACGGCTGTGCGCTTCGAGCCGGGCCAGTCGCGGGAAGTTTCGTTGGTAGCGTACGGCGGCGCGCGGCTAATTTACGGTTTCAACCAGCGAGTGATGGGACCAGTGAGGTAATAGGTGCCACACACAATGAATCGCGCCGCGTATGCGCAAATGTTTGGTCCTACAGTTGGCGACAAGTTGCGTCTTGCCGATACCGACCTCATTATCGAGGTTGAAAAAGACTTCACAGTCTATGGAGAGGAAGTGAAGTTCGGAGGCGGGAAGGTCATGCGCGACGGCATGGGCCAATCGCAGCGTTCTCGAACGGAGGGGGCAGTTGATACCGTCATTACCAACGCGCTGATTCTCGACCACTGGGGAATCGTAAAGGCAGATATCGGAATTAAAGATGGCCGTATAGCAGCGATCGGCAAGGCAGGAAATCCGGATGTACAGCCGAAGGTAGATATTGTCATCGGACCTGGGACGGAAGCGATTGCCGGCGAAGGAAAAATCGTCACGGCGGGCGGCATCGATGTCCATGTCCATTTCATCTGCCCGCAGCAGATCGCGGAAGCCCTGTTTTCCGGTCTGACCACCATGATGGGTGGAGGCACTGGACCCGCCGCTGGTACGAATGCTACAACCTGCACGCCTGGCCCGTGGCATATTCAGCGGATGCTTCAGGCTGCTGATTCTTTTCCAATGAATATCGGGGTCTTCGGTAAAGGGAACGCAAGTACGGCGGCGGGACTGGTTGAACAGATCGAGGCAGGAGCATGTGGACTGAAGCTTCACGAAGATTGGGGTACAACGCCTGCAGCCATCGATAACTGCCTTTCGGTCGCAGATAACCTGGACGTCCAGGTTCTCATCCATACAGACACGTTGAACGAGAGCGGTTTCGTGGAAAATACGATCGCGGCATTTAAGGGCCGGACCATTCATACTTTTCACACCGAAGGGGCTGGCGGCGGCCATGCTCCCGATATCATCAAAGTCTGCGGTGAGGCGTATGTCATTCCTTCGTCGACGACGCCAACGCGACCCTATACCCTCAATACGCTCGAAGAGGCTCTCGACATGGTGATGGTGACCCACCACCTCGATCGCCGAATTCCCGAGGACGTCGCGTTCGCCGAGAGCCGGATCCGCAAAGAGACGATCGCGGCGGAAGATATCTTGCACGACTTGGGTGCGATCTCGATCATCTCCTCAGATAGTCAGGCGATGGGCCGCATTGGCGAGGTAATCATTCGAACCTGGCAGACGGCCGACAAAATGAAAAAGCAATTCGGGCGACTTCCTGAGGAACAGGGCGACAACGATAATTTCCGGGCGCGGCGCTATGTCGCGAAGTACACGATCAACCCCGCCATCTCGCAAGGCATTTCGAATTACGTCGGGTCGATTGAAGCCGGAAAGCTCGCGGATCTCTGCATCTGGGATCCGGCGTTCTTCGGTGTAAAGCCCGACATGGTTCTGAAAAGCGGTACCATCGCGGCGGCGATCATGGGAGATCCCAATGGTTCCATTCCCACCCCGCAACCCGAATACTACCGGCCCATGTTCGGCGCATATGGACGTTCGATGACCGAAAGCTCAGTGACGTTTGTGAGTCGCGCCGCGCTTGAAACGGTCAGCAAATTCGGGCTTGCAAAAAGGCTTCTTCCGGTCACGAACACACGGAAGATAAGCAAGTATTCAATGATGTTAAACAACGCCACTCCGAGGATGGAGGTTAATCCCGAGACCTACGAAGTGCGGGCCGATGGGCGACTCCTCACATGCGCGCCGGCAAAAGTCTTACCGATGGCTCAGAGATATTTCATGTACTGATATGACGCTACACTCTGCTTTCATTCATCGTGCGGCCGGGCATTGGCCGAAGAAAAATGCCACAGGCACTATCACGCTCGATTTCGATACCCGGCACCGGCGCCGGATTCGGCTCACGGCGGATCAGGGAGAGGATATCCTTCTCGATCTTCCGCAAGCGGTCGCCATGGCTGACGGGGATGGTGTGCAACTTGATGATGGGAGGTGGCTCATGATTCAGGCGGCCACGGAAACGATTGTCGAGGTCACGCACAAAGATCGTCGCCAGCTTGTGCGGCTTGCATGGCATCTCGGCAATCGTCATTTGCCGACCGACATTCGAAACGACGCCCTTCGTATCCGTCCGGACCATGTGATCGAGGATATGCTTCACGGATTCGGCGCAGTTCTCAGGAAGATCGATGTTCCGTTCCAACCCGAGGGCGGGGCATACGGGGGGCATAATCACCATCACAGCCATGATGAATCATGAGCAGTCTCGTCTTTCGCCGCGGGCGCTTCTTAGACTGCAAAGCTGGCTTTCACCAGCGTTCCCCGCAGGTTTTTACAGCTACTCGCATGGTCTCGAATGGGCGGTTGAAGTACGTGATGTATACAATCGCCAGAGTCTGGTCGACTGGCTGGAATCGGATCTTCGGCATGGCTCAGGGCGAAACGAGGCGATCTTTTTCAAAGAAGCCTGGCGCTCCGCAACCGACTGTGAAAGATTAGCTGAGATTTCAGAACTGGCCTGCGCCTTTCGCGGAACATCGGAGTTCGCGCTCGAATCATCGCAGCCCGCTGCGGCATGCCTCGCGATATTCAAAAAGGTATGGCCGGAACCTACGTTGGACCGGTTAGCGGAAATACTTCGCGAAAGACAGATTTCGCCTGCCGTTGCTGTTGTTCTGGGAGTTCGCCTTGCAGGCGAAGGCGCTCCGTTCCGCGTGGCATTGCCAGCTTTCCTTCAGAGCTACATCGCGAATTTGGTCACGGCCGGAGTTCGCCTGATTCCTCTGGGTCAGACGGATGGGCAGCTTGCGATCGCCGAACTCGAGCACGTGATTGAGGCTGCGAGTGCACAGGCGGCGGCCAGCACAATTGATGATCTTGGGTCGGCCGCGTTCATGGTCGACCTTGCTTCCATGGCTCATGAAACGCAATACACGAGGTTGTTTCGCTCATGATTGGCTCACGTCTTCACCATCCCCCACTACGCGTCGGCATCGGCGGGCCGGTTGGCTCTGGCAAGACCGCGCTTGTCGAGGCACTTTGCAAGCGGCTCCGCGATATCCATGAAATTTACGTGATTACCAACGATATTTACACCAAGGAAGACCAACTCATTCTAACTCGTGCGAACGCGCTGCCCGCCGAGCGCATCATGGGTGTCGAGACCGGTGGCTGTCCTCACACGGCCATCCGCGAGGACGCATCCATGAACCTAGCCGCCATTGAATCGATGAGCCGGAGATTCCCGAATGCGGAACTGTGCTTCATCGAGTCGGGCGGCGATAATCTCGCGGCGACGTTCAGTCCCGAGTTAGCGGACTTGACGATTTATGTGATCGACGTTGCCGAAGGCGAAAAAATCCCTCGCAAGGGCGGCCCAGGGATAACGCGATCGGATCTGCTGGTGATCAACAAGATTGATTTGGCTCCGCTGGTGGGCGCCAATCTCGACGTAATGAAAGCAGACACCGTCAGAATGCGTGGGGGGCGGCCGTTCGTTTTCACTGACCTGAAGATCGGTTTAGGTGTCGAAGAGATTGCCCGGTTCATCATCGAGCAGGGGGGATTAGCCAAGTCGGCCGCGTAGTAAGCCCGCTAGCGCCGTTTAGAGAGTGCTGCTTGTTTGCAATGATTCTCCAGCCATCGTTTGCCGGCATTTTAACGGTGAGTCATCTAATTGGCACGGCGCTGTCAGTAGCTTTGCGCAGCTTGCTACGAAACGCAGTTTTCCAAGCGCATTCTAGATCAATCGCAGTGAGGCGATGGTGGCCGTGTGCGTGCACTAGATAAGAAAGGCGAGATCTTGAACTGGTCACCAAGAGAAGACTTTTGAGAGCGACAGTTCGTTAGCAGCTTAGATCGCTCGGTGTCGAGAGCTAAGCGGGAAAGTGAGAGGTGGGGTTTTAACGCAAGATTTCGCGGCGCACAGCAGGAAAGTGGCAGAGTCGGCGATTGGCTCAGAAGCTTTGGGTCCAGCGGAAGTCTGGGAACCGAAGGCCGATATGCTCCGGAAGCGACAACGGGTGAGCGAGATCCATGAGGTATACGAGCGAGAGGTAGGGGATCTGGCCTGCTTCGAGTTCCGGACGACGGTGGTGATCGGGCTGTATCGGATCCGGTGTCCGGAGTGCGGCATCAGGACCGAACGAGTGGAGCAGTTGCCGACCAAGGCCCGGTTCAGCAAGCGATTCGAGGAAATGGTGGGCAAGCGTGATTTTGCTCGGAACCTCACCACCCTGGCGACTCGCGGCCAAATCGCCAGCACTGGCGGCCGTACTCTGCTTTTGGACGAATATGTGCTCCGATATGGCGAACAAGGAGCCAAGCATGACAGACAGATTTGCAGGAAAGGTTGCAGTCATCACCGGAGGCGCGACTGGCATGGGTTTAGCCACTGCCAAACGATTTGTCCAGGAAGCGATGGATCATGTATTTATCACCGGCCGGCGTAGAGACGCGCTGGACCGGGCCGTGGCAGAGATTGGCAAAAACGTAACCGCGGTTCAAGGCGATGTCGCCAGCTTGTCCGATCTCGACCGTTTGTACGACGAGGTCAGGAAGCAAAATCGGAAGATCGATGTAATCTTCGCGAATGCCGGGATCGCGCAATTGGCGCCGTTCGGTTCTGTGGACGAGAAGTTCTACGATCTTCACTTCGATGCGAATGTGATGGGATCTTCCTTACCATGCAAGAGGCGCTTCCGCTATAAACGACGGCGCGTCTGTCATTCTCACGGGGTCGATTGCTGAGGTGAAAGGCTTCCCGGCGATCAGCGTTTACAGCGCCACCAAAGGCTGCGATTCGCTTGTTCGCTCGTACCGGGACCAACGAACTAAAAGACCGTCAGGTTCGCGTGAACACGATCAGTCCTGGATATATCGACACGCCAATTTTCGATATCTGGCAGCAAGGCGACGCGTTAACGAAGATGAAAGACGACCTTGCGAAGAACGTTCCTCTGGCAGGCTGGGAGATCCGGATGAGATCGCCAAAGCGGTTTCCTTCCTCGCATCGGACGAGGCGAGTTACGTGGCCGGAATCGAGCTCTACGTCGATGGCGGCATGGCTCAGATCTAACGAGGAGAAAACGATGTTACTCAAAGCAGAGCTTGATGCCTTCCGTTCAGAGTTCATGGCGCAGGTACCGCCCGAGATTCGCGAAGGCATGGTCCGCGCCGATATGGAACTGGCCGCATCCGGCATCGCGCAAAGAGCGCTGAAAGCAGGTGATCGTGCACCGGACTTTAACTTGCCCGAGGCGCGCGGCGGCTACGTACGTCTAAAGGACCTCCTCGCGACAGGCGCCGTAGTCCTGAGTTTTTATCGCGGCGGCTGGTGCCCATATTGCAATCTGGAATTGCGGGCACTACAGCATGTTCTTCCTGAAATCACGGGCCTCGGCGCGAAACTGGTCGCCGTTTCGCCACAGACTCCAGATGAGAGTCTTTCGACCACAGAGAAGAATGCGCTCTCGTTCTCCGTTTTGAGCGACATTGGCTCGACGATCGCAAAAGCATTCGGCATCGCCTACGATCTTGCCGAAGAATTGCGGCCGGTTTACGCGCGCTACGGCCATGCTTTACCGGAGAAGAACGGCGACGATAGCTGGGTTTTGCCCATCCCGGCGACCTACGTGATCGACACCGATGGCAGAGTCGCGCTCGCCTTCGTGGACGTACACTACCGCAATCGCCTGGAGCCGGCTGAAATCCTTACAGCGCTCTAGTCGTTGTCAAAAGAACACAGAGGAGAACATCATGCAAACGCTTCGAGATGACTACTTAAATGCCTACCACAGCCTGAAGCTCACGCGGGATGCCGATGGCGTCCTGGTCGCCCAGTTTCATAGCAACGGGGGGCCGTTCACTTTCACCGCAAAGGATCATACCGCGTTCGTCGACGCTTTCTACCGGATCGCGCAGGATCGCGCGAACAAGATCGTGATCCTGACGGGAACAGGGGGAGAGTTCATTCCCGGTATCGATTTTGCGTCATTCGGCAATGTTGCCGATCCGGTCGTCTGGAGCCAGACTCATGATGAAGGGGTTCAGATTGTCGAGAATATCGCGAATATACGCGTGCCGGTGATCGCGGCTGTTGAAGGACGCGCTCATGTGCACTCGGAATATGCGCTCCTTGCCAGTGTCATCGTCGCGTCCGAGAGTGCAACCTTTCATGATGTGCCGCATTTCGCCGGCGGGATCGTGCCGGGCGACGGAATCTTCACGACCTGGAGCTATCGCGCCGGAGCGGCTCGAGCTGAGGCATTCCTGCTGAACCCACAACCGATTACGGCTGCTACCGCGCACCAGTGGGGAGTTGTCGCTGAGGTAGTGCCAAACGGCAAGGCACTGAGTCGGGCGCGCGAATTGGCCGACCTGTACTTGAAGGCACCGGAGGTGACACGCCGCAACACGCGTGTACACTTCATTCAACCGCTGAAAGAGCGCCTCGTGCGGGAAGTTGGCTATGGACTCTCGCTCGAAGGAGCATCCGCGGCCGATCTGGTGAAATCGATGCAGGCCAAGAAGTCTACATAAAAGACCGAAGAAGACGTTATCACCCGATCGATTGCCATCACCTGTGCATCGAAAGGAATTGGCAGGACCGCGGCCGAAGGGCTAGCCACGGCCGGCTGGGAAGTCATTGGCTTCGCGAGACACACACCGACGAATTTAACGGGACAATTCGTGCCTACCGACCTCAGTGATCCGCAAGGCACCGCTGAGCTCGCTTTCGGACTTGCAGAGCGTCGCGACGTTCTTGGCATCGTCAACAACCTTGAATTGCGAAACACAAGCGATTTGAGTGCGTCAAGTTCGCCGACTTTTCCAATATCATGGACCTGAATGTCAGGCTGGCGCTCCAACTCACCCGAGCCCTACTGGCCGGCATGCGGACAGCGCGATTCGGACGAATCGTAAACGTCCCGAGTCTGGTAACGCGCGATGTCCGGTTCCGGTCGAGCTACGCCGCCGCGAAAGAGCGCACTCGAAAGTTTGACCCGTAGTCTGGCCGTTGAACTTGCCCTGGACGGCATTACGCAAATTCCGTAGCTCCCGGTCCGACTGAGACCGCGCTGTTTCGGGAAAACAATCCAAAGGGAGGCGAGGGAGAGAAGCGTTATCTAGCGAGAGTGCCAATGGGGCGATTTGCCAGTCCGAGGAGATCGCGGCGGCGATTGTCTTTCTTGCCGGCGAGAATGCTGGATTCATCACTGGTCAAACGCTGTTTGTGGGCGGGGGTTCGAGTCTTGGCATGATCTGATCTGGTACGCTGCAGCCATGATTCAATGTGCTCATTTATGAATGCGAACGCGTAACGCAAAGAAGCGAAACACAATGCAAACTCTAGATCGCTTGGACGAATTCAAAAGCGCGTCTGACTCGGGAGCGCCGCCTTACAATCCGCCGCGCGAGACCGAAGGATTGGTTGCGGGGGAGGGATTTGAACCACCGACCTTTGGGTTATGAGCCGATTTCCGGCGCTGTTCAGGGCTACTCCACCAAGTCAATAACCAGTCTTACCAACAACTTGCGAAGACCTGATTCGCCCTGATTAGCGCCGAGTCGCGCCAGCATGGGCACAATTTTGGGCACAGTTCAGCCCAATCTCCACTCCTCCGTAGCAAGTCTCTTTAACTAGTTTCACGACGGCCAGCTTCTCAGAATTCGTTAGATCTGACCAAGCGGCCAGCGGCTTGATCTCCGACCTCAACCTGGACATTGCGAGAGTGATTCTGCGTTTTCGCTCCACTCCCGCGTCGCAGATCTGGCGACTTGTTGGCGGCAACGAAGACGTCACACATCGCCACCTTCCTAGGCTTTGGGAGCGGCGACTCATCGGTCGGTTTGCGTTCCTGTCCGTAGCCAAATCCCTCCTAGAACACAGAAATCAGTGACCAAGTCCATGTTGGTGTGACATTGTTACGAGCGCTACCGAACGTGCCCTGCCATGCGGTTTGATTTTTCGGATACTACGGGATGGATCTGGGCCACACGGCGTCTCTGGTCGTCGCTGGAAGCACAGTTTTTTTGTCGCCCAACTGCTCACGAAGAACCTGATTTTCTTCGAGAAGGCAGTCGATGAGGAGCGCCTGTCGACGATTGATCCAGCCGGACAGTGCAATCGGAACGAACCGGAACGGGTCCAGAAGAAGGGTCTTTGCGGAGCTTTAATTATCCCCGCTTAGGCGGCATGCCCCATCATCTGCCGTCGAATCATGCACGCCGATCATCATCTCCGGCAATTCGGCTGCCAGACCTGGCCCGAAACTTCCCGCAGATGCTCGACGATTCGCCGGTAGCGCTTGCTGATGGCAGGCTGGCTGATCCCCAGCTCCAGAGCGAGATCCCTCTGATCGCGATCGTGCCAAAAGATTTGAGAGACTAACCAGCGATCCGCCGCAGGCAAACGACTGACGGCATCACGCAGGTTCTCGTTGCGATCCTCGCTCGAGCGTGGCACAGCTTCTCCGCCCGAATCCTCCGACCAGGGTGCAAACCGAGTAGCGAAGCACCATTCCTGCCGGTATCTCGTCAGCACGCGACCCATCACCCGCGAAGTGACGAACACCGCGGGGTCGGCTCCGCGCGCCGGGTCGAACTGGCAGCAAGCCTCGTAACCAGCGGCCGCTCCGTGCGCCGCAACCTCCTGCATCCACTCGCTGGGCGTCCAATTCGGTGGTACCGGCCAGCGCCGCACCTTGGCGATACAACACCCTAAGATCGCATTCAGCTTGCAGATCATAGCTGCCTTCACTCTAGTAGATCATAGCTGCCTTCACTGTGGAATGTGACGAGCGGCAGGGAATCGTTTCCCCAGGCGCGAAGAAATCTCGTAAAATTTTTGTGGCGCGGTTATATTCCTAGGCGAGCCGCGCAATTAGATAAAGGCAAGCGATTCGCAAGGGAGGTGTGTGTGCCAGTAATGGTCAGTTATCCCGGCGTTTACATAGAAGAAGTTTCCAGCGGCGTACGTACGATCACAGGCGTGGCCACATCAATCGGCGCTTTCGTGGATTTCTTCGCGCAGGGCCCCATGAATGAAGCCACCGAGGTGCTGAGCTTCGCCGATTTCGAGCGTCAGTTCGGCGGCCTCGACGCGCGTAGCGAAGCTAGCTACGCAATCCAGCAGTTCTTCCTGAATGGCGGCAGCCAGGCCTATGTGGTCCGTACCACCACGACCACGAATTCCGGCACCACGACACCGGCCGCCGCGGCTGCCATTGCCATACAGGACGGCTCCGGGACCACGGTACTGACTGCCACCGCGGCAAGTCCGGGCGCCTGGGGTAACAACGTGCGCATCGATGTCGACTTCGCTACCACCGATCCGGCCCACCTGTTTAACCTGACTGTGACCGAAGTCGGCACATCGAACGGACAGCAGCAGGTGCTCGCGACGGAGAGCTTCCGTAATCTGCAAATCGATTCCACGCAGCCCAACGACGCCGCCGCGATCGTGAACGCCGGCTCGCAGCTCATACAGTTAACGGAAGCGGCGAACAACGCCAACAAGGGCAAGCGTCCGGCGATGACAGGCTCGGTGAGCAAAGGGAATCCCGACCCGACCGCGGTGGCGGCGAACGACACGATGGACGTCACGATTGGCACCGGGACCAAGTTCACCACGGCAGGACTGCCGGTGGCACAAACGACTCTGGCAGGTCTGGCCTCGACTCTACAGTCGCTGATTCAGAAGGCCGACAAGAGTCTGGCGAATGTCACTGTTTCGGTGATCGGCAGCGCGTCCAGCACCACTTGGCTGGTGGTGAAGGCGGGAACGGGCAATCCCGCAGACTATCTGGTGCTGGGTGGACCCCTGGCAACGAAAGTGGGCCTGGATGCGGCCGCCAAGCAGAACGTGACGCAGTACGCGCTCGGAGGCGCGGCGGTTCAAGCGCAGGCACTTCCCGGAAATCCCGCTGCGCAGCAAAAAGGTAGCGACGGTACGTGGGACCCTGTGAACGACGCCGCCGGTGTGACCTCCGGCATCTTAGGCGATCAGAATGCGAAAACCGGACTGTGGGCCCTGCTCGACGTCGACCTGTTTAACATCTTGTGTCTGCCGGTTACCGCCAATCTGCCCGACATCAACGCCTCGGCCGTGGCTACGGAAGCGGAGAGCCTCTGCACGCTTCGCCGCGCTATGTACATCCTCGATGTCCCGCAGCAGGCCGCCGATCGCGACACGGTCTCGCAAGTGCAGACCTGGCTCGACGCCAACGCCACTCTGCGTAGCCGGAACGCAGCGTTGTATTTCCCGCGAGTCGACATCCCCGATCCGCTGAACAACTTCCGACTGCGCGCCACCCCGCCGAGCGGCACCATCGCCGGGCTGTACGCGCGGATTGACGGCACTCGCGGAGTCTGGAAAGCGCCCGCAGGTACAGAGGCCACGCTTACCGGCGTCCAGAACCTGGAGTACAAGTTGACCGACGGCGAGAACGGCATTCTGAATCCGCTGGCGATCAACTGCATTCGCTCCTTTCCTGTCTACGGTATCGTGAACTGGGGCGCCCGCACGCTCATGGGCGCGGACCAGCTTTCCGACGATTATAAATATGTCCCGGTGCGACGCCTCGCTCTCTTCGTCGAAGAGAGTCTGTTCCGTGGCACGCAGTGGGTAGTCTTTGAACCCAACGACGAGCCGCTGTGGTCGCAGATTCGTTTGAACGTCGGAGCCTTCATGCACGACTTGTTCCGGCAAGGGGCTTTCCAGGGACAAACTCCGCAGCAGGCCTACTTCGTGAAATGTGATAAGGACACCACCACGCAGAACGACATCAATCTCGGAATCGTGAACGTGATTGTGGGCTTCGCGCCCTTGAAGCCCGCGGAGTTCGTGGTGATCCAGATCCAGCAGATTGCGGGTCAGATCGTCACCTAATTGCGGGTCAGATCGGCACCTAGAGGAGGAACTCATGGCTGAATTCACGGTGAATGCACAGCGCTTCGATCCTTATAAGAATTTCAAGTTCCGCGTCAAGTGGGACGGCAAATACGTCGCCGGTGTAAGCAAGGTGAGCACTCTCAAGCGCACTACGGAAGTGGTCAAGCATCGCGAAGGCGGCGATCCTTCGAGCAGCCGCAAATCCCCGGGTCGAACGGAATACGAAGCCATCACACTGGAACGAGGCGTCACCCACGACGTGGAGTTCGAGAACTGGGCAGGCAAAGTCTGGCAGCTCAATGCTGGTCTCGGCGCGGAAGTCTCCTTGAAGGACTTCCGCAAAGACATCCTGATTGAGGTTTATAA
>Ga0207031_10110_pt1 | contig 23081 bp, 20 predicted proteins | sample Alteio_BWMinCont_37_FD_153278 | JGI IMG/M metagenome (GOLD analysis project Ga0207031, IMG submission 153278) | Enriched cells from forest soil in Barre Woods Harvard Forest LTER site, Petersham, Massachusetts, United States -... | ecosystem: Environmental > Terrestrial > Soil > Temperate forest >... | reverse complement strand
GCAAGCGGCTCTGTTCCAGCAGGGCGTGGATTACGCCAACGGCGAATTCATCCAGGTACACCCGACTTCCATCCCCGGCGAGGACAAGCTCCGCCTGATGAGCGAGTCCGCCCGCGGCGAAGGTGGCCGCGTCTGGGTTCCGCGCAATCCAAACGATACTCGCCCCGCAAAATCTATTCCCGAAAGCGAGCGCTTCTACTTCCTCGAAGAGTGGTATCCGAAATACGGTAATCTCGTTCCGCGCGACATCGCCACGCGCGCCATCCACCGCATCGTCTATCAGGAAAAACTCGGCATCAACGGCCAGGCCGCCGTCTATCTCGACGTCTCCCATATAGACAGCGAAACTCTCGACCGCAAGCTCGAAGGCATCCTCGAAATCTACGAAAAATTCTGCGGCGTGGATCCCCGCAAAGAACCCATGAAAGTTTTTCCCGGCATGCACTACACCATGGGCGGCATCTGGATCAATGCGGTAGATCAAGCCACCAATGTGCCCGGCATCTACGCCGCCGGCGAATGTGAATACCAGTATCACGGCGCCAATCGTCTCGGCGCTAACTCGTTAGTCAGCTGCATCTTTGGCGGCGGTATCGCAGGCACTGCCGCGGTTAAATACTCCAACAATCTCGAGAAGGGAACTGCCTCCGTTCCCTCCACCATCTTCGACAGCGAAAAGAAACGCCAGGACGAAAAAAACCAGGCCCTCCTCAGTCAAGACGGCGCCGAAAACCCCATGACCATCTGGAAGGAAATGGGCGAGATCATGACCGAGCACGTCACCGTAACTCGCATCAACAAAAATCTCGAACTAGCCGACAGCCAGCTTCGCGCCCTCCAAACCCGCTATCGCAAAATCAATCTGAGCGACCGCACCAGGTGGTCCAATCAAACCCTGAACTTCGCGCGCGAACTCGAAAACATGCTCCTCCTCGCCCGCGTGGTCACTCTGGGCGCCCTCGCCCGCAACGAATCCCGCGGCGCCCACTACAAACCAGATTTCCCGGAACGCGACGATGCCAACTGGCTCAAAACCACCCGCGCCAAATTCAAAAATGGCGATATCCAACTAACTTACGAGCCGGTCGACATCTCGCTAATTCCCCCGCGCGTCCGCAAATACGACGCCGCGAAATAGAATTCTTTGCTTTTCTAGGGGCGGGGCTTGCCCCGCCCAAGCCCGTTTCCTGATCGCTGTTATCTGTTCGATGATCGCGTTTTGCAGATTGCTGATTATTTCCTGACCGAGGACTCATGGCCGAAAAAAAAGTAATACTCAAAATCAAACGCCAATCCTCCCCGGGCCAACCCGCCCACTGGGAAGAATTTTCCCTCCGCTGGCGCCCCTCCATGAACATCATCATCTGCCTCCGTGACATCGCCGAAAATCCCGTCACCCGCGACGGCAAAAAAACCACTCCCGTCTCCTACGACTCCAACTGCCTTGAAGAAGTCTGCGGCTCCTGCGCCATGGTCATCAACGGCAAAGTCAAAATGGCCTGCTCTGCCCTCGTCGATCAGCTCACGCAACCAATCACCATCGAGCCGATGACCAAGTTCCCGATCGTTCGCGACCTCGCTGTCAATCGCCAGTTCATGTTCGATTCCCTCCAGCGCGTAAAAGCCTGGATCCCCATTGACGGCACCTACAGCCTCGGCGAAGGTCCCCGCGTTGCCCCTGAAATCCAGGAAAAAGGTTACCCGCTCTCCCGCTGCATGACCTGCGGCCTCTGCCTCGAAGTCTGCCCGCAAGTAAACTCCGGCAACAATTTCGTTGGCGCCGCCATCATCAGCCAGGTCCGCCTCTTCAATATGCACCCCACTGGCGCCATGCACGCCAAGGAGCGCATCCGGGCCCTCCAGGGCGAAGGCGGCATCGAAGAATGCGCCAACGTCCAAAATTGCGTCCAAGCCTGCCCCAAAGCCATCCCCCTGACCGAATCGATAGCCGAAGTAAACCGCGAAGCCTGGAAACAATCCCTCGTCGGCTGGCTCCTCGGCTAGGAGCAGAGGCTCTAGCCTGTGCGCTTCCGCTCATGTCTACACGTGAGCGGATCCATGCGCTTGAGGGCGCCCCAACGCTTGCGGTGTCTCCGAAAGGGTGGGCTCTGATGCTCCCACAGCAGCCAATTCCTGCTCTTCCCCTTCGCTGCGAATCCCGGGCGTCCGGGGTTCACCCCGACCCGGTCGGGGCGTCCGAGCGTTATCCTTAATCTCCCTGCTTCAACTTCGAACTTTCAACCCTTAACGCTTCTGCTACTCTACTAATTCCAAATTCCAAAGGAGCCCCATGCATCGCCCACCAGGATCTCTCTTCGTCTCGCTTCTGCTACTCTTAATCATGCCCAGCCTCGCCGCCACCCAATCGATCTCCGACCAAGCCAAAAGGCTCCAATCGACTTCCATCGTCATCGACACCCACGACGACACCACCCAGCGCCTCCTCGACCCCGGATTCGATCTCTCCGTCCGCCATAACGACGGCAACATAGACATCCCTCGCATGAAAGAAGGCGGCCTCTCCGCCATCTTCTTCTCCATCTGGATCTCCAGCAAAATCACAGGCCCCGATGCCGTCAAGCAAGCCATCGATCAAATCGACGCCGTCCGCGAAACTGTCCGCAAAAATCCCGACCAATTGCTGCTCGCCACCTCCGCCGCTGACATCCGCGAAGCCAAAAAGCAGCACAAAATCGCCGTCCTCATGGGTGTTGAAGGCGGCCACATGATGGGCAACGACCTCTCCGTCCTCCGTACCTTCGCCGCCCTGGGTGTCCGCTACATGACCCTCACCCACATGGACAACAACGAGTGGGCCGACTCCTCCACCGACAAGCCCGCCCACAACGGCCTGACCGACTTCGGCAAAGACGTAATCCGCGAAATGAATCGCCTCGGCATCATTGTCGACGTCGCCCACGTCTCCGACAAAACCTTCTACGACGCGCTTGAAACCAGCAAAGCCCCCATCTTCAGCTCGCACTCTTCTTGCCGTGCCCTCTGCCAGGCTCCCCGCAACATGACCGACGACATGATCCGCGACCTCGCCAAACATGGCGGCGTAATTCAGATCAACTATCACGTCGGCTTCCTAAGCCAGGAATTCCGCGATTACGAAAAAGCCCACCCCGAAGCGGAAAAGGAAATTAACGAAGAAGTCAAAAAACGCTGCGGCGACAACGAAGCCTGCAAACTAACCACCGGCGATCAAGTCGTCCGCGACTTCATGCAAGCCGGCAAGCTCCCCAAAGTGGACTGGACCGTCATCGTCGACCACATCGACCACGCCGTAAAAATCGTCGGTGCCGACCACGTAGGCCTCGGCTCCGACTTCGACGGCGCCGTAATGCCCCTCGGCATGCAGGACGTCACCCACATTCCCCAAATCACCGACGCCCTCCTGAAAAAGGGCTACTCCGAATCCGACATCCGCAAAATTCTCGGCGAAAACACCCTGCGCGTCCTAACCGAAGTCGAACAAGTAAGCCACAACCGGAACAAATAATTCTCCACGCACACCCAGGGGCGGCCTGCCTGTCCGAGGCAGGCCTTGCGCCGCCCTCTTTGTTTTTTTTTTCGTTCCGCCACGGAACAGATGGCCTTGAGGGTGCCCTTGGTTTGTAAGGGCGGGCTCTTGCCATCGGACATCGCCAAACTCCGTTCTTCCTCTTCTCTGTGCGCTCTCTCCCGGTTCTCGGTGCTAAATCTTTTTCTTTTTCCCCTGTTCCTTCCTCTTCCCCCCAAAATATGCAAAACTAATCCTCGCAAACATCCATCACCACCCATCAAAACTTACCGGAGGCCGACGAACCATGCACCTGAAAACCTGCGCGCAACTCCTGGCCGCGCTCACACTCGCGATCCCCACCCTCGCGCAAACCCCAGCCCCTGCCACCAAACCCAAATCCACCGCAACCACCGCCGCCAAACCAGCCGCCCCCACCTACGACCGCGCTCTCCTGAAACCCGCCCTCCTAAAAGACCAAGCCCCCGAAACCTACCAGGTCAAATTTGTTACCGAAAACCGCGATCATGCCAGTGGTGAATTCACAGTCACAGTCACCCGCGCCTGGGCTCCCCTCGGCGCCGACCGTTTCTACAATCTCGTCAAGCACCACTATTTCGACAACGCCCGCTTCTTCCGCGTCATCCCGAACTTCGTCGTCCAGTTCGGCCTCAGCGCCGATCCCACCGTCAACGCCGCCTGGGAAAAGGCTTCGATAAAGGACGATCCCGTCACCCAGAAGAACAAGCGTGGCACTCTGGTCTTTGCTACCGCAGGCCCCAACACCCGGACCACGCAACTGTTCATCAATCTCCAGGACAATTCCAGAGATAATCCGAAGCTTTCACAATCTCTCGACGCCGGGGGTTTTGCTCCGTTCGCGGTTGTGGATGGTAATGGCATGAATGTTGTCGACTTGTTGTACGACCAATACGGCGCAGCCGCTGGAGACGACCAGGAAAACATCACCAAGGGCGGTGAAAAATACCTGGCCGCCCACTACCCCAAGCTCGACATCATCAAATCCGCCACCCTAATCGGCGCTGCCGCCGCCCCCGCCAAGCCCGCTGCCAAACCCTCCGGCGCAGCCAAGCCTGCCGCCAAGCCAGGCACCGCCACCGCCCCCAAACCCCAGCAATAATCTCGTAATCCGTTCTAGGGGCCGGGCTTGCCCGGCTCTGTTGGGGTAGGCTTTCATTCCGAGATCCCGGCCGCGACGTGCCTCGCCAGGACGGAAGGGCCCAGCCAACCAATCAACCCCTCCGCAGGCAAAGGCACGACCACCCGCCTCCTGCTATCGGTCATCTGCTGATTGTTATCCTCCTCCTCTCCATGTATCTAAATCCCCAATCCACTGCATCCAATATTTGAGCCGCCACGCGGATTGACATCCTTGTCCTTACCGCGTAGCCTCTCTTGAATATGATGAATTCTCGCCAGATCTGTTGTCGTGCCGCGGTAGCCTGCTGTTGCTGTCGGCTGCTGAGATCTGGCCAGAGGTGCTTTCGAATCTAGATATTTTTGAACTCTAAGCTTCGAAGCCCACGTGCCAGATCACCGGCAACGTGGGCTTTTCGTTTTTGTTCAGGCTTTTCTAGCAGCGGCCGGCAAGTGTGGCAAAGGCACCTGTTGCCTGTGCTCTCGGGTTCGCTGCGATTGAAAGGGAACATCACCACCAATGCCCGACTTAAAAGAAACCAAAGCCCAGCGCGTCGAGCGCCTGAAACGCGCCAAAAATCCGTGGGACCACCTCGACGAAATCCGACAATTCGCCCGCCAGGGTTTCGACTCCATTCCCCCCGAATGGCTGGGGACCTACTTCCGGCCCTGGGGCATTTACACCCAAGGTGACGGCGTTGGCGTAATCGGCGGCAAAAACGGTGAAGGCAAAGCCGTCCCTTACTTCATGGTCCGCATTCGCATCCCCAACGGTCTCCTCACCAGCGAACAAGCCCGCGCCATCGCCGATCTCTCAGACCAGTTCGGCAACGGCGTAGCCGACATCACCGTCCGCCAAAACGTTCAGCTCCATTGGATCCGCGTCGAAAATCTCCCGGAACTTCTCGAACGCCTCTGGTCGGTAGGCCTCCGCACCACCGGCGCCTGCGGCGACGTAACCCGCAACATAACCGGCTGCCCCCTGGCGGGAATCCATTCCCACGAACTAGCCGACGTCTCCTCGCTAACTCTTGCCTTGGATAAGGAACTCGGTGGCAATCCCGACTTCTACAATCTCCCGCGCAAATTCAAAATCACCATAACCGCCTGCCCCGACTGGTGCTCCTACCCCGAAATCAACGACATCTCCTTCACCGCCACTCTCAGAAAATCCGTGGGTGCCGTACCCTCCGGTTTTGAGGGTGCGGGTTTTGACTTTTCTTCCTCTTCCTCGGGTCACGGGTCGCCGGCCCCTGACCACCACCCCTCCGGCGTCGGCTTCTCCGTCCGCATCGCAGGTGGCCTCTCCACCGAACCCCATCTCGCCGCAAGACTAAACGCCTTCATCCGCTGGGAACAAGTCCTCCCCGTAGCCCGCGCCATCGCCGAAGTCTTCCGTGAAAGCGAAGTCCTCCGCCAATCCCGCGAAAAGGCCCGCTTGAAATTCCTTTTCCTCCAACACGGATGGACCGCGGACTCCTTCTTAGCCGCCATCGAATCTAAGCTAGGCTACAAACTCGATCCCTCCGCTCCCGAACAACTCCCCGCCTCCATCCATCGCGACCACCTGGGCGTCATCCCGCAAAAGCAGCCCGGCCTCTTCAGCATTGGCGCCAGCGTAATCCGCGGACGCATCACTCCCGCACAAATCCGCCTAGCCGCGGATCTGGCCGAACATCATGGCGACGGCCATCTCCGCGCCACGCTCATGCAGAATCTTCTCCTAATCAACATTTCCGAATCCCGCGTCAACTCTGTCGTCCAGGAACTCGTTGCCAACGGCCTCCCGGTGGAAACCAACGCCTTCGTCCGCGGCACGGTAGCCTGCACCGGCTCCGAATTTTGCAAACTCGCTCTCACCGAAACCAAATCCTACGCCCGCTGGTTGACCGAGCAGCTCGAAGAGCGTTTCCCCGGCTACCAGGAAGACCTCAAGCTCCACATCACCGGCTGCCCCAACTCCTGCGGCCAGCACTGGATCGCCGACATCGGCATTGAAGGCAAAAAAATCAAGCAAGACGGAAAGATGATCGACGCCTACTACTTCTGCCTAGGCGGCAGCGTAGGCCAATTCGCCGCCATCGCCCGCCCTGTAGGCTACCGCTGCCTCGCCGACGAAGTCCCCAACGCCATCACGCGCCTCCTGGCCGACTTCCACGCCCATCGCCATCAGGGCGAGCCGCTGCAAAAATTCCTGGCACGCCACTCCACAGAAAGCCTCCGCGCCATCCTCTCCGGCCAACCCGCCGCCCAAACCGAATTCGCCGTCCGCGACGTCCCCGCCCATCGCGTCCCTCACTCCATCGAGGACCGTCCATGACGATCAGAGAAAAAATCGTGGGTGCCGCACCCTGCCTTTCTCGGGGTGCGGGTTTTTCTATCCTAGCTTCCCGAACGCCATCTCCCGTGGCACAGCCGCTCCTGGGGCTCCCGGGTTGTTCTGCTCTTGCGCTCGGTTGCTTGCCCTTTGCGCTTTTTGGGAAGGATGGGCTCTTGCTGTCCTCGGCGCATTCTCTGCGCCCGGTGCGTCTCGGCGTTAGATTTTTTCTTTCTTCTCTCAATCTCTCCTGGAGACCCGCCTAATGTCCCTCTTCCCCGCTTTCCTGAAACTTCACTCCCGCCGAGTCCTCGTGGTCGGTGGCGGCTCGATCGCCGCCCAAAAAATTCCCGGCCTGCTCGAAGCCGGCGCCCAGGTCCACGTAGTCTCCCCCAAACTCGCCCCCCAACTGGCCGAATGGGTCCGCAACCAACAAATCACCTGGTCCCCCAAGCCCTTCGAACCCAACGATCTCTGCGGCGCCTTCCTCGTAATCGCCGCCACCTCGATCCGAGACCTGAACGCAGCCGTCTACAATGAAGCCGACCGACGCTCCATCCTCTGCAACGCCGTAGACGACATCGACCACTGCCACTTCTACTACGGTTCGATCGTCCAGCGCGGCGATCTTCAAATCGCCATCTCCACCAACGGCAAAAGCCCCGCGTTGGCCCAGCGCCTCCGCAAAGAACTTGAAGACCAATTCGGCCCCGAATACGAATCCTGGCTTGCGTGGCTAGGCGCCGCCCGCGAAGCCCTCCGCGCCCAATCTCAGGATCCCGAAGCCACCAAGCATTGTCTCCATATCCTGGCCAGTAAGCCCATGTTCGAACGCTTCCTCAAACAAGCCACCTCTACAGACAACTCCGAAGGAGCCGCCTGATGTCCAAGCCCATCCATTCTAAAACCCTAGGTGCCGCACCCTCTGATTTTCAGGGTGCGGGTTTTGACTTTTCTTCCTCCGACTCATCCGCTGGCCACCACTTTTCTTCCAAAGTTTTCCTAATCGGTGCCGGCCCCGGCGATCCCGAACTCCTCACAATCAAAGCCCTCCGCATCCTCCAATCCGCCGACGTAGTTCTCCACGACTCCCTCATCGGCCCCGAAATCCTGAATCTAATCCCCCCCACCGCCGAACGAATCGACGTAGGCAAACGAGCCGGCTTCCGCCTCCTGATCCAGCAAGACATCAACTCGCTCCTCCTCGCCAACGCCGCAAAGCACAAAATCGTAGTCCGCCTCAAAGGAGGCGACCCCCTCCTGTTCGGCCGCGCCGCCGAAGAAATCCAAGCCCTCCGCGAAGCCAAAATCAATTTCGAAGTAGTCCCCGGCATCTCCGCCGCTTTCAGCGCAGCCGCAGCCGCAAAAGTCTCCCTTACCGATCGTCGCCTATCCTCCCACGTCCTCTTCACCACCTTCTCCCGCGCCCCCGAATCAAAGTTCCTCCCCGGCATCGGCCTAACCGCCGACACCACGGTAGTCGTCTACATGCCCGGCCCCAATTATGCCGAAGCCTCCCGCTGGCTCCAGGACGCCGCCGTCTCCCCCGCGACACCCGTTCTAGTAATCTCCAGAGCCTCCCACCCCGATCAATCGCAACAAGCCACAACGGTAGCTGGCCTCAATCAACTCGCTCCGCTCCCCGCGCCCGCCCTACTCCTAATAGGCCGAGTAGCCGCCTCCGCCAACGCCTGCGCCACCCTGTCCGATGCCGCAAGCACCCACGACTTTTTCCACGACGCCGTCGAAGGAGGTCTCCCCAATGTCCGCATCTCCTAAATGTAGGGGCGGCTTTACACCGCCTTCTTCTCTCGCTTTTGTAGGGGCCGGGCCGTTCTTCCAATCGGCACTCACTCCCGCAAGCAGATTTTTCTTCGAAGGAGAAACACAATGAGGAACGACAACTCGACTAGCGCCGCCAAGACCAACCCACGCCTCTCGCTGGACACCTGGGCCGTCCTAATCGCCCTAGCCGCCGCCATCCTAATCCGCGCAGGCGTAATCCATCGCATCCCCTGGTAAGCGGGGGCCGCACCCTGCTGTTTTCAGGGTGGGGTTTTCCGCCCCGTGTAGCGGTCACCTTCAGGTGGCCCAGCCGGGTGCTCCAGAGGTTTGAAAGTGCCTGAGGCCATCCGACAAGGATGGCCGAAGGACCTCAACCGAAACGAAACCCGGCGGTGCTGTTCGCGCACCAACGCCGACAAACTCAGCAACCAACCGCTTCCTGATCGCTGCTCACTGTTATCTGTTATCCGATTTTCAAAACCAGAAGGGAACTAAACCATGGCCGACTCCATCGCGCTCCCCCAAAATCCTCCCATCTCCATCTCCACCAAATTCCTCCGCCTGATCCCCGGCGTAGCCCTCCTCGCCGTCATCGGCTTCGCCGGCAAACTCCTTGAAAAAAATATCAACCTCTACGCCAAGTCCCACCACTGGACCATCCCCAACATCGAATACGTCCTCTGGGCCATCCTCATCGGCCTGGCCATCTCCAACATCTTCGGCCTCGCCAGAATCTTCAAACCCGGCGTCGCCACCTACGAATTCTGGCTAAAAGCCGGCATCGTCCTCCTCGGCTCCCGCTTCTTGCTCGGCGACGTCTGGAAACTCGGCAGCGTAAGCCTGCTCCTCGTCTTCATCGAAATCGCCGGCTCCCTAGCCTTCATGACTTTCCTCGGCCGTCTCTTCCGCCTTCGCCCAAAACTCACCACGCTTTTAGCAGTCGGCTCCGCCGTCTGCGGCGTCAGCGCCATCATCGCCACCAAAGGCGCCATCGAAGCCGACGACGAAGACTCCTCCTTCGCCATAGCCGCCATCCTAGCCCTCGGTGCCCTCTCCCTCTTCACCTTCCCGCTAATCGGCCACGCTCTCCATCTGAGCGATCACGCCTACGGCGCCTGGGCCGGCCTCGCCGTTGACAACACCGCCGAAGCCACCGCTGCCGGCGCCCTCTTCTCCGACTCCGCCGCCAAACTAGCCGTCCTCGTCAAAACCACCCGCAATGCCCTGATCGGCTTCGTAGTCCTCGCCTACGCCATCTACTGGGCCAGCCGCGGCCAAGCCCAAGCCGTAACCAACAAAGCCGCCTTCCTCTGGCAAAAATTCCCGAAATTCGTCCTGGGCTTTTTACTAGTCTCCGTCCTGGCAACAGTCGGCTTCTTCACCAAGGACCAAAACACCAACCTCGCCAACCTCTCCCGCTGGGCCTTCCTCCTAACCTTTGCCGGAGTCGGCCTACGCACCAACTTCCGCGAAATGCGCCTACAAGGCCTCCGCCCCTTCGCCGTAGGTTTCATCGGCGAAATCGCCATCGCCGCCTTCACCCTGGCCCTGGTAATCGGCGCCGACCGCCTCTTCCACTTGTAGCGCTGACTTTTATGTCAGCGCTCTTCGCCTCTTGTGGCACAGCCATTCCTGGCTGCGCTCCTGGGGTCCTCGCGCTCTTGTAGGGGCCGGGCTCGCCCGGCCCGCTCTTGGGTTTCTCTTCGCTGACGTAGGGGCGGCTTTACCCGCCCTCTTGGGTTCTTCTTCTGTAGTGGCCCATCTTCAGATTGGCTCTTATGTTTTCTTCCTTTTTGTAGGCCGCTCAGAAAAAACGCGGCGCTACAAAAAAAGAGGGGCACGTTATCGGGCGTGCCCCTCCGACTCTCCTCTGCGAAACTCTGCGCTCTCAGCGTCGCTGCGTTATCTTTTTCTCTCTTTATCCGTTCTCTCCCTGCCCCTCACCGCCCCGCCCCCGGCTTCGCCCAGAACGCCACTCCACCCCCGCCCACAAACCGGTACGCCCCGTCCACATAAACAAAATTCGCAATAAACGAAAATTTCTGATCGTGGCTCCCCGACCGGAACTCCAACCGGAACTGTTCCACAGCTATCGGCTTCACCGGTTTAAAACCATACCCTCCCGTACTGCCTTGCCCCGCGCCACTGTCCCCCCGAGCTTCACATCGCACCCGGAACCGGCTCCCAGGATCCGCCTTGTTCATGTCTTCAATCAGCGAAGCTTCCGCTTCGCTCATTTCCCGATCGTAAGCGGCAACCAGCTTCGCCGCATCCTCCGCCGAAAAATGTTCCCCAAACCATTCCTTCGCTTTTGGCAAGCGAAACACGCCAAAACTCTCGTCCATCCCCTTGTCATCGCCCCTCTGGTAAGCCTTCAAAAAACCCTCAAACTGCTTCTCCAACCCCTGCTCATTTTGCTTATACGTTTCCCCGGCCGGGCTCGCAGCAGCGTTCAGCACCGCTATTGCTAGCACAGTGAACGCGGCAATGAATATAATGTGCAGTTTCTGGCGCATCGCTGCTTCTTCTATGATCCCCGTTTTCTCTCGCGTAAACACTCCTGAATCCGTGCCAGCTATCGATTCACCCCAGATCGCGGCTGTAGACCTGGCTCAAGGCAAATTTCGATTTGGTTTCCCTCGCAATCCACAAATCTGAAAAAGCTATTTCCCGCCGAATCCTGCTCAATCGCTCCAACTGCAATCCCGTTGGAAGCAAGTTTCTCATGCACTTCCTGCAATCTTCTGGTGAAAATTACAGGATGACGCCCTGCATAAACATTACTGTGCCCTTCGGGAATCTTCACAAGAAGAATCAGGGGGACTAGGTCAAATTCCCCACCGGGATATCCAATTTTCACTTCGGAAACGTCGGTTCTCTTCGGCTCGTGGTCGAGCTCCAGTTTGTCGCAGTACCACGCGACCGCTCGCTCCATATCCCGCACGCCGACCGATATCGCTGGCCCATAAATCGTCTTAAAGCCAAGCAACTTCCTGAAGTCCACCAAAACCTCACGCTCGTCAACGATCTATCCTGCCACGCGCGCCTCTGTTTTCTATCCTTCGCTATTTCGATTTCCTCATCCTTCTTCCAGTTAAATCCCCAACACTCCCACCAACTCCTTCACGCTCCCCGCCGACTTCTGCAGCGCCACATTTTCCTCCGCCGTCAACTTAATCTGAATAATCTCTTCCGCGCCGCCCGCCCCCAACTTCACCGGCACACCAACAAACAACCCTTTAATCCCATACTCGCCCTCCAGATAAACCGCGCACGGCAGAATCTTCTTCTTGTCTTTCAAAATCGCTTCCACCATCTCCACCGCCGCCGCCGAAGGCGCATAATACGCCGACCCCGTCTTCAGCAAATTCACAATTTCCGCGCCGCCCTTCCGCGTCCGCTCCACAATCGCGTCAATCCGTTCCTTCGGCAGCAAATCCGGCAAAGGAATTCCCGCCACCGTCGAATACCGTGGTAGCGGCACCATGTCGTCTCCATGCCCGCCCAGCACAAACGAGTGCACATTCTCCACGCTCACCTTGCACTCCATCGCCACAAACGCGCTCATCCGCGCCGAATCCAGTACCCCCGCCATTCCCAGCACGCGGTTCTTCGGAAACCCGCTCACGCGAAACGCCGCCTGCGCCATCGCATCCAGCGGATTCGTCACCACCACGATGATGCAGTCTGGCGAGTGCTTCACAATCTGCTCCACCACCGCCTTCACCACGTCGTAATTCGCCTTCAGTAAATCGTCGCGGCTCATCCCCGGCTTCCGCGGAAATCCTGCCGTAATCACCACCACATCGCTGCCAGCCGTAGCGCTGTAATCTCCATTAGCCGTGGAAATTCCCGTAGCAAACGAATCCGTCCGCGTAATTGGCGTCGACTCCACCATATCCAACGCCTTTCCCGCGGGCGCCCCCTCCAAAATATCCGTCAACACCACATCCGCCAGCTCCAGATCCACAATCCTCTGCGCCGTAGTCGACCCCACAAATCCACCACCCACCACCGTAACCTTCTTCCTGCTCATCTTCTTCTCCTCGGTCCTAATTCCTTCTTTTCTTCTCTTCCAAACTCTGTGAACTCCGTGTTCCTACCTCAGTGCACTCTGTGTTAAATCCCACGTTCGCACATCCCGGTGGTAAACAATCGGCCACGAACGCCCGACCTTTATGTGACGATCCCTCTTCCCATTTTCTATTTTCCAAATTCCATTTTCCAACTACCTCCCCGCCGCCAATCCCACCATGTTCTCAATAATCGCCGACGCAAATGCGCTCGTCCCCAACTTCGTCCCGCCGGTCATCAACCGCTCCAAATCGTACGTCACCCTCTTCTGCTGGATCGTCTTGGCTATCCCATCCTCAATCAACTTCGCCGCTTCCTTCCAACCCATAAACTCAAACATCATCGCCCCGCTAAGCATCACCGAACTCGGATTAATCACATCCTTATCCGCATACTTCGGCGCCGTCCCGTGCGTAGCCTCAAACACCCCATACCCATCGCCAATATTCGACCCCGGCGCAATCCCCAATCCCCCCACCTGCGCCGCGCAAGCATCGCTCAAATAATCCCCATTCAAATTGGGTGTCGCCAGCACGCTGTACTCATTCGGCCGCAGCAGCATCTGCTGAAACACCGAATCCGCGATCCGGTCATTCACCATCAGTTTCTTCTTCCACTGGCCCTTCCCATGCGAGCTCTCAATTGCATCCAAAGTCCGCTTCACCTCGGCATAAATCGCCTTCTTAAACTCCTCCGTCGCCTGCTCCAACCCCGGCTCGATCATCGCCGCGTTTTGTTCCACTGTAAGCTCCGGATTCTTCTCCAAATTGCCCAGAATCCAGCTTTCCCGCTCCGTTACCGTCTCAGCGCGAAACTCCTCCACCGCCAGCTCATAGCCCCAATCGCGAAACGCGCCTTCGGTAAACTTCTGAATGTTCCCCTTATGCACCAGCGTCACCAGCGGCCGCTTGTGTGCCAGCGCATACTGAATCGCCCGCCGCACCAGCCGCTTCGTCCCAAACGGCGAAATCGGCTTGATTCCCACGCCCGAATCCATCCGGATCTGTTTCTTCCCTCCGCTCAACATTTCCTTGTTCAAAAATTCCAGCAACTTCTTCACTTCCGGCGTTCCGCTCTTCCACTCAATCCCGATGTAGACGTCTTCCGTGTTCTCCCGGAAAATCACAACATCCATCTTTTCCGGCTCCCGAACAGGGGAGGGAACTCCCTGGAAATACCGCACCGGACGCACGCAAGCATACAAATCCAGAATCTGCCGCAGCGCCACATTCAGCGAACGAATCCCGCCCCCCACAGGAGTAGTCAGCGGCCCCTTGATGGACACCCGAAAATCCCGCGCCGCATCCACCGTCTCATCCGGCAGCCACTGCTTGAACGTATTGAACGCCTTCTCTCCCGCAAACACCTCAAACCACGCCACGCGCCGCTTCCCCCCGTACGCCTTCTCCACCGCCGCATCAAACACCCGCCGCGACGCCTTCCAGATATCTCTCCCCGTCCCGTCGCCCTCAATAAACGGAATAATCGGATTGTCCGGCACCTTCAGCGCGCCGCCTTCATACCCGATCCCCTTGCCATCCCCCGGCACCGCCACCCCGTTATAACTAGTCTTCATAATTGTCCCCCGGCTCCCCGGCCTTCCTGGCGGCCGCCTTCTGAGGCGGGCGCCTGTGTCCGTTCTCTTAATTCCTGAATGTAGCGCCGGCATTCGAAGCCAGCCCCCTGCTCTTCCTCTTTCTCTGCGCTTCCTCTCTGTCCCGAGCGTCTCTGCGTTGGGATTTTCCCTCTTCCCCACGCATGCGACCAGCGCCCATCACCGAACCCAAAACAATATCACACCGCAACCCTCACCCCGAAATTCCCTCATTCCCCAAAAATCTTGTCCGACTCCCCATTCTTGAGTTATCTATAATCATGCCTCCCTCCAAAATCCAGATCCGCCAGCTAACCCCCGCCGACGCCGAATCCTTCCGCGAACTCCGCCTCGAAGGCCTCCGCCTGAACCCGGAAGCCTTCGGCAGCACCTACGAATTCGAAAGGGATGAGCCTCTCACCCGCTACACCGGCTGGCTAACCAACTCCGCCGTCTTCGGCGCCTACCAAAACTCCGAGCTGATCGGCACCGCCAGCTTCACCATCGCCTCCGGCCTCAAGGAATCCCACAAGGGCCTCCTCCGGGCCATGTACGTCCGCCCCGCCGCACGCCGCATGGGCGCCGGCCGCCTGCTCGTCCAGGCCGTAATCGCCACTGCCCGTCAAAAAGTAGAACAAGTCCAACTCGCCGTAGTCAGCGACAACCAACCCGCCATCCGTCTCTACCAAACCCTCGGCTTTCGCCCGTACGGCCTCGAAAAAAACGCCCTCAAGCACAACAACCAATACGCCGACGAAATCCTAATGTCGCTCGACCTCCCGTCACGCTACCCAAACAGCGGAACTTGAGACTGCCCCTTGGCTTTTAAGGCTGGGCCCTGACCTTCGAAAGCCACGATCTCACTTCTCCGAGCCCTCTTTGACCCTTCTGCCAGCTCTCGGGTGTACTCTACTCTTCCTCTCCTCTGTGAATCCTCACCGCACTCCGCGTGTCTGCGTTCGGTCTTTACTCCTCCTGTTTTCTGTTTTCCGATTCCCGTTTTCTATCCATGCACCATCGAGCAATCGCCCGGCACTCCTTCTGTCGTATACTTTCCAAGTTTCATCGTCTCACCTCATTTTGGAGGCCTCTCATGATGCTCGATTGGAATGAATACCATAAACAAATCGGTGCCCAACTTTCCCAATTCATGAAACTCACGCCTGATTCGGTCCGCGGCTACCAGACCCTGTCCGCCGCCAACGCCAAGGACTCCAAGCTCGGCCCGAAAGTCCGCGAACTCATCTCTCTCGCCGTCGCCGTCACCACCCACTGCGATGGGTGCATCACCATCCACACCGATAACGCCCTCAAAGCCGGCGCCACCCGCGAAGAAATCGCCGAAGCCCTCGGTGTCGCCATGGCCATGAACGCCGGTGCCACCCTAATCTACTCTCTCCGCACCCTCGACGCCGTCGACGCCCGCCTCGCCGCAAAGTAGTCGCTTGTAGCTCGGGCCTTCAAGGCCTGAGGCTTGCCCATCTCCCAGGCGGCGAAGGCGCGGAACAAGTCAGCCTCGGGCGCCAGCCCGGGGATCCAATCACCAAAACACAAAAGCGCTCTAGCCAGGCGCGGCACGCTCCTCTTCGACAAGACCCATGTCCACACCAATTCTCAATCCCCCAAAACCAGGGCAGGGAACTGCGGCTCAGATTTTGCTTAGAATAAAAGCGGCGTCAGGACCGACGCCGCTCTGAGAAATACGAGGTCAGCAACGAAAACACAAACAACCCAAACACAGCCAAACCGAGAATCATCACCACCATCGGCTCACCCCCCCAACACCTTTATCCAGAGCAAGCCTCCTGCCATCTTCCAGCTCTTCCTTTACTTCAACTTACGTTCTTCTCCATCCAACTTCTGTCCCCGCCAGACGACATTTCTGCCATCCAGTTCACACGCCCTTCAATCGAGTCCTAGAACTCCTTTCCCAGTACCCGTACGCTCCAATTTCTCCTCTTCTCAGCGGCTTCTGCGCGCTTCCTCGGCAGAAGGCGTTTACGCCGACCTGGTCGGGGCGTTAAGTTCCCTCCAAAAAGAAGAACGGCACAGTCCGAACCGTGCCGCTTGCCGCACCCTGCTCCCTGTCCGCTTGAATCTGTTCGCGCCTTCCCGTCTCAGCTCTTATTCAAGTGTATCGACCCATCCCCCGTCCGAACCACAATCGTCTGCCCGCCGCCATTCATCTTCCCCAGAATCTTCGTCGAACTAAACGTCCCCTCCACCATCACCGGAATCCCCAAGCTGATGCGCCCATCATGCGTGCTAGCATCCAGGTTCGCCTGCATCTCCCCCGGCAAATCCAGATCCACACTTCCATCTCCCGTATGAATATTCCACGCCGAAGCCACCGTCGACCCCTTGCCCGCCCGCGCGGTCACGTTGCCATCCCCCGTCCTGATACTCAGCGCGTCAAATCGCCCTTCCACATTCACGTGTCCATCGCCCGTAGTAATCTCCGCCCGGCCATCCAACGCGCGCCCCTCAATGTGCCCGTCGCCCGTGTGCAGTCGGATATTCCCCTTCGCTCCCTGCACCGAGATATGCCCATCGCCTGTCTTCACATCCAGATTCCCATTAATCGAATCCGCCTCCACCGACCCATCCCCCGAAGTCACCTCCAGATCCGCGTTCTTCGGCATGTGCACTTCCACCCGCAAGCTCGAGTGCCGTACTCCAAAATTGAACCAATTTCCGCCGTGCGTCCGCGCCGTCACTTCGACCGAATCCCCATTCTGCGAAGTGCTAACCTGCAAATCCCGATCCAGCTTGTACCCGGTATATTCGACCCGAATTTCCACCTGCTTGATATCTCCTGTGGACACCCTCACGGACCCATCATCTGTCTGCACCCGCACATGAGCGTGCCCCGACACAGCAAAAGTCTTCGCCACCTCATCTGCGAGCACCCCGCCCGGCACCAGCAGCATCCCCCCACAGAACAAAGCCCCAAGCAATACCACGTGGTGAGCCATCCGTATCCGCATTCCAGCCGCCAGCATCGTCATGCGCCGCTCCAATCCTCTCCTCATAAATAGGCCTCCGCAACTCGTCCTGTATCCAGAAACGCATTTCCCCCGCAAAATGTTCCCTGTGGATTTCCCGTCTTTTCCCGGTCGAGCTGGGGCACCGGGGTGCTTGAGGGTGCCTTTTGCGCCGCCCGGAAAGGGTGGGCTCTTCTACACCAACGCCGCCCACCGTCCGTTCTCCCTCTTCTCTGCGATCTCGGCGCCTCTCTGTTCAGCCTTCTTTCTTCTCCTACTTCTTGGCCGCCTTCCTCTTACTCCCCGGCTTCTCCCGCAACTCCTCCAAAAACTCCTTCGTCGGCAACGTATTAATCACATCCTTCTTCTCCAACCACCCCCGCCGCCCCATTACCACCCCGTACCGTATCAACGATAAATTCCCCGTATTATGCGAGTCCGTCGAAATTACCACCTTCACTCCGCGCTCCTTGCACATCCTCAGATACACATCCTTCAGATCCAACCGGTCGGGATAGGAATTGCACTCCATCGCCACCCCGTGCTTCGCGCATGCGCCCAGCACCTTCTCCATGTCGTAATCAATCGGATCCCGCCGCAACAGCAGCCGCCCCGTCGGGTGCGCGATAATTTGCGTGTACGGATTCTCGATCGCCGCCAGCATCCGCTCGGTCATCGCCGCCTGCTCCAGATTGAAATAGGAATGGATCGAGCACACCACCACATCCAATTGCGCCAGAATCTCATCTGGATAATCCAGCGACCCGTCCTTCAAAATATCCACTTCCGACCCCGCCAGCACCCGGATTCCCAGCCCCTTCTCGTCCGCTGCCCGCAAATTCTTGATATGCGCCGCCATCCGCTTTTCATCCAACCCATTCGCCACCGTCACCGCTTTCGAGTGGTCCGTGATCGCGATGTAGTCGTGCCCCAGCGCCCGCGCTGCCTCCGCCATCTCCTCAATCGAATTCTTCCCGTCACTGGCCGTCGTATGCATCTGCAGGTCGCCCTTCAGATCCCGCAGCTCAATCAATTTCGGCAGCTTGTAGTTTTCCGCCACCGCAATCTCCCCCGTGTTCTCCCGCAATTCCGGCGGCACATACTCCATCTTCAACTTCGCGTAAATCTCCTCCTCCGTCCGCCCCGCCACCCGCCGCCCTTTCTTCGCCTCCTCCTCTCCTTTCAAGGGGCCGGGCTTGCCTGCCTTCAATCTGTCCGAAGGGCCCGGCCCGCTCTTGGGTTTGCCTTTTCCTTCTTCGCCTTCTCCCAACATCGCCAATTCATACTCGTTCAACGTAAACCCCATGTCGTTCGCGCGCCCGCGCAAAGCCACGTTGTGTTCTTTCGACCCCGTAAAATAAAGCAGCGCCGCCCCAAAATTCTCCTTCTCCAGTAAACGCACATCCACCTGCAGCCCATCCTGCAGCGTGAAACTAACCTTGTTCTCGCCGTGCGCCAGCGTCTGGTCAATCCCCGGAAACTTCAAAATGTGCGCCGCAAGCGCATCCACTTCCTTCTGCTTCGTATGCCCCGGCGCCAGGGTCACCAGTAAATCCAGATCTCCCACGGTCTCCTTGCCTCGCCTCAGCGAGCCCGCCGGTGTCACGCTCTCCACGCCTTTCCCCGCCTTCCCGATGTGCGCCGAAATCGCAATCGCCGCCTCTTCTCCCCGGCTGATCAAAAATCTTCCCGACGACTTCTTGAACACCTCCACCGCCTTCAAAATATTCTGCTCGCTCTTCTCTCCAAATCCCGGCAAATCCCGCAGCTTGCCTTCCTTCGCCAGTTTCTCCACGTCCGCCACGCTGCCCGCCTTGAACTTGCTCCACAAAAAAGCCACCTTCTTCGGCCCCAGCGATTGCAGATTCAGCAAATCCAGAATCGTCTCCGGATATTTCTTCAGCAATTTCTTCCGCAGCGAGTAATCGCCGCTCTCGACGATCTCCTGCAGATGCTCCACCATCCGGTCGCCAATCCCCGGCAACTCCGTCAACTTCTCCGGTGTAGCCACCAACTGCTCCACCGACTCCGGCAAGCTGTCAATCAGTTCCGCCGCCTTCTCATAACTCCGGTAGCGCCCGATGATCGCCCCGTCAATCTGCAAAAGTGACGCGGTCTCCCGCAAAATCCGTGCAATCTGTTTGTTGTCCATGCCCGCAATTATATTCCTCTCCGCCCCCAGGTAGCACACGCTTTAGCCTGTGCTGTTCGGTTCCCTGTGGCACAGCCATTCCTGGCTGTGCTCTTGGGGTACCTCTTCTCGACGACCTCAGCGTTCTCAGCGCACTCAGCGTTAATTCTTCTCCCAGCTTCCTGTTATCTGTTTTCCCCTAACTCTCGGCAACTCCCCAATCTTCTTGCGACCCCAACAAAAAAAACGGCGGAAGCTTTCACCTCCGCCGTCCCGATCAGATCCAAATTCTCTATCAGGCGCTTTTTTTCACCTCGGCCGCCTGCGGTCCTTTGGGTCCCTGGACTATCTCAAATTCGACCGGATCACCCTCCTGCAACGTCCGGTAGCCATCCCCGGTGATTGCCGAATAGTGTACGAATACATCGGGCCCATCTTCCCGGCCTATGAATCCGTATCCTTTCGAATTATTGAACCACTTTACTGTTCCTTGCACTTCGTGTCTCCTTTGGACGGTGACTCTGGGGGCGGAATACCTAGACGCGCCGCCATGAGCACGAATTGCGCGGAGTGTATCAAACTGGACTTCGGAGTCAAGCGAACTCTAACGACTTTCTTACACGCTTGTGCATATTTATACGCTTTTCAACGGTTGAAACCGTCAGGGAGGGGAAGCCTACCGCAAAAAAGTAACGTAATAGAAAATCCCGGCGATGGACTTGGCGTCCCGCAATCGTCCGCTTTTGATCATCTGTTTCAGTTCTTTCAGCTTGAACGGCCGCACCTCGATCTTCTCGTCCTCTTCCGGCTGTGCCTCTCCTGCCGTCAACCCCTCCGCAAGCAACAGGTACATCCGTTCCTCCAGAAATCCCGGGGTTGGGAACACATCCAGGAAAACCTTGAATCGTTTCGCGCGATATCCTGTCTCCTCCAGCAGCTCCCGCGCCGCCCCCTCCTTCGGCGTCTCCTCCGGCTCCTTGCGTCCCGCCACCAACTCCCACAAATACTGCCGCGTCGCATGCCGATACTGACGAATCATTACAATCCTTCCATCTGGCAGTACTGGCAGCACCACTACCGACCCCGGATGCGTAATCACCTCACGCGTCGCCCTCAACCCGCTAGGCTCCACCACCTCATCCCGCCGCACCCCAAACACCTTCCCCTGATAAACCATCTCACTCCGCAAAATCTCAGCCGGCCCCTTGCCCGCCTTCGCCTTCGTCACAATTCCTCCAGTCCATCGCCCCGAATTCTAATAGCGTCTGTCATCCTGAGGCTATCCGATAAGGATAGCCGAAGGACCTCAACCCATGCGTCTTGACGCCCAACTTCTGACGCTGCCTTTCTCAGTGCTCTCTGTGTCCTCCGTGGTGAGAACTCTTCTGAGCGACCTCTGCGCGCCGACCTCAGCGCCCTCTGCGTTAAGTCCCCTCTTCTTCCTTCGGGTCACTGGTCGCTGGCCATCGGCCACTGTATACTTTCCCTTCACCCCAATGCCAATCAACACCATCATCGTCGACGACGAAAAGCCCGCTCGCGAGGAACTGGCTTTCCTCCTCAGAGCCTTCCCCGAAATCTCGCTAATCGGCCAGGGCAAAAACGGCCTCGAAGCCGTAAGCTTGATCAAAGAGCACAATCCCGACCTCGTCTTCCTCGACGTCCAGATGCCCGGCCTCGATGGGTTCGGCGTCCTGCAAAAGCTAGTCGAGCGGAAACTCAAAGTCCCCCACGTAGTCTTCGCCACCGCCTTCGACCACTACGCTGTCCAAGCTTTCGACGTAAACGCAGTGGACTACGTCCTAAAACCCTTCGACAAAGCTCGCCTCTCCAAAGCCATCACCAAAGCCAAAAAAGAGATCGAAGCCCACACCAGCACCACCGAACGCCTCGAGCAGCTAGTCTCCCAGCTCTCCGCTCCCAAATCCTCCTCCACGCAACCCAGCAAAATCCTCATCCGTTCCCAGCAACGTATGCTCCTGGTAGATGCCGAAGACCTCATCTTCGCCTCTATCGAAGGCGGCCTCATCTCCGTCACCGCCAAGGATCTTGAAGGCTCCTCCAACTACCGCACCCTTGAAGAACTTCACGCCACCCTCGACTCCGACTCTTTCTGGCGCCCCCACCGCTCCTACCTCGTCAACATTCACCACATCCGCGAAGTCGTCCCCTGGTTCAAATCCAGCTTCATGCTGAAAATGAACGACAAAAAATCCTCCGAAATCCCCGTCTCCCGCCAGCAAACCAAGCGCCTCCGCGAACTCTTCAAACTCTGACCGATGTTTTCTGGGAGCTAAAGGGAAAACGTCACTCCAATGATTAAGCCACCGACACCTCTAGAACGCCTCATTGGGTTTGTTGTACTGTCACTTCTTTGGATACTACTCGATCAAGGTTTTGGCTTTCTCTTCCCGTCGTGGCGCCGTAGCCTCGCTCACTCCATAACGGAAGGTTGTATTTGGGCAGCACTTATGGTTTTGTTTGCGCCTGCATTGACGGGATGGTTTCGAGCTAAGTAGTGAATCGCCTCGGGTGCCGCACCCTGCGGTTTTCATGGTGCGGGTTTGGATTCAACCTCAACCTCGCCTTCAACCCGGCCGCTCGTCGATTCTTCCGTATTTATTCCCTCATCCCCGCCAACCTCTTCCCCCGCACCTTCCTCAACTTCGAGAAAAATCCATTCGCCCGCGCAATATCCTTCGCGATCTGGGCCTTCAACTCCTCCACCCCGCCAAACTTCTTCTCCTCCCGCAATTTCTTCCAGAACCGCACTTCAATCCTCTTCGGTGAAAAATTCCCCGAATAATCCAGCAAATGCGTCTCCACCGTCAGCCCCGTTCCATTGAACGTCGGCCGCATCCCCACATTCGTCACGCTTCGGTGACTGTTCGGTTCCCCCTCCAGCACCGTCCGGGTAATGTAAACGCCCCGAGCCGGCAGCAACTCCTGCTCCGGCCGCAAATTCAGCGTCGGAAACGTAAATTTCCGCCCCGTCCCCGTCCCCGCCACCACTTCGCCCGTCAACGCAAACGCTCGCCCCAGCATCCGCGCCGCCCGCGTAACTTCGCCCTCCGCAATCAGTTTCCGGATCACCGTGCTCGACACAATCTCCCCATCCACCACCACCGGCTCGTGCACGATCACATCAAATCCATCCCGCATTCCCAACTCCCGCAAGAGCTTCACGCTCCCCGCCTGCTTGTGCCCGAATCTAAAATTATCTCCCACCACCACTGCGCGCACCTGCAATTGCGCCACTAAAATCTCGTCAACAAAATCCTCCGGCGACAACTTCGCCAGCTCCATCGTGAACGGCAACACCACCGCCGCCTCCATCCCCAGCGCCCCAAACCATTCCACTCTCTGCTCGTTCGTCGAAATCCGCGGTGGCGCCGCCTCCGGTCGCAACACCTTCAGCGGTGGCGGCTCAAACGTCAGCGCCGTAGCCACCGCCCTGCTCTGCTTCGCCAGCCCAATAGAAAACTCCAACACCCTCTGATGCCCCAAATGGATCCCGTCAAAATTCCCAATCG
>Ga0207031_10097_pt3 | contig 23320 bp, 31 predicted proteins | sample Alteio_BWMinCont_37_FD_153278 | JGI IMG/M metagenome (GOLD analysis project Ga0207031, IMG submission 153278) | Enriched cells from forest soil in Barre Woods Harvard Forest LTER site, Petersham, Massachusetts, United States -... | ecosystem: Environmental > Terrestrial > Soil > Temperate forest >... | reverse complement strand
TACTCCGAACGCGAAGGTACCGAACTACACTGCGCTATCCGCGACGTGCTGACCGATGTCAGGCATCTTTGCGACATCCACGCGTTCGATTACGCCGAAATCGACGGACAGGCTTACCGAGTGTACTCCGAGGAACGGGGGGCCACGCGATGACCGAACCGGCGAAGCACTACCTCAACGGGAGTTACAAGGCTCGCATTCTACCGGACGACACGATCAGTTATTTCCGCGAGATTCTCACCCCGGACGGATGCGAATTGATCGGCACCGAATATCCCCACGATGGTTATTGTTGGGTGAATCTCACAAGGGCCGCGTTGAAAGCTGGTCTCACCCAAGACCAGATTTTTGAAGCCGAGCAAGCGTCTCGGGACCTAATCTACAACGATGCTTACATCGCATGGCACCTGCACGAACTGGGGGCCGCGTGATGGACAGTCGAACTTCCGAAGTGGTAGCAGTGAATCAACAAGAAACGGAGGCGGAGATAACTCCGCTTCCTTCACTCGAACGTGCCCGAGAATTTGCAAGGCAGTCGAAAGCTGAGAATACACTGCGAGGTTATCGAGGGGACTGGAAGCATTTCTGCGGCTGGTGTGAAGCACGGAACCTTTGCCCCTTACCAGCAAGTCCCGAAACGGTTGCCGCGTACATCGCCGAATGCGCTGGGCATTTGAAAGTTGGAAGCATCCAACGGCGTCTAAACGCAATTGCAGAAGCACACAAAGCCATGGCGCTGGAGTCCCCCACATCGACGGGCATGGTTCGAAATACGATTAAGGGAATCCGGCGAACGATGGGGACCGCAGCGGCGCAAAAGACCGCTGCTTTGACTGATGACATTCGTACCATGGTATCCGTGACAGACTCGGAACTCATCGGCGCTCGGGACCGTGCAATGATCCTACTCGGATTCGCAGGAGCGTTCCGAAGATCGGAGCTGGTGGGGCTGAGCATTGAGGACTGCGAGTTTGGGAAGGATGGGCTAACGATCACCTTGCGCCGATCTAAAACTGACCAAGATGGGATGGGCCGTAAGATCGGTATCCCGTACGGCTCGAATCCCGAAACGTGTCCGGTTCGCACGGTGCAGGGCTGGATGGAGCAGGCCGCAATCGTTACCGGCCCGCTGTTCCGGTCCATCACACGCCACGGGCGATTACTGCCGGGACGATTATCCGGCATCGACGTTGCACGCGTGGTGAAGAAGCTCGCCAAAAGGGCCGGTCTCGATGCGACCAAGTACGGAGGACATTCGCTACGGGCTGGACATGCTACCTCCGCCGCTATTGCTGGTGCCACGGAACGGTCGATTATGAATCAGACGGGACATCGGAGCGTGCAGATGGTGCGGAAGTATATTCGGGACGGAAGTCTGTTTAGGGAGAATAGCGCTGGAAAGCTCGGACTCTGAGCCCGACCAGAAGTGCTCCTCTTGCGGCGATGAGCATTACCGTGCTTATATTGATGTAGCTCACCGACACAGTCCCCGCGTCCGGCTTTTTCCAGGAGTTTTCTTACGATGCTGACCAAATTACTTGCCGGGATTTTTTTATTAGTCGCGGTTGTAATGTCTGGATTTGCGCAGGCGATTTCCCTGCATCCGCCGCTGACCATCCCGATCCCCCATTCGTATTCCCTCATGCCCGCCGGGTTCGCCTATGCCGATTTCAACGGTGATGGAAGCCTGGATGCTGCGCTGCTGGTCACCACGTCCAACGGAACCGGCGGAGAAAACGGCGTTTTAGTTTTCCTCGGTAATGGCGATGGCACGTTTCAACCCTTCAAATTCTTCGCCGCTGTGAATGCTGGAGCCGAATGTCTCGTCGTGGGTGATGTGAATGGCGACAGAAGGATCGACCTGATTGTTGCAGGTCTTGCTGGAACATCCGTGCTGTTGGGAAACGGCGATGGGACATTCGCCGCCCCGGTTCAGAGCGCGGGTGGAGGTTGCCCACTCGCCACGGGAGATTTCAATTTGGACGGCAAGCTCGACATCGCCTGGATTTCGCAGTCTACCAGTGCCACTAGCGTGTTCCAAATAGGCGTTCAACTTGGCACTGGAGACGGACGTTTTCAAGAAGCGGGGTGGACGCAGAACATCAACGCATCCTCACTGGTTGTCGGAGATTTCAATGGAGATGGCAAGCCGGATGTTGCAGTCGCCTTGATAAATCCAGACACGGGCGTGGTCGGTGTCTTACAGGGACGAGGCGACGGAACCTTTGCACCAATTCGGAAGTTCGGGACTGCCGTTCCCGTTCGAAATACTATTACGCAGAATGCGGGAGGGATTGCGACCGCAGACTTCAATCAAGACGGTCATCTTGACCTCGCAGTTGCCACTGGTTTCCCCTTCCGCACAGACCAAGGAACGATTTACGTGTTTCTAGGGAATGGAGACGGGTCGTTCCAGACGTCTCGGCAGGTTGCCGGAGGTTCAGCATCGTTTTTGACCACCGGCGATCTGAACGGAGATGGTAAAGCAGACTTAGTGGCGGGCGAATCGTATCTCCTCGGGAGAGGAGATGGAACGTTCCAACAGCCTGTTTTTTTGACGCAACCCGATTTTCAGTGTATGGTCGAAACATTTTTCGGATACTGCTTTTATATTAATTTTGGCGCAGCGATCGCGGACTTGAACAAGGATGGGCTAGCGGACATCTTGGTCGCAACAGCTCAGGTAAGTTATGGAGGCGAGGGGGAGTTCGGGACTTATACTTACAGTCTTTCGACACTTCTCCAACGAAGCGGGACGCCGGCATTCTCTGTCACCGGAGTGTCCGCAGCAACCTTTCTAGAGCCGGTAACCGCTGGATCACTAGCGTCCGCTTTTGGTTCCGGCCTTTCCCAGACGACGGCGACCGCGACTTCGCCGCCATGGCCGAACAGTCTCGGTGGCATTCAATTGCTCTTCCGCGATCTTGGAGGATACATACACCTCGCACCACTGTTGTTCGTCTCCCCCGACCAGATCAATTATGAAGTGCCGCCCGATCTCCCTGACGGCGTAGCCTCCATTACCGTTGCTCCGGCGGGTTCACCAATCATCGACTCCGGCCAAGCCATCAACGTTTCGTGGGACGGCGCTCCCAGCTTCTTTACGGTGAACGCTGAGGGATTGGCTTCGGCAACTGCGGTGCGCGTTCACCCAGAGGACAATACACAAACACCGGTACCGGTCGTCGCATGCGAAGGTTCCTTGCCCTGTAAACCTGTTCCGATTGACGTCAGCGGCGACCCCGTTTTCCTGTCGCTATACGGGACTGGGTTTTCAAAAGTGAGCGACCTTCTCGACGTGGTGCTGTTCTGTTCGGTGAATGGCAATCGTGCAGTGGGAACAGCTAACTACTTCGGTCCGCAAGGACTATATCCAGGACTCGACCAGGTAAATTTTGTGCTCGACGGTAGCCTTGCGGGTATTGGAGATGCCGCCATCTACTGCTTCTTCACGGGCGGTCCAACGGAGTCAACCAACGTCGTACATGTGACGATCAAATAAAGCGATGGCGACTGTGCGGACCACCGTTCGTCTACCGGGTGTGGAAGCTGGGTGTAGCGGGGGCTTCTTGGAGAGATGACTCACAAGTTGTCATGACCTCGCTCACTCCAGGCTTGTATTCCACCTTCGTTACCTTCACGCCAGTCTTCTCCTCAAATTTGCCGATTGCCTGAAGAAGCGCAAAATGGAGGATCTGTTGTTCGGCCTTGATCTGTGTGGGGTCCATGATTCAAACTCCAATCAACTCGTTCAACGTCGCAAATGTGATCCGCAATCTCTGCCATAGCTGCGGTTACTCGGATCGTGTTTGCGAATCCGGCAAAACTTATATCACGCGAATCGGGGTGAGTTTGAGATGTCCTTTGGATCTTGTCGTCGAACCCGACCACCCGTTCCTCAGCCGGTGTGGGAGCCGGGTAGAGTTTCAATCGGCAATCGGATCGATGAGTCTTAAGTCGTTTTTTGTTTCGAATACGCTTCGATGATTGCTGTGGCGATTTCCGCCAGTGGCATTTTTGTACGAGGTCCAATCCAAAGTCGAAGCAGGACTGCATCTGCCTTGGCTGGTTTGCGCCCACGCGTAAGTGTTGCTAGAACGCGACGAGCAGTAGCTATTTCAGTTGGTGTTGGCGTTCGCATGATTCGCCACCCCTAGCGATCAATAATGAGACTGCGAATGGGATCGAAGCATATCGTGGAAAAAGCAACGGGGTCAGCCGGGCAGCGTGGAAGCAAGGCTTGGAGAACCATCAAACCCCGCGAGGAGAACACGCCCCCGGCAACAGTGAGACGCTGCGTGCAACGTTTACTTTCGTTACGAGTCTCACTGGTTAGCCGGGTGTGGTTGGGAGTCAGTTGAGGGCGCTGGACTCTGATGAACGCGGGGTGATGGTTGCTCTCGGTTCCAATTGCACTCCGGCCTTAGACTGATACAATCATCGCAGCCCTTCGAACGGTTGACTGGGAATCGGATGGTGGCGATCATTCAGATCTTGGCCAGAGGTTGGCTTTTTTGGAACCGTGCAGACTCTGTGGTGGATGTTTTTGGGTCTGTGAAGACCATGCGGACAAGCCATGGGGTGGTGCATCGGAAGACGTTGACGCCTGCAACTGTGGCGGTGCCGGTATGCCGTGTCCAACGTGCAATCCGAGCGACCGTGAGCACAAGCCCAAGATGCCCGAAGGCTACCGAAGCATTTTCAATAGGCAGGGTTGGAGACACTGACGGGTTACGATCCGGCGAATCCTGCTACGCAGAATTGTTCTTGCAGCCGTGTTCTTTTTTGTGTTGGTTCAACGCCGCTACCGTGCGCCGTTCTTCCGCTCTGGCGCTGTTAAGCGTGGTCACCAGCTGATCGGTCTCGGCTTTCTGTCTCCTGGCTGCTTCAAGATCGCCTTTTGCAACGTAGACTTTGTTGATGGCGTCTACTACGGCAGTGGCTAGCGTGGCCTGTTCTTCGCAGCGGTGTTCTGGCACACGGGAATCATATCACCCCAAGTCACAGTTTTTACTCGGCTGGAGTATCATACCGATAGCCGGGGGCTGTTGTGACTAGCGGGGGATTGATTCATGGTCTTCTCCCTCGCTTTGCCATGCTCACCCCCGGCTAACAGTGCATCGCGATAATGAAGCTCAGTAGAGCTAGTGAGAATAGGCTCGCCCCCAGCCAGATTTGTGGCCATTCTTTTTTGTGAGGTAAACGCATGGTGCCGAGATGCCTCCAGCGAAGTAGTGCCGAAGCGATAACAGGCTTCGGCGCTGGCTCACGATTGGCATCAGAGCTCTGGGTGCATTAAGCAACCCAAGGAAATGGTAGCACGTACGCCTAATACGAGGTAGGTATATAATGAAAGCCCTTTGAATGGAGGGCAACCATGAGGCGTCTTTTGCTGGTGCTGGTAAATGCTGCGGTTTTTGCGGCAGCCGATTCGGTGACCGTTGAGAGCAATTTTTCTTTCGGTGTCCCCGTAGTTGACTATGTAGGCGGCTCCTACACCGATAACTTCTTCGTAGTATTTCCACAATTCAACCCGTCGCTCGGGATTCTCCAGTCAATCAATTACTCGTTTACGGACGACGAGACCCTCCTCTGGGGTTTCAATGACGTCGGTGAACCAGCAGGTATCCCATTCCAAGTTATCTTTTCTGGTGAGCTTAAGGGAGGTCCAAATAGTTGCTGTGCGGGCAATGGTTTACCGATTGACATTACATACACATCAACCGTTGATGACGTTACGACTGGACGTGACAGAGATATCAGCAACGGCGGATCGATCTCTTTTGGTCCACCCTTTAGCAGCTCTGGGACTATTTATAGCGGCTTTGGCGATTTCATTGGGACGGGCGATGGCGGAGTTGGATTCCTTGCCTCAGCATCTATCATGGGGCCACCAATTGACCCAGTATTTGTACAGTTCAACGGCGCGGGTGGTTCAGACTTCGGAGTTCTTGATCTCACATACAACTACATCCCAACGCCTGAGCCGCGATGGATAGCGCCTCTAACCATACTTGTCGTGTTAGTTGCTGGATTCCGAAGGAAGAAGTTCTAAGCCTCACCCACACACATTTATCGCACTACCAAGATGTCCGAAGGCTAACGAGTCATCTATGAAGGGTAGGCTGGAGAAACTGACTCCTCAGTCTTATACTCTAAGTTCCGTGGCCATTGAGCATTACCATTTTTCCGAAGGCGATAAGCCGAAGGTTCTCACGGCAATATCCATCCAGTGCTCCGAGAACGACTGCGGCAATTGCCCTGGAATCTTCTACCTGCCGGAACAGACTGAGGAACCGATTTTCTGTGTTCACAAGTGCCATTTGAAGCCAAGTGAAGCGTGAGGAGTAGAATCGAAACGACCACCGTTTGTCAACCGGTGTGGGAGCCGGGTGGGTGGGGCTTCTTTGAATTTTCACGGCATCATCCAATGTGGATCTCCGCGACCAGCCCTATACAGCCCATAAACTAGAATTACTGGCCAGAACAAGCCCACTGGAGCCGTAAGGTACAGCCAGTAGGCACGGCTACCGTAACGGTTTACAGCCCCCCAGATTCCTAAGTACCACGCAACCCCTCCACCGATACCGACAAACATGCCGACGAAAGCGTTGATCGTCTTTGCGATAATTAGGGGCAATGCCAACATCGCCATAGTGAGCATGATGAAGGTAAGCACGAACCGGCGCATAGGAACACTTTTCAGACCAGCCTTTTATTATGCCGCTCTTTCTAAGCCCCGCTCCGAGGCTTCCAGCGGGGCCGATGGCCGGGTGGTGGGCTACTTCGATCCCTAGTGTGGGTCTGGAGAATCGAGGAATACTCGCTCACGTTTCTCGATGTGCGCCGAACGCTCTTTGCCATCCGCGTCAAGGAGTATAAGCGCGTCCTTCTCAATGAAGAATTTTATCGGACGGTGAACGGGGGCTTTGATTGGGTGCTCGTATCGCACCGTGTACGACCACGTTAAATCGGACACCACGCACTCATACCGGCGCTCACCTTTCTCAGGAGTAGTGATCGTCTCCACTGAAACGAGCCTTCCCTGTTTCCAGTCGCGGTTCTCCGATGCGTATGTCAGAGTAGCGATGAGCAAAAACAAAGCGGTCTGGGCGATGTGCTTGCTGGTGCCCATATTCTGAGATCGATCTTATCACCAGTGCTGAAAGAACGGTTCCTTGTCGCTGGCAACCTTACGCATTCTTTCCGACCTTGCTCCGAGGCTTCCAGCGGGGCACCAATTGATCTTCCCGTTGCTAGATTCCGGTTCGTGTCCGGTTCCTGCGATTTGCGAGAAAGTTAGAGCGTCACCGTGATTCAATCGCGGGAAAACAATTGCCCCTGGAGGTAAAGCGGTGCGTACAAGAAAGCTCTGGAAGTGTGGGAGCGAGTTTGTAACGGGCTTACGGTAGGAGCGGGTTAAGCCGCCCTTTCTAACCTCCGCTTCCTCCGAACCTTCCCGGAAGGCCACTGTCGCGCACGAAACAATCTTGAGCACAATTGTTTTGTATACTTTAAACGGAGGCACTTTGCTTTGTGACGCCACATTCTAGTGAATATCATCGGCCAATGAAACCGACATGGGTGGAATTGGATGAACCGAAAACTTATGATCGCTATACCGTTGATGAAGACGATCTCTTCCAATGTTTCAAGCGACGGGTGACAATTCGTAGAGCTTTAAACACGGACACCAACGTCATCACGCGGCACGCATACTTTGACCCGCCACTTACTCCTGACGAAATTCAAAAGATTAAACGCCTCTCGGACCAGTTTCAAAGGCGTCGAGAAACACACCGCAGTCCTTTGTATCCTCCTCGCCTCAAAAAGAGTTCGTGATCGAGAGACCCGTGGAGCGAGCAGGGTAACTTGCTAGCCCCCGATAGGTTGGGCGAGAGTCATAATATGGACACTGAAAATTACTCGTATCAAAACACCGCCATTGATGATCTAGTTGGTAACTATAGCGCGGATCATTTTCGTTACGCCGTTGGACAATGCAGCGCGGTGATTGCTCAAGTCCTCGCCCAAGAAGAACACTCCAGTCAACACATCGCGCGGGTACTCATTCTCAAATACCTGGATTTACAGCTACGGCGTGCCGTGCGTTGGGTTGAACAGGAAGCTGATCTCATGGCTATGGTGGTGCGGAGCCAGATTGAATTACGGTTTTGGGCACAATTCGTATCGCAGGGTGAACCAGAAGCCAAACGCTTCCTCGATGAAACGAATATCGATGCGAAAGACATTTTTGATCGGTTCGAAAAACTGGCACCAGGTGCCATTGAACGACCCCAAGAAGCGAACGGCAAACGTGTCTCTCCAACCCGGATTGACGAGACCGAGGAGTTTTATTGGAAATTATGCTCGAAGCTGATTCATCCCACCTCGTTCGTTTTGAATAACCTCAACGAGACGTTAATGTCTGCTGACTACAGGCAGTCTCTAGCAATCCAGGTATTGGTTTATGGTTGGGGCATTCTCCATATTCTGCATACGATAGTGTGGACTGATGCTAACGAGAAAGTTTCGTGAGGTAGTCCACTGCGGATTGGAGAGCCTTCGGGTCATCCCGGAACGTGGCCACCAAGACTTTGTATCTCGGACAGAGCAGTTCTCGGATACCCGGTGCCATCGTCGCGGTGCTGTGGTGGGCGGTGGTGGCTGGTGTAGTCGAGCAGCTATTTTGGGCTTTGAAAAAATCCCGTTCCGATCCAAGTGAGCACCGCGAGACTTCCCCATGGCAGGAGGAAGCCTAGCGCGGGCGGCACCAGGGCGAGCAGGTACGCCCTATGGGGCGGATTGCTCCCCGGATAGATCACTGTACCGTCATCTTTTTCGATGGCTTGGAAGTCTCCATTCGGCCCACGGTAGACTGATCTGATACCGCCTCGATAGATTAGCAACCAGCAGTGGTTACTCTCGACTTTACTGGGATACTCAGCTTGAAGTTCGCGCTCCAATTTGTCGAGTGGGCCATCCGAATCTCTGGGAGACAGAACTTCCGCACGAACAACCGGAGACAAAGCGAGCGATTGGAACTCCTGGTACCGGTGGCGCTGTTCCAGCAAAGTGCGGAGTTGGTCGTAGGAAATATACGAACCTACGGAGGCACCGAGCACCCCTGCCACTAACCCGAGTCGGCGCATACCTTCTTTGGCATTCATGGTGGGTCCACCGTTGGATCGGCGTTTCGGGCGGGAGACTACAGTTGTTTCAGGCGATAGCTGGTTGAGGTAGGCCCATTGCCCCCTGTAGCTGGTCCGGATAATCCCGGAAAGTGGCCACCCGGAGCGACCGGACCCGCCACGATCCAAACCGCGCGAATGATAGCCTTAGCGGTTTGGGTGGGCTGCACCACTCGAATGATGCCGGAACTACCCAGGCGTCATAACGCCGTGAGGTTGCGGGCCGTTACCGCAAGAAACGAAAGCACTTGGGCTGGCTCCGTCGGCGGCTTAATACGATTAAAACCCTTTCCCGAAATCGCTGTTTTCGGCCTGTTTTTGCCCTAGATCACTCGACTACCGCAACGCGATTATCAACAGATAGCGGGAGGCGATGGTGTGGTTTCAGCGGGTTAGGTGGATCGAGATTTTTCCAGGGGGCCGCTTCCGCCACGCGTGTGAGACAGCGGAGCGCCGGTTTGGAGTTTACGCCGGAACTTTCGCAGGATTTCAATCAACACCACCCCTCCTTTTCTCCAGCTTGGAGGGGCGTGCCCCACCGATGAACAATTCCTAATCCATGACGGGATAATGACGGCAGTAATGACGGGAAAAACCCGTGCGCCGTCATTGTGTAACTCTCTGATTCTGTGTTACTTGTCTGTAATCATGACAGCATGACGGGAGAATCCCCTGAAGAGATGCTCCTGTACGAGGTCGGGCACCCACCGTCGCACACGGGGGGTGTTTGTTCTCATTATGCTGTCATGCTGTCATAAATATTAAAATAGTAAGTGTAAGTGTATATATATCTATAGGTTATCCGAATGACAGCAGCGATGACAGGACCTAAATCCTCCTGTCATTGCCGTCATTGTCGCTGGGATCAAGCACTTACCGGTGGTGAAGCCGGTGGCGTCGGTTCGGCTGGGGTAACTTTGGCCGGTATGAACACTCCGACCACGCGTTGCTCGCCCTTACGGGCCAGCTCGGGTATCCGTTTTCCTTTCTCATCGTCATATAACATGGCGCAACGTTGGAACAGCTTGGCGTCGTTGCGGAGCCGTTTACTGAATTGTGCGGCGGTGGTGGGTAAATCCGGCGTTTTGACATACTGCAAATACGAATACAGCGCGGCCGGTTCCACGATATGCAACGTGCCCACGCGGCCTTCACAGGTATACGGATCTTTCGTTGCAACATGCTCGACCATCCCAATGTTTTGCCGGATTGGTTCCTCATACTCCGATGACGGAGCGTTGTCGGCTCGGTTCTGGCGGATCGCCGCGTCCCATTCGGAAATGATTTTCGCGGCCCAAGGATCACCGAGTTCCGCGCCTTGTGTAACCCGTCCGAAAGCGATCAGAAGGTAACATACCTCTCGGAAATGTTCGACGAATCGTTGCACTGGGTTTACGCCAGCGACGATTTCCCGTGCTTCAGGGTCAACACGGGTTGTGAGGTACTCCTGGATCACAACGGCTAACGCCGACATGATCCGGTTACGAGAATCACGGATGGAGCGTTTGATCGGTTCACGTTCCGCACGCGGAGCGCCTTCTTTGAGATAGTACTCCACCGTCACACATCGGTTTTGTAGTTCAGCACGCGGCACGCCTTCGATGGATGTAATAATACCGACCGGCGCTGGTGCTGCGCGTCGAATATCCGTTCCGTTATTCGAGGATCGCTCCCGAGCTGCTGGCGTTGCGAGGAACAGGCAGTAGTTGATAAACGACTGTTTGAAGTCCCCGTGTTCTTTGTTGTCCAGGACGATGAACCCACGTTCCAGCGAGTTGTTCAACGCGGCTACGGAAGCATCTCCGAGGACACTTGGAAATCCGTGCAGGAGTACGAAATTTTCTCCGCCGGATGATTTGCCCGAGTTGGAATCACCCTCGTTGAGTTGGATGAACCGCGTCGAACATGCATCCCGGACGAGTGGGAACAGTCCGTCGGCCATCGCTACGAACCATCGCATCGCAGGTACGACACACGCCTGGGTATCGACGAGGAGTTTTTCGAACTCGGCCAGTGCAGCACGAACCTCGTCCATTGACGGAGTACCGCCCCATTCGAACGGATTTCCCTCCGGATGTTCAAGCCAGAGCTGGTCTTGGTTATCGCCGTTGGGGACGAGGATTATTCCCTTCGGGTTCACCAGGAGGATCTCACCCTTATCCGACTTCACGGGCAGGTAGACGCGCGGATGGTTCCCGTCATACATCGCCGAGAACCGTCGGAACGTCATTTTTGAACAACGTTTGGAAGCCTCGACACGAAGTTTCTCTATCGCTACCACAGCTTCTTTTGAGTTCCGTGTCAGATCGCATGTCTCATCCAGGAAGATTCGCATAGCGTCGTGCTCGGTATCGATTGGAATGCGTCGTCCGTCTAGGATTACGTGATACTCTTCGAGGTCGTCTTTCAGGAACTGACCTTTCGATTTCTCAATCTGATCTAACATTCGGTAGGCGTACGAACGTCCTTTAAATTCGCCGGCGGGAAGGGTTTTCTTCCAATGGATCAGGTTCCTCATCTGACGGACGGCTTCCCGAGATGTGCTATATCCCCAAGTGTTACCGTGTTTGTTGAGAATCCAATGGATTTTGAGTGAAGCAATGAAGTCCAAGTCTGGTTTTCCAAGTGGAACTTCCTCGGCTGGCAGATGCTGTGATTTGTAGAGTTCTTCCAATTCAGGCGGAGTGTCCGGGTGCCAATCGCTCATTGGGCGCCTCCCATCGTCGCGGTGGTGGTTCCCAATGCGGCTGCCGTATCGCCCGGTGTCGGGCTATGAGGAATATCCGAGAGCTTTAGCGTCTGCTCGGTTCGTACGATTTGTACGGCTCCGTCGCGGAGGATGATGGACACGATACCGTAAAACTGTTCCTTCGAGAGCCTGCGGAGATACATCGTGATCCGTTCGAATGGATCGCGCCGAACAGTGGAGAGTATTGTTCCGGGGCGAACCGATGGAGGAGCCGGGGGCTGGACGGTGGCGGAGCGTTGCGGGGTGATCGTCGTGGGTGCTGCTTTGGACGATTGGGATGTTGGATTAGGTTGATTTTCAACCATAGGGTATTCCTCTTTCGTGGGAATTTAGTATCCGGTGTCCGATACTTTGGGTTCGGAACATCCGGTGTTGGGTTAATAAGTGGGGTATCGAAAGGATATCCCGAAAATATCATATCGATACGATATCGATATGAATGGAAGAACGGAACGCGAAGGTTACGCCACGGCAACCTCCGGTACCGTATGGGATGGTGCGGATGTCGGGCCGATGCGTGGCACGGCGGGTGCCTTCACGAATGTTCCAAACTCATCCCGTGGTTGTGCTAGGGCTTTCGCCCGGAGGAGTGGACGAGTGCATTGGAGATGGCAGATCGAACACAGGACATCGCACTTGGCAAGCTCCTGGTCGATGTACTCCCAGGTCCGAGACCAAATGCGGTGGGACACTTTCTCGGTTGGATCGCGGTGATGGAACTCCAGCCGGTCACCGCTACCGCAACTCTGGCATGCGTTACCACGGGCGTCCAGGGCTTCCCGACGACGTGCTGCCATCCAGAGGCGCTGATATTCAAGTTGTACTGCGGGATTTTTGTAAGGCATGGCTGATCCTCTTCGGGACCTTGATTGTTTTGCGCTAGAACTTCGGTGACGTGATGCCCCCGTCAAGGGGACGGGTACCCGTGGTAGCGCCGTGCTACCGGGAGCCGTGCAAGGGCATCACGCACCTTGCATAGAATGATAGGAAGGGTATGACGGCTTAGAAGTCCTGAAGGCGGGACTGAATCATCTTTGCGACCCTTCTGATTTTCTTGATGTACTTACTAACTAAAGGAGAAGTCCGATCCACGCTGGGTTCGAAACATGGACTCCGGCTAAGTTTTCTTGGTTAAGCTTCTCTGACATATTACGACATCGAGTTCAACAATACTGCTCTCAATAGCATTATCCCACGTCTGTCAACTTTACTAACAAAACACGCCACTTAGCCCATCGGTTAAAACTGCTTTATCCGATACGAGCGATCAGTGCCCGACGTTTGTCCTACCCGTTCCTCTAGCCTGATCTCTTGCCAAAACGCGCCGGAATCTTCACGACCGAATCTCGCCCGACCTTCCACTGCCCGACCAACCGCCAGGACACCCGATTGCTGGCGCTCCCAGGGCCGTGGTGGGGTCGTCCACAACCGCGTCACCCGAGGGGATCGGCCCGTCCCACAAGCTCAGATCGGGTTTTCGCCGTTGCCATCCGCGTGGGTTTTCTGGTTCGACCGGAGTCGAAACAATCCACCACAGATGTCCTTTGGCTGGAAACCTTGCCGTGTGTCTTCCATGAGCACGATAGATCGGCTAGGAACCCGAAACGCCCAGGTGAAAGTGCTATCCGGATTTTTTTCCGTATCCGGCCCACCCAACTCAGTGAGGGTGATCGTGGAGTCCGGGCCGGACAGATACCGTCGTAGGTTCCCTGAGTCAGATAGCTTCGTCCAATCGCTACCGAATCGTGGGAGACTCTGTTGCTAGGTATTGCCGGTGTGTTCGTGGGAACAATTTCCCCATGCGGTAGGTAGTCGTGTAGCGTATCGTCGGTTCTCGGAAAAGAACTCGCTTCGTTCCTCGGATCTTACACGGTTCATCCGGCGTCTCCTCGGTGCGTGGACATATAATCCAGCAGATCACTGAGGCGGTATCTAACTAGGTTGGAATCCAACCGGACGAACTTCGGTCCTTTGGATATTCCCGGCTTACGCCATTCCTTGAGCGTACGCACCGCTAAACCAATACGGGACGCAACTTCGGAGGTTTTGAGTAGCCGATCTTCGGACGGCGGAATGATAGGGATGGTGGGAGCGTGGTTTTGAGTTGTCATAGAGGCAAACCTTTCTATCGATGTGGAATTACTGTTGGCGGGATTCGGCCCGACGCCGGTAAGGGGAAACCTGAAGGGGTTATAAATGGTGGCTTAATAACCACCGTATGTACCTATTATACCGCATCCGTCCGGGGCGGTGCCGTTACGTTACCGTTATTCCTACCGTTTTAGAACGGGCCGATACCCATCTACAAGAGTCGAACCGGCACCAGTACGATACAATCGGACGTTCCGACTCTACTCCGATGTTTATCTCCCAATTTCAGATCTCGAATTACAAGAGCTTTCATAAGACTGAACCCATTATGCTCTCGCGGGGGATTAACGTCGTCACCGGCCAGAACAATGCCGGGAAAACGGCCTTGCTTCAGTCGCTCTTGGCTCCCGACAGACCACACCGAAGCATCAAGGCACTACCAGCCGCCAGCAGCCTTGCCCAGCCAGCATCGGGAATCGCGTTGACTGTGACCCTATCGCATAACGAATTGCTGAGATGCCTTGCCGGGAACGGAAGATTCTTTCTGCCTGTACCTAAAGTCAATGCGAGGTTCGATAGTGTACCTACGCTATCGGATTATAAACATCCGACGTTGATTATGTTCAAAGATTGGTTCTTCTCGCAGGATTCAGTTACGCTTGATCTGATTGGACGGGATTGGCGAGCAGACGGGGAACGATACGATGGGGGAGGTGATGGCTATCTGACCCTTGAAGTTCAACCGATGGGGCAGGTGAACATGATAGGTCCTTCGCTAGTTCCGTCAAGGAAACCTGAGATCGAGGAAATCGTCGGCAAGAACCTCGGCAACATGATGTATCGATTTGAGGCAGAGCGATTCAATATCGGAACATGCCCCTCAGGAAGCAACCCGTCACTCGCACCTAGGGCGACGAATCTCCCCGAGGTGTTGGATATCCTTCAGGGTAATCACGTTGCGTTTGACCGCTTCAATCAACAAGTTAGTGACATCTTGCCACAGATTGCACGGATCACCGTGGTGCCGGAAGGTCAAGTCCAGAGGAAGATTCTTATTTGGATGAGTGATGCGTACAACGAAGCTCGCCGGGATCTCGCGTTCGATTTAGAGGAGAGTGGAACGGGGATAGGGCAGGTGCTTGCAATTTTGTACGTAGTTACGACATCCCAAACTCCGCAGGTAATCTTGATCGACGAGCCACAAAGCTTCCTCCACCCAGGTGCCGCGCGTAAGTTGATCGAGGTGCTCAAGCAATATCCCCGGCACCAATACATTGTCGCCACCCATTCACCTACGATCATCACCGCAGCGAAGCCGGAGACGATAATCCTCGTCACCCACGACGGCAACGAATCCCACATCCAGCACCTCGACGCGAACGACGCGGACCATCTTCGTCGCTATCTCGATGAGATCGGAGCATCACTGGCGGATGTATTCGGCGCGGATAACATCCTGTGGGTGGAGGGTATCACCGAGGAGAAGTGTTATCCGTTAATCGTGGAAAAGCTTCTCAAACGCTTTCTGATGGGTACGGTGATTAAAGCCGTCATCGCAACCGGGGACTTAGAAGGTAAACACGCCGAACGGTTCTTCGAGATCTATGACCGGTTGAGCAGTGCCCAGAGCTTGCTTCCACCTGCGTTAGGTTTCATCTTCGATGACGACGGAAGGTCTGAAACGGATAAGAATATTCTAAGGAGCCGGGGGAAGGGCCGAGAGAAGAACAAGGACCGCGTGTACTTCACCAAGCGGCTCATGTACGAGAACTATCTGCTCGATCCGAAAGCGATTGCCGAGGTACTCAATACGACGGAAGGCCATATCAAAACCGTCACCGAAACGGACGTGCAGGGGTGCATCGATATGTATTTGGCTGAACCGAGCTACTACAAAAACCTCAACCCTAATCGGAGTGGAATCGAGTGGATTCGGGCTGATCTACTGTTGAAGAAGGTTTTTGCGGAGGTAGCAGGACTCGATTACCGCAAGACCACGCACTCCATCGAACTCACGGAATGGGTTCTTGCCAATGAAACGGAGAAGTTAACCGAAGTGGCAGAACTGATCCGGGAAGCACTTGGGTGATTCTCCTGATCGTTGGGCCATCCACTTTGGTGGCCTGCCGCGACGTTTGCCGCCCAAGCTCGATCTTCCCGATAATGACGGTTAGTATGGAACCGACGCCGAATGCAATGTCCCAAGACGTGATTCGTTTCACCGCCGAGCGGTTTCCGGTAATGGCTGGAAGATTGTCTCTCGAAACGACTCTGTTAGGTGACCTTCGAGTGGACGGGGATGACGCTGTGGATTTTCTGACCGCGTTTTCAAAAAACTTCGGCGTCTTGTAATCGCCCCGCCGAAATCGAAGCCATTCCGATTCTCAGTTTCGGGGTGTCCACGCACCAGGAGAGGGACTGGGCGTCAACCAAGCTCAGAATACTAACCACCGCGAATCGTCACTGATTGTCTGATCAAGAAAAATTGCATCCCTTCCTTAGTTTGCCGTTCCCACGCCTGCCGCCGCATCAACACCATCTTGGATCACCGCCTCGGCAGTGAGGAGTTCGCCGATGGTTTCCCTCCGACATTCGTTCCAGACTTCCTCGAACCAGCGTTTTGCAGAGCTCTGTTTGCTTCGGACATGGGTACCTCCAATCCCGGATTTTATTTTCCAACAAATTCATCCCACCACAATCACTACCACTTGCTTTTTAGAGCGATTGTGTTAGGATTGCCGAAGGCACAATAAGCGATGCAAGTCGTTTGTTTTGCTATGCAAAGCCGTATCTGTAAGGCGTTTCTTCGAAGCCAATCGCTCTATCCAGCTGAGCTACGGGCGCGTGCAATATCTGTCTCTAAATTTACCACGGCTTTTGGAGGTAATGACTGAAGGAACGCGTGTCTTTGAAAATCGGCAGGTGAACAGAGCCCAAGGGGTGAACATCACGTCGTTCCGTTCAGCTTAGAATCTCCGACGCGTCTTTTCTCGTATTTCAAAATCTCGATGTATCGAAAAACTGATAGCGGTACATCAAACCGGGATCCTTGCTGATTCGTGGGATGCGGCGTCGAGTTAGCGGCCTACTTCGGTCAGGTCAGCCCGCGCGATAAACCATAATCCCGGGCAGTTGTGATCAGCGCTCCCGATTACAGGCTGGACCCTAAATTGCACAAATTTGGTTGGGCTATCGGGGAGTGGGGATCTCGCCAGCGGACGGCAACGATAGTGGAGCCGAGAGTTTGTTGTAATGCTCCGGCCCTGATGAGTGATCGGAGAAGAGCTATGAGCGTGGAAGAAATTCTTGAACTTCTGGAATCCACCAGTAAAGAGTACCGGGAACTATCCGAGTCACTGGTTCCACCAGAACGGACCATCTCGGTGAATAATCGCGTCTCGTCGGAGGTGGCGTTAGAGGTTGCGAGGGCGCTGGACGGAGTGATCGCGAAAATTAGAATTTCATCTGTGTGATGCTATGCGGCGTTGGGTTTGATCTGAAGAAGTTTGCCGCCGCCAACTATTTCCATGATCTTCAGCCCGACGGAATACTTTCGCGGTCCGATCTTTTGACAGTAGCGAACCTCGCCCACTACGATCACGCGATCCCATTTTACTTCTACCAACGCCCCGGCCTTCAAGAGTCTGGAAACGGTTACGCGGAGACCCGATTTCGACGCGCTGTCGATCCTGCCGGGAATCGGTGTCACGACGGAAACAACTACCGGCTGGTCGGCTCCAAAACGCACTTCAGTTCGACGATCTGCCATCTCTTTCAAAATCGACCGATGCGGAGCGTTACTTTAATGCTGGATCAGCCCAGCATTCGTACGACGATCCTGGTGTGGCTTGGATGCGCGACATAAACGTTGGAACCTTTCGAGGGTATAACCGAGCCGCGAGAGCGCTATCACGAACGCACAACAGCGCCACTCGTGGTAGCGCTTCCCGCCGGTCGCGGTTCGGTTTTTCGGATAATACAGGTTTGCGGATTTTCATTGGCTTCGCATGTGTTGTGTGTCTCTGCGCGTTTGCGCGTGAGAGACGGCCGCACTTTACCAACATTGCTGCACACTCCAAGTTTTCCTACGTCACAAACAACGACCTGTCGCCTCGAAAATATTTCATGCAGCCGATCGCCGGCGGCGTGGCGATTTTCGATTTTGACAACGACGGGAAAATGGATATTTTCTTCACCAACGGCGCTAAACTGCCGGAGCTGAAGAAAACCGGCCCGTCCTTTTACAACTGCCTGCTGCGCAACCGGGGAGACGGCACGTTTGAGGACGTTACGAAGAAGGCCGGGCTCACGGGAGAGAATCTCGGTTACGACACCGGAGTCGCAGTGGGCGATTTTGATAACGATGGATTCGAAGACCTCTTCATTGCGAGCGCGGGGCGGAACACGCTGTATCACAACAACGGGAACGGAACGTTCACCGATGTCACCGAGAAATCCGGGATCGGCGGCAAGCCTGCGGGAACCCTGAGCATCGGCGCCGCCTGGTTCGACTACGATAACGACGGCCTTCTCGACCTGGTGGTATCCAACTACACGCTTTGGACTCCTCAAACCGACAAACGTTGCAGCGCAGCGGGCGTTGAGTATTACTGCGATCCTCGCCTCTTCTATCAGGCCGTCCCACATCGGCTGTATCACAATCTCGGGAACGGCAGATTCGAAGACGTGACAGAGAAATCGGGGTTCGGCGCAGCCCCGGGCAAGGGTATGGGGATTTCGATCGCCGATTTCAATGATGACGGGTGGCAGGATGTTTTCATCGCCAACGATACCGAAGCGAATTCGTTGTTTATCAACAAAGGCAATGGGACGTTTGAGGACCAGGGCTTGCAATTCGGCGTGGCTTACGATGAGACTGCTAAAGCGGTCTCTTCAATGGGCAGCGACGCGAAGGACTACAACAACGACGGCACAGTGGACATCTTTTACAACAACCTGATGGGTCAGATCTGGGCCCTCTTCCAGAACAGCGGCGACTCTTTTCGATATGTCTCGCCGCAATCCAGAATCAAGCAATCTAGCGCGCCCTTTTCCGGCTGGAGCGCCGGATTCATCGACTACGACAATGACGGCTGGAAGGATCTGTATTCAGCTAACGGGGACGTGGATAATATCAAGCCCGGTTCGCGGCAGCACGACAGCATGTTCCGGAACATCGACGGGAAACAATTCGAGGATGTTTCCAGCGAAATGGATAGGGACTTCCTGCGTCCGGGCTACCAGCGGGGCGCGGCGTTCGGCGATTTGAATAATGATGGATTTGAAGATATTGTTGTGACTTCGTTGAACCAATCCCCGCGGATTCTCATGAACTCCGCAGATAACGGAAATCATTGGCTGGTGCTGGAACTGATCGGGCACCGGAGCAATCGCGACGCAATCGGGGCCAAGGTGAAGCTCACCACTTCTTCCGGCCGGGTCCTCTACAATCACGTATCGGTGAGCGTGGGATTCATTTCTTCCAGCGATAAACGGGTACACTTCGGGCTGGGCGCTGAGAAGCAGATCAGCTCCATCGAGATCCGCTGGCCGCGAGGTGCGGTGCAGCAGCTCACGAACGTCGCGGCGGACACGTTTCTCAAGGTGGAAGAACCGCAGTGAGGTACCAATGATACAGATCACCAGGCTCTCTCTTGCACTGATTGCGCTGGCCGCAGCTTTTCCGCAGCAGCGCGAGGTAAATCCTGGAAACCCAACCACGCTTGAGGATTTTCAAGCCGGCGACCAGAACCGCGAAGCACTGCAACGGGCCACCGATTTGGTCGAAGCTACGAAGGCAGCTCCCGGAGATTGGGTGGCGGATGTGGGCTCCGGCGCCGGCTACTACTCGATGCGTTTGTCAAAGATGGTGGGCCTTAAGGGCAAGGTATTTGCGGAAGAAATCTCGACGTCCATGCTCGAAAAGTTAGATTTGAGAGTGACGCTGTTCCATCTCGCCAATGTCGAACTTATCCATGGCGACGACGATAATCCCAAGCTTCCGCCAGCTTCGCTTGCCGCGGTATTGGTGGTTAATTCATACCACCATTTTGAAAAATATCAAGCCATGTGCGAGCAGATTCTGCAATCGCTCAAGCCTGGCGGCCGCCTGGTGATCGCGGATTACAGCTTGCCGAAGTATAGACAAAAAACTCGGGCCGATCAATTGAAGATCCACGAAATTGATCCTGAGGTGGTGCGCGCGGAACTGACCCGAGTCGGGTTTCGAGTGCTGACCTGCGAGGACCCTTTTGTTAAGCGGATGCCGGATGCAGCGTTCAGCTACGGCCCGAAAGAGGCCGACTTGTATCTAATGGTTGCCGTTCGGCCTCAATAGCCGCTGGCCGCGAGTATCGATACTGCCAGGCTTCAGAGTCGCTTCCACCAAATCGCCCAGTTGGACAGCCGTGAACCGGTTACCCTCAATGTTCGCTACCAGCTTTCCTTCGCGGTCTAGAACTGCCGTATGCAGGGAATGCGTCATCAAGCCCTCGTCGCGCCAGAAATTCATTCCGAACATGCCGCACACCGGCTTCACCGCGCTCAGAGGACCCGTCAGAAAATGCCACCCCTCGACATTTGCGTTCCATACGTCAGCGTACTTCGATAGCACTTCCGGCTGGTCGTGGTCTGGATCGAACGTGATGCTGAGCAGCATTAGATCGCGGCCCATGCGATGGCTGAAGCGCTTTTGAAGGCTGGCAAAATTTCTCGACAAACGCATGCAATAATCCGGCAAGGGGCAGCGTGTATAAATGAAGGTAATTGCCACTACCTTGCCGCGGAACTCCGAGAGCGTGACCGGATGATTGGTCTGGTCGATCAGCGAAAAATCGGGGACGGCTTGTCCAATGCTCAAGGTGGATTGGGATTCCGTTTTCGATCGCATCGCTTCATCCAGAATTCTGAGGCGTCTGACCTGCGCGGGATCGCGCTCCGTGCTGTCGTACTCTTGCACCTGCACATTCGAGATGTAAGATAACGTTTTACCGACGACCAGCGTAAATTCGACTTTGTCGCCTGGCTTCAGATTTTCAAGCAGGCGTGGGTTATTGACGCGGAAGGGCATTGTCATTGCGTCCATATACCCTGCAATGGGGTCGTGAGAAACTAATACGGAACGGTGAGGAGCATCCACGGTGAGTACTAACCCCGTGACCTGGAAGCGTTGTACGGATGCCGCCGAGAGCGACAGGACGAACAACACAGAAGAAACCAACGCCCTGTAAATCATGCCGTAAGATCCTGTCAATTGGAACTCGTGGCGCGGAGCGGAACTCGCCGCGCCGGACCACCCAATTGAAACGAGCGCCGCGTCAGTTTGGTTAACTTGTTCTCAAATTCCTTAATCTCGATGAACTGATTCGTCCCGACGTTTTCGAAAGTTTGTTTCGTTTTTGAGGCTGGCCACCAAACCTCAATTTTTTCAATCGTGGCGGACTTGCCGAGTCCAACATGCTGCTGCAGGGGTGATGCACCAAACGAACCGCCGCTGCCCACCGTCCGCCAGATAGTGCGGCGCTGTTGTTCCTGATTCAATACCGTCACGGCAAGGCGCGCGCCAACGGCGCCACGGTTGGATTTCACGCCAACCAGGTGAACGCTGATCCAGTCGTTGCCGTGTTTGCCAGGATTTTCGAACAAGCGGCTGGGATAGCGATCGCCGACTTGGGGACCTCCCATCACCACAAAAATGTCCTCGTCTCCATCGTTGTTCAAGTCTCCGAACGCAACACCGTGGCCCTTGGCCAGCGCGCCAGTTCCCGAAGAGGCCGAGACATCCACGAAACGTTTGCCCTCCTGATTGTGCAGCAATACGTTGGGTATGAGGGCGGCTAGCGAAGGAGTGCCGTTGCCCAGATAAATATCCACGAAGCCGTCGTTATCGATATCCCCGAAGTTTGATCCCATTGGCATGAAAATACGGTCCAGGTTGACATCCGCGGTCACGTCCTGAAACTTTCCATTCCCCATGTTCCGATATAACTTCATGGTCTCTCCCTGACGGGGAAGTCCCAGATAACTTCGCGCGACTTCTTCAACCGACAAAAAGAATGAAGTGACAAAAAGATCGGGCCGGCCGTCGTTGTCGTAATCGAAGAACCACGCCCCGAAACTCATCACAGGCAGGTTGACGCCGGTCGCACGCGCGACCTCTGTAAAAGTTCGATCGCCGTTGTTGTGGTAGAGGAAATTGAATCCATTGAAGTTGGAGACGTAGATGTCGGGATACCCGTCGTTGTCGTAATCGGCGGAAACCACGGCCTTGCTGATAGCGGTTCGATCGATTCCCGCCTGATGCGAGATGTCCACAAACGTTCCATCGCCCTTGTTCAGGAATAACTGGCTCGGGGAGTTTTCGTTGGCGATGAAGAGATCCAGGTTGCCGTCATTGTCGATATCCAGCCAGACCGCGGATTGTGAGGCGCCCAACTGCCCTGCGAGCAATCCACTTTGTGCCGTGACGTCGGTGAACGTGCCGTCGCAGTTGTTGCGCAGCAGGGAGGGGCGCCTTGCAAATTCCCAGCCGCCGCGGAGAACCAGTATGTCCATGCAGCCGTCGTTGTTGTAGTCGGCCTGAATGAGGTTAAGACCACCCGTTTGATCGCCAAGCCCCGCCGCGCGTGCCCGATCAGTAAACGTTCCATCACCATTGTTATGGAAATATTGCAGCCGGGAACAATCATCTACCTGTGATGTGATTACGTCCAAAAAACCGTCATTGTCGAAATCATCTATGATCGCGCCGCCAGCCGTCCCGTACGTGGCGAGACCGGCAGCGGGAGCGACATCGACGAACCGGCCAAGGTCCTCTTTGGATTCGAAAACTGAGGGTGGAATCAGAAACTCCCTGGGGACTCGAGACGGATACTCGTCCGCAACCATGTATGCCAGGTTCAGCAGCCACTGCAATTCAGTATTAGAAGGTTCACGCTTCAGGCCCCTGCTCAGATATTCGATGGCCTTTTCGACGTCGGCCTTTTTCACATGCCGCGCGCCAGGATGCGAGGGGAAGATCAACGCTTCATTGATAACGGCATCGACGGCAGTGTCCGTGAACGCACCCCGATGCAGATAGGCTATTCCCAGCACATCCTCCATGTGCCACGCCAGAGCGTTGTTCGACGATTTCAGGGCGATCTGATAGGTTTCTTCCAGCTCTTTGATCGAATTATCGAAATCCCTTTGCGAAGACCAAAGCTGCCCGAGAGTATAGTGACTGTATGCCAACCGCATTGGCTCCGTGTGGGAACCGTCTTTAGCGATGAGCTTCTGTAACGCCTGAATT
>Ga0207031_10109_pt1 | contig 23386 bp, 28 predicted proteins | sample Alteio_BWMinCont_37_FD_153278 | JGI IMG/M metagenome (GOLD analysis project Ga0207031, IMG submission 153278) | Enriched cells from forest soil in Barre Woods Harvard Forest LTER site, Petersham, Massachusetts, United States -... | ecosystem: Environmental > Terrestrial > Soil > Temperate forest >... | reverse complement strand
GCCGGCGGCTCGGATCGCGAGACGGACGGGTTTGGATGCGCGCAGCCAGGAGTGGCTGTGCCACGGGCAGGCGGGGGCGCGTCTCGCTTATCCGCCCACGGTGGAGGCACAACGTGCGTTTGGATCGGGTGACCGTAGTAGTCAAGCGCCGGGGGTACGGCAGAGGCGCCGGATTTTTGTTGGTCGGCGTCGCGGAAGCGACGAACGAGGTCGACGGTTTGGCCGAAGAAGCCTTTCGCCGGTTTGGCTGGAGCCGGCTTCATCAGCTCGAGTTCGAGCGCGAGCTTATTGGCTTCGGAGCGGCCTTCCGGGGTGGTGTCGTATTTACGGTCGAGCAGATCCAGCGAACGGGACAAGATATCGGCGTAATCGGGCTTCCCCATAATGCGCTCGGCGATAGGACGCTCTTGAGTGGGATTCGGAGAGGTCCTTCGCTCATCTTCCTTATGCGGCAAAAGCGGCCTGATTGACATGCCCTTTTGCCGCTCGACAACACCATTACGTGTGTGCTCAAGGTTCTCGCTTCCACCGCCTGATGGGCCCGAGTCGCCGCCAGGAGAGGGCTCAGGATCGTCATCTGCATGCGGGGCAAAAGACGTTTTGAGTTTGTTTTCCCACTGACGATAGCCGTTGGCGGCGACGTATTCGGCGCGGACTCGGGAGACGGATTGCAGCAGGAGTTGGGAGAGATAGCCGAAGGCGACGGCGTCTTTGCGGGAGATGCGTCCCTGGGCCATTAGGAGAAACGATTGGGCGAGGGCGCGATTGATGTTGGTGGCGGTGGTGAGGTCAGAGCAGAGCGCTTCGAGCTCTGGAGCTTTTAAGGTAGCGCCATTACCGCCGCGCTTTTGCTTGGAGGCGTGATGAGCGCAAAGCGAGGCGCGCTGATTCCGGCATTGGCGTCCATCAGCGAAGGTGAGCTGGCAGCGCGAGGCGTTCTCACGAGATTGCCTATCTGAAGTCTGAGATTTCTGAGGTGTGTGATGTTGCGTGCCTGGGGAAACAGGCGCGACAAGTGGCTTAAGTTTTGAAACGATAGATTTGAAAAAGGAAGGAGATTTTGAGCCGTTGGGTGGTTCTTTTACGGTAGTCATATGAAATGTTATCGTCTAAGTACAGTCAGATCAATAGTTAACTATGTGGATAACTCTAGGCCTGTGGAAAAGTTCGGGGTTGCCTACTACTCATGGCTGGAAGCCACTGTTCGAGAACACGTTTTTCACGCCTTGAGTCCTGGATTTAGGACCTGTATTCGAGAAAAGAGCGGCATCAGCGATAGAATTGCCTCTCAATGAGTCGCAATTGGAAATTGGTTCTTTCAGCCCTTGTAGGGATTGTGTTGCCGTGGATACCCGTCGGCTTTTGGCTTCCGGGGATGTTTGGAGCGGCTATTTTCTTCCGGGAGGGAATACATTCGGACCACCCCAACTTCTATTTGGTGTTAGCCCAGACGATTAATTTTTTCTTCTATGCAGGGGTGACGTATTTTCTGTTGATGCGATTTTCTTCGAGGAAGACTGATTCAAACCTTAAGGGTGAAGTTTAGTTTTCAAGGTCGCCTCCAACAGTTTGCCAGTTTCCGAAAATCCCGTTTTTCAAGCCCTATTCGACTTCTGGCGCACACTACGGCAATGCGAGCATACGAAGTATTTCTCAATGGAAAACGGCTGTGTGTTGCGGGAGTAGGCAGTGACGGCTACATTTCCGCATACATCACCTACCGTTCTGAGCCAGAAGCCACATGGATCAATGTGATGGGATTAATCAACCGCAAAAAACTATACGTGAGATGGACTCAAAGGAACCTTCGCACTGGTGACGAGGTCTTGCTCAGAGTCGTTGATCGCAAATCGGTGGACAGATACAAGATCATCCGCCAGCACGACGAGAAGAGGGACCTCGAATCGATGAAACGTCATGTACGAAAAATGGCGAAATCCCTAGGCATGGCCGTATTAGAGAATCCGAAGCCCAAAAAGGGTTAGGATGCGCCGCTGATGGACGACTACCAGAAGGGATGGGAGCGCTACGAAAACCGGCGGAAGGTTCTGCTGGCGTTTATGATTGTGGAGTTTCTGATTCCCTTTGCGTTGCTGGGCGAGCCCGTTTCGGATTACCTCCTCGGCGGGCGCTACATCTGGTTCGTTGGGTTTCTAGTTTGAGCGCTTCTAGCTGGCTTTACAATCCTCACCTTAGGCAGGTTCCCTTGCCCTCGCTGCGGGAAGAAGCTGCCCGTCGTCTCTAAGAAAGAGCAGGCCAAGTGCGCAGTTTGCGGGCTGACAAAGCGGTCGTCGTGAACTTCGCTGCCGGTCGCGGGTTGGGTCACTTCGCGACCTTCAAATTCGCCAACTCCTGACAAGTCGGGATAACGGAATGTGAGAATCTACCCAAACCCAGTTAGCGAAAATCCCGTTCTTCAGGAGTTAACAACTAAGCTCCGTGCCACCGTGCAATTCTCGGTGCTCCCGCTGCACTCGTGTCAGGATAGCCTTGAATTTAGGATTGCCCCTCGCGCTCACGTTAGAGCGGCTCAGGAATCGCCAAATGAGTCACATAGACGCCCTCGGATGGGCCATCCTCGCTGTCTTGGCAGTGATATTCGGAGTACCCAACCTTATCTTTGCTCTTCGGGTAAGGGCTAATCTCGATTGGCAGCCCTCAAACGCCGTGATTGCGATGAGGTTCACGACACTCGTCACAGTGGTCTTCATGCCTTTGATGTTTCTCGTTTTCCCAAATCCTCCAGTCATGGGCCAGCCTTGGCTTGGCCTCATCCAGTTCTTCTATTTGGCCGCTTGCTATCTCGTAATCTGGTTGATTTGGAAACGCACCAAGGATTGGCGCATGAAATTTTGCTTGCTCATCCTGTCGATTTTTTTGCCCGATTTCCTCTTGATTTTGAACATAGCTCCCATATTACCCGAAGAAGGTGGCAGCACTTTAATTCCAAGATTGCTGGCCGGAGTTCAGCTACTTTATTTTGTTGGGGGATATTTCGTATTCAAACACTACTTCCAGAAGATACGGCCAGCAGCCAAGCACATCCGCCCGTAGACAATCGAAGGACGGATTTGGCCTGAGAAGTCGTGTTATCGGAGACTGGCCGAGCGTGAAATCTCAGTCTCCGAGAATCCCGTGTGTCAGGAGTTGGTGAATATGGGCGGTCTTACTTGTTGCTGCTGCCGAAGCCGCGTAAATCTCTTTCGAGCTCAAGGTTCTTGGCATGGTCATCGCAAACGTAAAGAGGGCTGGTTCCTCCGCCTTGCCAGCGCGTCATGAGCGAAGTTCCGTACTCGCAGTCGAGTCCGTAATACGATGAGAGACGCTCGGCAGGTTTTCTAGGCGGGAAGCGCCAGGTTGCGCGCTTTTTGCAATGAAGTGTCTGCGGAATGCCGGAGATTCCAGTCGGCGCCTTCTGAGATTGTTCTCCCGAAACGCTGAGTAGTGTTGCCGAACGTGCAACCGTACGTTGCGTGCTGCCGTGGAGCCACCAACGTACCCAGCTTTCTGGGATTATTCTTTTTCGCATTTCTCCATCCGGCGGCTTGCTGTTCGACACTTTTCTTCGAGGGTAGCAATCTGTTCGCCAATCCAACTGTTTGCAAAGAAGAGGGTTAACTGTGCGGAAAGGAAGGCTTTTTCCGCTTGGTGGCAAACGTTCACCTCTATCGGAACTGGCTTTAAGCACTCCTGGGAGGAGGCTTGACAACCCGCCGAGCAATATCCGCAATGCCAGGTCCCGATAAGTCCTGCCAGCTCAACCGGTTGATGCAACACCGATAATCAACTGATCCGACAAACACGGATTGCCAGGGTTCTCAGATCGGAGGGGCGATGGCGGGGAGGCGTTTTGGTCTCTGCGGTGCCGACGAGGCGGATGTGGTGTATATTCGGCGCAGCTTGGGGCGGCCAGAGGGAAATCAGGTACAGGCAGGAGAGATACGATGCGCCGGTTTGCTTGGCGCTAACCCAGGCAGCAGGGATTCCTGTGCTGGCGCCGGAGGGATTGGCTGACCGCTACAGGCTTACGAGTTTGAGGAGGATGAGATGAAGAAGATTCTGATGATTTCAATGACCATCGTTGGATTGGCTCTGTGTGTACCCGCGCAATCGCACGCTCAGGCGTCCTCTGTGCCGGCCAAGCAAGCGACGAGAGATATCAAGATCATCTCGAGCGCCGGCGCACGCGCTTTGGTGGACGCTTGTTCGGCCTGGGCGCAACAGAACAAGCAAACCGTGGCGATAGCGGTTCTGGATTGGGGCGGGAACCTGGTTGAATCACACGCCATGGAGGGCGCGGCGATGAACGCGATCGATACGGCGCTGCTAAAGGCCAAGTCAGCGCTGCGCTGGCGGCGCGCCACCTCGGAGACCAACAAGATGGTCCGCAGCGGCGAAAATCTGGCGCCGACGTTCATGCGCGACTTCCCGCAACCCGGCGCGCTTCCCATCACGATCGACGGCCAGGTGGTAGGGGCGATGGGCGTCTCCGGCGCCGACGGCGAGAAATGCGCGCAAGCAGCGATCGACGCGGTCTTCAAGGGCCAGCCGACGTCGTCTACTTCACGATAGCGCAACAGTGTTCACCTACTGCGGTCACGTACTGCGGCGTCACAAACTGCAGCGTCACGTACTGCCGCTGCGGACTGCCACGACGCAGTCGCACTTCTGCCGCGAGCGGCCGAAATAGGCGGGTAGAGCCATGGTGTCTGTCAATTAACGGCATCGCTCGTAATTATTTTGTTCTAAATCCACGGAAGCGTACGATGCTTAAGGCAGCACTTAGATCGGAAACTGAATTGTTCAGTGCGAATGGATACTCCTCGTAAAGTGTCACCGGTTAAAGCGTCACGGGTCGAAAAGGCCGCGCAGGGTCTCCTGCACGTGAGGTCCTCAGGCACCTCCAGTGCTGTGGCCGATGAAGACGCCGGCGAGCGTCTCGATGCGGCCAGAGGACCGGAAACCCCGATCGAACTGGCCGTGGTTATTCCCACTTATAACGAGCGCGGGAACGTCCGGCCCATGTTAAGCGCTCTCGCGAAGGCCCTCGCAGGCATCGAGTGGGAAGTAATTTTCGTGGACGATCATTCCGCGGATGGCACAGCCGACGCAGTGCGAGAGGCGGCACAAACAAATCGGAACGTTCGGGTGCTTGAACGGATTGGACGCCGCGGCCTCGCCTCGGCCTGCATTGAGGGGATGCTGGCGACAGCGGCACCTTACGTCGCCATTCTCGACGCGGATCTGCAACACGACGAAAAGCTTCTGCCAAGAATGCTGGAACGAATCAAGGCCGAAAAACTAGACATTGTCATCGGCAGCCGCGCGCTTCGCGGCGGAAATGCAGGCGAGCTCCCAAAGAATCGGATTCGGCTTAGCCTGCTGGGTACGCGGATCAGCCGGTTCGTTTGCCGGTATGAAGTAACGGACGCAATGAGCGGCTTCTTTTTGGTCGATGCGGCCTTTTTCCGGCGACTGGCGCCGCGTTTGAGTGGCACAGGGTTCAAAATCCTGGTCGATTTGCTGGCCACGAGCCGGGAACCCGTTCGGATCGGCGAGGAGCCGTACGAATTCCGCAAACGGCATTGGGGCGAAAGCAAGCTCGACACGCGGGTGGAAGCGGAATATTTGTATCTGCTTCTCGATAAATCGCTGGGAAGAGTTCTGCCGACAAGATTTGCGCTATTCGCGCTGGTCGGATCGATTGGCATGGTTTTTCACCTCGGGATTCTTACCCTGCTTTATCACCGCAATAAAATTGGGTTTATCGAGGCCCAAGCGGTGGCGACATTTTTCGCCATGACCTTGAACTTTCTGCTGAATAACGTGCTGACATTTCGCGACAAGAGGCTCAGAGGCTGGCACATCTTAACTGGCTTGCTAACTTTCTACGCGGCCTGTGCAGTGGGAGCGTTGATCAACCTGAGCGTTGCCGATTCCCTCTTTCGCTCGCATGTGGTGTGGTGGTTTGCTGCGATTTGCGGGATTGCGGTGAGCTCGGTGTGGAATTATGGAGTGAATACAGTTTTTACGTGGCGAAGAGAGAAGGAGCCAAGCTAGGCAAACAAAGCTAGGAACATCCCGACCTACCGAACGACCTACCGACGATATCGATTTCCTGTTGGCCCGAATTGCATCGAGAAAACCGCAAGCTGTCATTCACCTGATCCGGCAACCGGGGCAGCCGATACTTCAAATGAGCGGCTGCGGGTTCGTGCGGGATCTTCCGCCCGGCGCGCTCGCAGCCAAACGGCCAGGAGCCCGGCGGCCAGAAAACACGTAGCCCAGCAATCGACACCGGCGGCCTGAAAGAAGCGCTGTATCTGTGACCCCGGAGTCAGAGGCTGCAGCGCCTCGAGCAGCACCGCGGCCCATAGAAGAAACCTTGGCCATCTCGGGAGCTCTTCCCTGAGAGCCAGAAGCGCACCGGCCGTCATTGCGGGCCACAGCAAGACCACCATCTCGGGGCGGTACGCAAACGGCTGCAGAAGTGGCAGGGCGCAGAACGATAGCGCGTCGGTCAGCGAGTCGAGACGAACCGGCGCCGCCCGGGCCAGCAACAGCAAACCCCCATAGCCGATCACGGTCAGTAGCATCCAGATGACCCGCACAATGCGAGGGTCCATGGCGACGAAATTGACGTGCGGATAATTCGGATCGGGCCAGTTCGAAAAATCCATCGCCGTCAGGTATCGCTGCAGCACACCGCCGAGCGACTGGCTGGGAAACCACGCCTGCTGGCCAAGGCTGCCCGTTCCCCACTCCTGCGCAGTCCATTGCCGCAGGAGCGCAATATTGCCCCGCCAGCCAAAATGGACCGCCGGCAAAAGCGTCAGGCCGATGGTGAACGACACGGTCAACAACGCCACGCGGATATGCCGGCGCGCCGCAACATAGGGCAGAAAAAACAGCGGCCAGACTTTCAGGCTCACTGCGAGCGCCAGCAGAAAGGCGGAAAAAACCGGGCGTTGGCGCAGACTCCAAAGGGCCGCGGCCACAAGCACGAAAATAAGGAACTGAGCGTTGCCGAACCGGAACTCCTGCACAATGAATCCGCCACAGACGCACACGGGAATGAGCCACCACCATCCTGTTCGCGGAAACTCGGTTTCGACCGCCAGTGCCTTCACCGCAAAAAACAGCGCGGCGCATTTCAACGCCACCCAGAGGACCAGGGCCGTCTTCAGAGGCAGCAGCGCAAAGGGGAGAAACGCGAGAAGAAATAAGGGCGGATAGCGAAAGATTTGCGGCCAACCGATACCGCTCTGTGGGCCATAGAGTGCGCCGTGCCCCTCTACGAGCACTCGCGCCGCATGGTAGTAAACCAGGAAATCCACCGAATGCGTGGTGGGCTTGGACAAAAGTACGACCAGGAACAGCGCAACCACCAGTAAGAGCAATCGAAGATTTCTGCTCACGTGCAAACGCAGTTTCCTATGCTGGTTGTATATTCGCTCGACCTAGCTTTGAAATTACCTGATTCGCGTGTGACCCTCAGCAGTGTACCGTGGTTTCGGATGACTCTGCGGCTGCGATCTGCGCGTTGGAGGAAATGGCGTGCTCTGTACTAGTGAAGGAGCGGCCGTGAGATATGGACCGGTTCTCTTAATTCTTGTGCTAATGGTCCTGCCACACGCGCCCTTCACTCCCGCGGCGAGATACGCGCACCTGTCCGAGGGGCATACAGGTGTACAATGGCCCTCAGTTCTCACAGTCAAAAACGAGATTCAAGCTGTAACCAAGGGAGGCTGTCATGTTTAGGGCGAAGCTTCTTTCCGGGATTCTGGCGGCAACGGCCATACTGGGTCTAACGCTTGTTGGTTTGGTGATGGCGGAAACGCCCGCTCCCTCGGCGCATTCAGCGCTGACGGGCAAGGTGGCCTCGCAAGCGGAAGGCGCGATGGAAGGCGTGATCGTTGGCGCAAAGAAAGAGGGCTCCACGGTCACCACTTGGGTGGTGAGCAACTCCCAGGGTCAATACAGTTTCCCGCGTGAGAGGATGGAACCGGGCAAATACGCGATCAGCATTCGGGCGGTAGGCTATGAGCTGCCAAAAACTTCTGTAGACGTGACAGCCGACCCCACACAGCTGGATTTACAACTCAATAAGGTAACCAGCAATTCGAAGCTCGTCATGCAGCTTTCGAACGGTGAGTTGCTCAACAGCGTGCCGGGAACCTGGGACGACAAGATGGCCCTCGGCAATTGCGTCAATTGCCACACACTGCAGCGCGTGCTGTTTTCGCGCTATAACCCGGAGGAGATGGCGCCGATCGTGCAGCGGATGGCCATGCACACGAACAACTCTTCGCCGTTACATCCCTGGATGCGTCCTCCCAGGCCCGCAAGCCCGCCGACAGCACGCCAGATCGCTGCCGCCAAATATTTCAGCACGCTTAACCTGAGTTCGCAGGACACCTTTGAATTTCCGCTGAAGACCATGCCGCGGCCCAAAGGCAAGGCTACCGAAGTGATTTACACGACGTACGACCTGCCGCGAGCGGATGCAGCGCCGCATGACGCCGCGCTCGACGCGCAAGGGAACGTCTGGTATTCCGATTTTGATTCCCAGTTTCTTGGGAAGATCGATCCGAAGACCGGCAAAGTGGTGGAGTATCCGGTGCCGCTAGCCCGAACCGGGCCGGTGGCCCAAGGCGGTCTGCAGATCGCTTTCGATAAGGAAGGGCGGGTTTACTTCGGCAACATGTCGCAGCTGCAGATCGTCAGGTTCGATCCCAAAACAGAAAAAATGGAGACGTTCAAGCCCCCGATCCCGGATTCGAATATCGGAGACGGGCATCTCACGATGATCGACCCCTCGTTCCAGCAAGTGGATGGCAAGATATGGGTCAACGTCGCCGACGGTACCGACGAATCGGGCGGCACTTGGCATGTGGATTTGGCGACCAACACGTGGACTCACGTCACGTATCCGCCGGGCAGCCCCTCCGCTCGCGCCTACGACGTGGTTGCCGATTCAAAGAACAACATGTACGGCATGAGCTTTGGCAACGACAAGATTTGGATGACGGATGGCAAGACTTTGAAAACCGTGTGGTATGACCTGCCGACGAAAGGCACGGGTTGCCGGCGGGGCCATATCGACTCGCAAGATCGACTGTGGTGCGGCGGGTTTAACGGCAATGACCTGGTGATGTTCGATCCGAAAACGCAGAAGATCACAGACTGGAAGGCTCCCACGCAGTGGACGCGTCCCTATGACGCGGAGTTCGACGATAAAGCTTATGACTGGGGCGCGGGAATGGACAATGATATTGCTCTCCGCCTGAATACCCAGACCGGCGAATTCACCGAGTACCTGCTGCCACACGAAACAAACGTTCGTCACGTGGAAGTGCAGAAATCAGGAGCTCTTTCCAGCATGTGGCTGGGGGACCAGCACGGCGGCACAATCGTACATATCGAGCCGCTCGCGCCCTGAGCGAAGAGCGATTTAGAACTGCTCGGATTCGACTTCTGATATTGGACCTGCTATTGGGACGAACTGCCGTTGTCGTCAGGGTGCCGTTTTAGGACAGGGCGGTTCGGGTCGGAATCCTCGCGGTTCTTCTGCATCTGTAACGATGCGGGAACGTCGTATACGTATCGTATGGTGATTGGCGAACGGCTGTTGTCGATATGCAGAGTTTCATACAACTGCCGGCCGTCGCGGGACAACTCGAACGTGCGGCTCATCTTCCCGCCTAGCGGGCCCTTTTCATCCGAAACGAGCATGCCACCTTCCCAATGTGCCGCTACCTCTTGATGGTTCTCATTCGAGGATTTCGGAAGCTGGCGGCCGTCGGTGTATAGAATCAATTTCCGGGATTGGTCATCGGTGACGTCGATTTCCGGATTCTTCAAATCAACCATCAGCGACTCCGCCGGATAAATGAGCGACCGGATTCGCGGATTATCTTCGATGTCCTTCCCGTCATATCTCGGCCCGCCGTTGGGACCTCCGCCCTGAGAACCTCCCCAAGGGCCCCTGGGATAACCGCCGCCTGGATAGCCACCGCCCGGATAGCCCCCGCCGGGATATCCTCCGCCAGGGTAGCCGCCAGGACTACCTCCTCCCGGATAATTGCTGCCAGCGCCTTCCGCCACTCGAACCCTTTGCCGCCCGTCGTCGCTCTGGTCGCGATTCAGTTTCCAAGCTCCGGCCAAGGTCGTTCTGGGGGACACGGCGGGCTCCTGAAGCTTGGCTGCCGGAGTCGCCTGGGGCTCCGCCGTCTGACCCTGCGACTTTGATTGTCCTCGAGGCAACGGGCCCGGCGCTGCCTGCGCCATGACGCGGCCAGGGACGAGAAGCGAGATTGCGCCCAGAAATCCGAAAATTACGTAAATTGAGGTGTTTGTAATTTTCATTTTGCTTTGCTCCACCATTGCCCGCTCGGGGCTGAAATGGCCGTCTTCAAGCGGGATTGCTCTCTTCCAACCATACACTTTATGGATGTCGATGCAAGGTGCAGTCGAATCAGTTGTAGCGCGTATTGTAAATGCATCGCTACACCCCTGGGAGAAAGATAAGCCGATCGCAAGCACAGGTGTTGGGTCTTTCCCGGGGAAGTGAGGATCGTTGTGTTAGACGGCTAATCAGGAAAAGGGAGTTTCTTTGAGAACGCGCAGCGCCGATAACGCTTTTCCTATCGCCTGCCGTTCTGTATGTCCGTCGGTGCGACCAAATATCGCTCGCATCCTCTGGCGGATGGCTGTCTCCGCGGCGGACACTCGTTCGAGCAGCTTCGCGCGGTCAACCTCTAGCAGGGCGGCTTTGTATTCCGGCTCCCAAGCAGGGAATTTGAAGTTGTGTTTCATAATCGTTTCTCCGTTGGCGTCAGACCAGGCGCCTCTGTCGTGCAGACGCAATGCCTCCTCAGATCCCTAGTGAAAACGATACGGTGGCCCTAGAGAAAGTGGAACAGGGAATCCCTCATGATCGGCCTGTATCTGGCGGCATAAGAACCGTCGCCCGAGACGGGTGCGGCGGAGGGTCTGTGACGAGACGTTTGGACTAAACACGCGTCTGCCACCGACTACCAGGCTTCTCATGGTCGAACGAGCTACCCACTTCTTCCAGGTGGGTTCCCATTGGACTCTCGGGGGTTGTCGCCCCGTGCCGGGCGCCTATTTTCCGCTTTCCACTTCTTGTGCGCCGCGACGAAAAAGGGGCGGCTGACTGCATCCAACAGACTCTGGCAGCAATCGCAAAATTGCGTGCGGCTGGGAATTCCGCAATTCAGGCAGCCAATGTGAGTCATGTCCCCACGGTATAACCAGTTTAGAAATCATCTTTGCCGACCAGCAAATAACTTGACCGGATGTCCGAATGAGACCGGCAGGCTCCTGGCTCGCGATTCTGGATTTACCATCCTCGGCTAAGCCGCTGCCAAAAAAGGCGAATTGGGTCGCACATCTGTGCCGCAGGGGCATGCGTAAGTCCTTACTTTTCAAGGGGGCGAACTGGCAAGAGAGTTGCTCCTCAAGCAGAGAGACCGAGCACTTATTTTCTTGCCACCCATCCCCAAAGACGAGGTTTGAAATGGAATCGATCCAGACACTCGAGACAGCGGTCGCAGTGCACCCGGCGGGGCATAGCTCCGGCCACAGTTCCCGCTTAAGCCTTAGTGCTACCCTCGCAATGCGCTCTTCATTGTTCTCAGGCGCTTCCTCAGCTGCTTGCAAAGAGGTTGTCTCCGCAGCTCGCGAAAAGAAATTCGAGAGTGAGCACGCGATCTTTTGCCAAGGGGATTCTGTGCGGCAGGTCGTGCTACTCATTTCGGGCTGTGTGAAGCTGTTGCAAGTGGGTGCCAATGGAAATGAAATAATACTCAGACTTTTCGGACCGGGCGAACTGATCGGCATCGCTGAATCGCATACTCGGACTCATAACTCAACGGCTCGAGTCCAACAGCCATGTACGGCGCTCGCTTGGGAGATCTCCACATTTGAATCGCTCTTTGAACGCCATACCTTTTTGAGGCGCAATATGCTGGATATGCTCCTCCACCACTTAGACGACATGCACGAGCGTTTCCGTGAAATTAGCACCGACCGGGTAGCGGCGCGGCTGAGCAGTCAAATCATTCGCATGAGGCATCAAGTGGGCCGCCAAGTGAACGGGGAGATAGAGATCAGCATTTCGCGGGAGGAGTTAGCCCAGTTGACCGGGACCACATTATTTACGGTGAGCCGCTTGCTTTCTGACTGGGATCGGCAAGGCATCGTGGCGACGCGGAGAGAGGCGGTGTCCATTCGGAACCTGCCGGCACTGGTTGACCTGTCCGAAACCGCGGTTCAATTGCCGTTGAAATGAAGGCGAAAGGCTTTCCACTTGCCAACGCTTGCCACTTCTCAGGAATTCAGGTTCCCGGGAGTGAGTACCACATTCAAATAGGGCCGTTTCTCGGAACTATTCTGTTCAGATAGCCAAGTAGCCGGGATGGACGATGCCCAGCCCTGCCAATTTTTCCGAAAGCCAATACCTCTTTCGGCAATCCACAGCGCACGTGTCTGAATCTGCCGCGCTGCACTCATACAATGGTTTCAGGGCAGCGACCTTCACGGAGAGGAACGACACCATGACTCAAGCTTCCTTCGCGAAAAGGCGCGCCAATCCGCGTTTTTCGTTTTTCGCAGAGGCCGAAGTTATCCTGCACGACGGCACGTCGGTTCTCGGGCAGATTTCCGAATTGAGCTCGCGGGGTTGCTATATCGATATGCTCCAGCCCATTCCCATCGGGACGGAATTGCGCCTGTGCTTCTCCGATGGCACGAGCAGCAGCGAACTGCCCGGCAAAGTGATCTACATGCATTCTGGTGGCGGCTTGGGCATTTTTGGGATCGGCGTGCTGTTTGGAGAGCTGACCGTCAGCCAGTACTCCGCACTGGACATGTGGCTGCGCGAACTCGCCGGAAGGCGCATTCAGCGAAGGTCACAAACAGACAGCTCACACCGCTCCTGATAAACCCGCACCCCTCTTATCGGAATGGAACGGGGCTCAAGCCAAAAGGTTCCGCACAGGCCGTTTTCTCGTGGCCTATCCAGGGGTCCCAATTAGGCGGATCGCCTGCGTCTTCGCACCGCCACGCGCTCGCGTCGAAAATGCCGACGCAACCGCCGAGGCGGAGGTTTTGCGATTTCTGAATGGGCGAACCAGGCGTCCGCAAGTTCAAGCCAGCGAGTTACCACCACCGAGACTTCCGTCCCGAAGACCAATCCGGCCTCGGTGATTGGCGGAGGAGGTGGCCACGGCTGGAATAGCGGCATCAGCCTCTCAGACCGCAGGGCATCAATTTTTGGTGCCTTAGACATCAATCTATATTAGGAACGCCTTCGATCCCGGGGTCGATAGGGTAGAACCTGATGGGGTCGCGTCAGATCGCCTGATGTCGATGCCTAATTCAGCGTACCAAGTTGGATCGCGACTTCAGGTGTTTAGAGTATGGCTCCACGACTTGGCGACTCAATCCCCCATGAACCCGCACAATACGACTCTTGCAACCCGAGTTGCTTTTCGGTCACGAGAGCGTAGACTGAGCGGGTCCCACGCCTATCTGTCGGCCTTAGAGTTGGACTTTTGCAGGCCAACGGCGGCTGGTCCTCGTGGTTATCTGCCGTTCCGAGGCGTATCGTTTCCCGACGGCACCTCATCGTCAGAAGGAGTTCGGCCAGTGTATCCAGTGAGCGTGTTAATAGCAGATGACCACGAAATCGTTCGACGAGGACTTCGTGCGTTGATTCATGAGCAGCCCGGATGGCAAGTCGTGGCCGAAGCGATAGACGGAAGGGAGGCTGTGGCAAAGGCGGAAGAGTTCAAGCCTGACGTGGCGATTCTGGACATCACCATGCCGTCATTGAATGGGCTGGAAGCAACCCGGCAGATAGCAAAGCTCAGCCCGCGTACGAAGGTTCTGATTCTGAGCATCCACGAGTCCGACCAATTGATTCACAAACTCGTGGGGGCAGGGGCACGCGGATATCTTCTCAAGGTAGATGCGGGCCGTCACTTTATCACCGCCGTGAAGGCGCTTCTGGCGAACAAAACCTTCTTTACGCCAAAGGTGGCACAGAAGCTGACGGACGGACATTTAGACAAGGTGCCAAAGGCAAGTGAGGAAGAATTCTCGCCGATAACGGGGAGACAAAGAGAAGTCCTGCAGCTTTTGGCGGAGGGCAAGAGCAGCAAGGAGGTCGCAAGCATTCTGGGCATCACCCTCAAGACGGCCGAGACGCACCGATCGAACCTGATGCGGAGGCTCAATTGTCATTCGGTCACGGAGCTAGTCCGCTACGCTATCCGCAATGAGATCGTTGAGGCTTAGGTTCAAGACCGCCCCCTCCCGCTTTTCCTTATCGGAGACTGGCCAGATCTATCGGCAGCCCGGAACCAAGCCACGGGGAATACGAGTTGCCCCGCTCTCAGGTAATGCATGGCGTGCATTGGGGCGCTTCTCCTTTCCATGGGGCCAGTGTACACGCCCCGCTGAGATAGAATCTGGTCCCCACGACGGAAAGATTACGACACCCTGCTCCTGCTGGAGCGTGTCGCCGGTTTGGAACGGCCCCTCTGCTTTGAACGGGAACTACTACACACCGACTACAGTGTTTTTTACTGAATTTGGGATATCCCGCCTTACTTTGCCGACCCTTTTACTTTGCACGCGGAACCAGGAGATGTGCTCCGAAAACGTTTACGGGACACTGCCTTCGTGATAGTAGGCAAGTCTACGACCTGAGCGCCTGAGAAAACGAAGGGAAAGATGGCTTATCCGAGAAAGGAGCAGTGATGTTTTCTAGAGCGCAGCAAAATCAACACCATTCAGCCGCCCAGCGGCCAATTGGACGTAACTACAGGAGGGTACGAAAGGCTCTTTCTGTCCTGGAACCCTTGAGCGGGGTGGCGCTCAGTGTGTTCATCGCCGGAATCCTAGTTCCCAGCTTTCTTCGATCTGGAATGGCCGCGCACCATGGGTTGGCAGTTGGTTCTCTCCACACCCTTACCATTGGCGGAGTTAAACTCTCCTACACGCTTGAGAACCTCAGTTTTGCGATCCTGGGTGCGATGTTCGGCTCGCTGATAGCGCTGGCAATTGAATTTCCCGCCACGTTCGCCAGGACAACTAGAAATTTCCATATGTTTCGACAGGTGGATTGCAAATGCTTCCTCTCACGCCGATCTGGTCGTCCGAGCTGCATCGGCAACCGGAAGTGGCTCAATTCCTAATGCGCAGCTGGAGCGAGATCGAACGTCGCCGTGCTACCCGCCACCTCTTCGGAGGAGCCGCCGAAGTGATCAACCTGGAATCACAGACGGAAATCACCTCAGTTGCACGCGACCTGAGTAGCTACGGTTGCTTTGTTACGAGCAAGACTCCTTTCCCCGAAGGGACAGGAGTCAAACTAAAAATCACAAATGCTAAAGCTAGGTTCTCTGCTGTAGGTCATGTGGCCTTTAACCTACCCGACGAAGGGATGGGGATCGCGTTTGCCCAAGTTGAGCCCAAGGATCGAGCGGTTCTCGAAGGGTGGCTGGCCCTAACGCGGGCGCTTATGTGATTCCTCAGACCGGGCTCTATTCAGTTTTTGTCACCTCGTAGTTGCAGCCTTGTGGTAGAGAGCTTCGTCGGTTTATTACGGCGAAGGAGGGCGGCCTCGCTTGCACCGGGGACGCGGTGCCGAGGTCGCTCCCTAAATTCTTCAAACATCTCGCGCGCTTCTGCGGATAAATTCCCGAGGCAACTTGGCGCCGATGCGAACGAAAATCATCTTCACCTATGCCAGCATCCGCTAGATCGGAGCGGCGCATTTCATGATGGATGCCTGAACGACTCGCCAAAGCCCGGTTAACGGACGCTGGGCGCCAATTAAGCCGCTAGCTAGAGTAGGGTGGGCGGGGGGCTACCTTCCGCGAGGGCGACCTGCTCCGGCGTATTCTAGGTAGGTTTCGATGGAAGCCACCACGATGCGGGCTTTCACCGTGATTCCGAGGTCGACGCCAGCTACGGTAAGCCGAGCCCATACATCAATGACAATGCCCTTATCCAAAATCCGGTCGAGCAGGTCGACCAGATGGGTCTCGCGGGTAACAAGTTGGGCCATTATGCGGAAAGGTTGGGCTGTAGGAAGCGGACCTTCCGTCAATGATAAGGTGAACGAAAATCGCAATTCTCTCCTTGCGCCCCGTCAAATGATGGCGAGCTCAACTCGGACGCCGACGGGCTGGCGGTACAATCCCACCAGGATGCGACCACAGAAAGCGAATGGACGCATGGCACTAGGTCTTGGGTGTGGAGTGGAAGGGCTGGCGCACAGACGCCGAAGCCCTATTTCTCGGCCTTCCCCTCGGCGTCCACTACGGTGACGGGACCGTATTTGGCGAGGGTTTCCTGGATTTGCCGGCGATCACCGACGCATATCCACTGCATGTGTGCCAAGTCAACGAACTTGCGTGCAGCGGTCTGAACGGCAGCGGCGTCCACCGCCGTGATGCGATCGGCGTACCGGTCCCAATAATCGGAGGGCAAGCCGTAATACTGCACGGTCATCCAGTTATCGAGCAGGCGCGCGGGTTGTTCGAGCGAAAGAGCGAAACTTGCCGCAATGGCGTGGCGCGCGTCATCGAGCTCGCTTTGCGGCACTGGCTCACTGGTCATGCGCTTGAATTGAAACAAGAACTGCGTCATAGAGCCATCGGTCACCGGCGTGCGAACGGCGGCGGCGGCCAACCAGTCCCCTGGGTAGATTTCAGCGTTGAAATTGCTGTAGGCGCCATAGGTGTAGCCGTGCTCCTCGCGCAAATCAAGAAACAAGCGCGCTTGCGGGCCGCCGCCGAGAATCTGGTTCATCATCTGGAGACTGTAGTACTCGGGATCGGTGCGGCGAATGCCGCGCGTGCCGCCGATGATGTAGGTTTGCACGGATCCAGGACGATCGACGAGTGTGATTCTGGTCGGCTGCGGCTCGCCTTTTGCCGCGAGCGAAAGCGGTGGCTCCGCAGCTCCAGTCCAAGCGGCGAAATACTTCCCGATCAGCTCCTGCATATCGGCGGTTTTGAAGTCGCCGATCGCTCCGAGAATCGCATTTCCCGGGCGATAGTGCTGATCGTAGAAGCGCTTTAGATCCTCCGGAGTAACCTTTGCGATCGAATCCAGGTTAGGCGAGGCTACGGCCAGAGGCCCGTCGCCATAGAGGACCTGGCGAAACGTTCGCTGGCCGAGAAACGCCGGATTGGCAAGTCGCTGCTCGAGAGCGGCTGTCTCGCGCTGCTTGTAACTGACGAGCTCGGCGGGCGGAAACGCAGGGTGCAAAACGATGTCGCTCAACAGATCGAGGAGTTGTGGCGCGTTATCCGCGAGGCCTGCGGCATTCACCACGGTGTAGCTCGCGCCGAATCTGGCGTTCGCGCCGAGAGTGGCCCCCAGCGAATCGGCTTCGGCGGCGATGGCAACGCTCGAACGACGCTCGGTGCCTTCGCGGAGCATGTCCGCGGTGAACGAGGCCAAGCCCGGCAGGTCGCTGGGATCAGCCAATTGGCCCGGGCGAATCCACACAGTGAATGCAACGGTGGGAAGTTTGTGATTTTCGAGGAGCAGCAGGGTCAGCCCGTTTGGCAGCTTCGTAACCGTGGGCCGCGGGAGTCGCACACGCAGAACTTCCTTGCTAACCGGGGCGCGGTTGAGACGCTCCACTTTGCTGAGGGGCGTGCTCTTTTCCTGGCCACGAACAGCGGATGCCACGAGCGCCGTCAGCGTCAAAGCGGCGGCGGCGAGCGCTAGGCGTCGTAGAGTAATGCTGTGAGCCCCGGAAATCGATACGTCGGTCGTCATGGCGCCTCCCGAGTCACGTCCGCAGCTGCCTTGGCGGGCACGGTGGTCACGACGCTGCGCTGGTCGGGGACCAGATAAGCCCTGGCGGCGCGATTCACTTGCTCGAGGGTCACTGCGCTTTCCTTGTCCAGGATCGTGTTGATCAGCTCGGGTTCGTTGAACTTGACGGCATATTCGCCGATCATCTGCGCGGTGCCGAGAACGGTGCGCCGGCGGTCGATAAAGCGGCGCAGGAGTTGCGTCTTCGCCTTTGCCAGTTCGTCGGGGGTGATGCCGTCTTTTACGACGGCCGAGATTTCGTCATCCACCCCTTTTTCCAGGTCGGCCAAACTTACCCCGGCACGTGGCGTGGCGCTGATGTACATCTGGCTCGTGCCGATACGCGAGTCTGTGAAAATACTTACGTTCGAGGCGAGTTGCTTCTCCTTCACGAGGTGCTGATAAAAGCGCGAACTCTGTCCCTGCGCCAAGGCTATGCTCAATTCCTGCATGACGTAATTGTCCGCGGTGTTGCCCGGGGGAACGTGATAGGCGATCTCCAGCCGCGGAAGGCGCGCCAGCGGATCAGAAATGGATTCGCGGCGTTCGCCATAGTGCGGCTCCTCGCGCAGATCGACCTTGGGTGGCGCGGACTGAGCGGGAACGGAACCGAAATATTTCCTGACCTTGACCATGACTTCGTCGGGATTGAAATCACCGACCAGCGTGACAACGGCGTTGTTCGGGGCGTAGTAGATATGGAAAAAAGCCGCGACATCGGCAACGCTGGCAGCTTCCAGATCGGCCATGGACCCGATTGTGGGATGCTTGTAAGCGAAGTTGTCGTAAGAAAGGCTGTCGAGATCCAGCTCCGCGCGCCCGTAAGGCTGGTTATCGATGCTCTGGCGGCGTTCTTCTTCCACGGCATTGCGCTGGTTGTCGAGATTGGCCTGCGTGACATTAAGCGAGCGCATGCGGTCAGCTTCCAGATACAGGCCCAAATCGAGCTGGTTTATGGGAAGCTCTTCGAAATAGATCGTGCGGTCTTCACTGGTGGTGCCGTTCATGTTGCCGCCATTATTCAGCACGAGGATGAAATGCTCGCCTTTGCCGACGTTGGCGGAGCCTTGAAACATCATGTGTTCGAAAAGGTGGGCGAAGCCGGTATGACCAGGCAGTTCGTTACGGCTGCCCACGTTGTAGGACACGTTGATGGCGTAGACTGGGGCGCTGTGGTCAGGGACTAAAATGACGCGCAGACCATTGTCGAGGCGCGTGTCGCGCAAGTCGAGCTTGGGCAGCTTGACGCCGGTGTCAGCCAGGGCCAAACCGGAAATCAAGGAAAGCACCAACACGGATGCGATTGAAATGGACCGCCAGATTTTGGCGAATTTCATCCTTGACACCTCCCGACCGGTATCATTCTGCTCGTTGGACGCCTGGATGACAACCGCGTAAGCGAGATGGGTGCGACAAACTTGAACGTGCCGCGATTAGGCGTTATAAGAGCGAAGCCATATGACTCCTCCAGAAGAGAAAGCCCATGCCCACAAAACGAAGTTTGGCAGCGAAAAAGTGGAACCTCGGTTTGCATAGGAGGCAATCGTAATGAGAAAGAAGCTCTCCGCAGGGCTCGCTCTGGCAGCGGGTGTCTTGATCATGTCGGTCCCTTTGTTCGCGCATCACGGTAACGCGGCGTTCGACACAAGCAAGAGACTGACTCTAAAGGGCACCGTTACGGAGTGGGTTTGGGCAAACCCGCATTGCTGGCTTAAGTTCGATGTCAAGAACGATAAAGGTGAAGTAACTCACTGGCTTGCCGAGGAAACCAATCCTCCCGGCTTGATCAATAGCGGCTGGTACAAAGACTCGTTGAGAGTTGGGGATGAAGTCACCGTCATCCTGATACCGACAAAGAATGGCCAGTCACTTGGGCGTGTCGATCGAGTGATTCTCGCCAATGGTAAGGTGCTGCGTTACTTCGGAGAGGGCGGAGGGGGACAGTGAGAAGTGGCTTAGCGGCCTGAGTAGGGTAGCGCCTCAGAGCATCTGCTTGCTCGCAGACCTTATTCGGATCGAACGGCCAAATGCCGATCTAACCGCGGGAAAGGAACATCCATAATGCCAAAGCGATTCGTGATTTCAGTGATGTCGTTTCTTGCGGTATTTATGCTCTCACTTCTGTCGGACGCACAAAAAGGGGAGTTTGCGCGCCAGCCCGGAGCGGTCTATGACGCCGATAAAAAAGGTGAAACGCCGATGCCTGCTCCGCGTCGTGATATTTCCGGGATATGGGAGCCGGCCAAGACAGCCAGCGACGGAGTTCAAGCGACCGGTCCGAAGGCGATGCCATCGGACGGTAAGCCAGAACACGAGTTGCCCTACACAGCTTTAGGACGCAAGGCTTTCATGTCGAACAAGCCGACGTTTGGTGTGACAGAAGTTGCCGCCGCGTACACAAATGATCCGGTTCCCGGGTGTGATCCACAGGGGTTTCCACGCATTCTCCTTCATAACTTCAGGACCAGTGAGATCGTACAGACAGCAAACCAAGTGCTGATCCTGTACGAATTCAATAGGAAGTGGCGGGTGATCTGGACCGACGGGCGGGCCCTGCCCCAGAATCCCGACGAGCCGCGTTGGACGTCGAGTGATCCTCAGGAATCTCGGTGGTGGGGATACTCGACGGGCAAATGGGTGGACGACTACACGTTCGTCGCGGAGTCGAACGGATTTGATGACAGAAGTTGGCTGGATAATGTGGGGCGTCCGCACAGCAACGCTCTTCACGTGATCGAGCAGTACCACCGCGCGGATCGCGATCATTTGCAGATAAGCGTCACGATTGAAGATCCGAAGATGTACACGAAACCCTGGATAGCCCTGGACAAGTTTTCCGTAAGGCTGCAACCACCCACTTTTGATATTCCCGAGATGGAGTGCGTCCCGTCCGAGACGGCGCAATATAACAAAGAATTTGCCGACCCCGCTGGCGCTGGTCTTAAAGGCAACGTCAAGTAGTCCGAAGGATGGCCCGCAGTTGTGAACATACTGAGCGGAGATCAGCAGCGCGTGGGGACCTTAGGCGCTTCTTACTAAGGCTGCTGGTTCTTGATCAGCTTACCGAGGCGGTTGGCAACGTATAGACACACTCCGCCTCCAGAGAAGAATACGAGAGCGACCAGCCCGATCACTGGACCCATGAGTTTTTCGGCACCGATTCCGCCGGGATGTTGAAACATGCTGACGACGGCGAGGGCCAAGAGCGACCCCAAAATAATGCACAGGATTCCCGCAACTATAAAAATGACTTTCCCGATCATGAAGGGGTCAGTTGAAGCCGCCGCTCCGAACCTTATTTGTTCGGTGTGACTGGATTCTATGAAGACGGAGTTGATTTGGCTGAATTGCCGTCAGACGGAATCGATCCGCCGCTAAGTACGTCCATACCGCCCTTGAGCGACGGAGCCGGATCGATTCCCGCCGCTTGGAATGCTTGGTCGTTCGTAAGACCAGTCCTCCTCGCGTAGGCAAGGGCATCTCGCACGACCTGTACTGCTTTCTCTTGTTCGTTTGTCATTTGAAATCCTCGCTGTTGGGATTGATTACAACTCAAGTTAGCACGGCCAAATGCGGTGAAGACGAGGATTTGGCAACTGCGTTGTTCGGTTGGATATCCGTAAACAGGGGCGGTATGCCGAATTCATGGGGAATCGTTTTCGCAACGATAGACATTGGTCACGAGTTCAGGAATGAAGAAGCTCTGTTCATGGAGCTCGACCGGTCTGTGGGCGGGACCGAACTCCTTGCGGATCAATTGGGGAAATGGTGGGCCTGGGGAGAGTCGAACTCCCGACAAACGGTTTAGGAAAACACAGGACCGTTCTGAATGGTTTTGAAAATTTTCGATTCTACGTGATTCGTCAACCACTTAACGACTGGGCTCTTTGATGGGAGTGGAACGGTTTAAAGCCGTTTTGAACCGATAATCATGACAATTTTATGACAATCGTTCTCTTAAAACCCGCTGCGGCCTTCAGTCGGGAATGTCAATTGAACGGCAACTCAGCGGAAACCTATTGGGGCATCGATCGTGCCTAGAAGGTTCCCAGGCACTCCATTACCGACAACCGACAAGGCCCGCAGCTAGGGATCGTCCTTTTCGTAAGCGGGTTACCAGCGCAACCGCAGCTAGGCCGCTCCCCAGGAGCACTAGTGACCCAGGTTCCGGCACTTGGGTTTGGTCGAGCGTCGTCGGCCCTAAGTTAACTTCATATACAGAAGTCTGTGCGGCAGTGAAATCTACTAGGCCCGTTCCTAGCGAGGCAATCTCGGCTGGCGTCAGAGTATCGCTCCATGGCGTAATAGGACCTTGCCAGCAGGCAGCGAACTCAATGCACTGTGCGACAAGGACACCGCCTAGATACAGGTCCTCGCCTGCCGTTCCGTTGTTAAACGTGGTATCTCCCCAAGTTCCCGAGATCGTAATTGCGCCATCACCGGGAAGAATGTTAAAGGTTCCGACAACATACGTGGGGAACGGTCCAGAAGTGAAATAGGAACCATTGAACAGGGGCAAGATTTGGGTGTCCGCTCTCGCCACGGAGACAAACCCGAAGCACAGAGCTAACAGTAGGAAAATCATGCAACGCTTGGTCGTCAAATCACACCTCCACGAGCTAGCACGAGTTCAACACATCCCCCCTAAGGCCTGCATCTCAGGTTCCAAATACAATGCCGAACGTTTTCATGGGCTTGGTATCAAAAGTCAGAGGATGGATGTGCAAAGGTTTGCATCCAGTCGGGAATGCGTTGGCACTTTCATCCCTAGCCTCACGCCGGAAGCGGTCGCGACGGCCATTCGCGGACTGAACACAAACCACAACCACGATCTGAAAAATATATTCAAGGGTGCGGCCATCCGAGCTGCAGTCGTACCTGGCCCATTTCAGGAGTTCTATGCCAGCTTAGTTGCTGCTGGTGCTCCCGACAATTTGGTTGCGGGAGTAATTGGGCACTCTTCAACAAGCATCGTGCAGACTTATGCGAAAGTTGTCGATGAATACCGCCGGGATGCGATCAGAAAATTAGAAGCATATCGAAACGAACAACAGGAAAAAGTTGCAAGCGCTTCAGCATCTCCCAGAACTTCACAACCTACAGAATCAATCCCCACAATTTAGGTCCAAGTTGGCTGTTTCAACTTCGCTCGTTCTCATCTCCTTCGATAAGCGCGATGACACGTCGCAGCCTCTGGAAAAGCTCATCATACGTGATGATCGCGACACCCTGCAGCCGCTCTCGGTGTAACTCGAAGCTTTCTCGCATAGCTCCGGTCGTGATCTCCTTAGCAGCATTACCTGCCACAATAAGGCATCGCGGCTCACCAAGGGTGAGCGGCTTAGAGCGTTCAGCCGTGATGCTGTTGAACTCACGCATCAGACTTTGGCGATATCTAAGGCCTTGGGCAATCGCTCCGGAGAGACTTACCGAGAGGGGGAATACACCCGACCTGTATTCAGGCCCGAGCAGCTTTGTTTGTGGAGTTTTGATCTCGATGAGGACTACCGCATCTGTC
>Ga0207031_10096_pt1 | contig 23503 bp, 23 predicted proteins | sample Alteio_BWMinCont_37_FD_153278 | JGI IMG/M metagenome (GOLD analysis project Ga0207031, IMG submission 153278) | Enriched cells from forest soil in Barre Woods Harvard Forest LTER site, Petersham, Massachusetts, United States -... | ecosystem: Environmental > Terrestrial > Soil > Temperate forest >... | reverse complement strand
AAATCGAATCCGGGATGGTGTTCATCAACCGGATGGTAGCATCCGACCCGCGGCTTCCGTTCGGTGGCGTGAAGTGGTCCGGATACGGACGCGAATTGGGCACCTTTGGCATCCGCGAATTCACGGATATAAAGACGGTCTGGATTCAGTAGCACTGCACGTCATTTCATAAAACATTCTTTCTGCGAGGAGGCTCGATCAGGTGGCCAATCTCGGATTTGTAGGGCTGGGAGTGATGGGGGGCTTGATGGCCCAGCGACTGCTCGAAAAGGGGCACAGCCTCACCGGTTACAACCGCACGCGCTCGAAAGCCCAACCCCTGATCGACAAGGGCATGAAGTTCGCCGACACGCCTCGCGCGGTGGCCCAGGCTGCGGACGTGATCTTCTCTTCCGTTGCGAACTCGGCGGCGCTCGCCTCGATTGTCGAGGGACCCGATGGCATTCTTGCGGGATTGAGCCGTGGCAAGCTTTATGCGGATATGAGCACGGTTGGCGTGGCAACCAGCCGCGCGCTCGCAGCAAAAGTACGCGAAAAGGGCGCGGACATGCTCGACGCGCCGGTCTCGGGCAGTGTGGCCACCTTAAAAGTGGGCCGGATGTCACTGATTGTCGGAGGTAAGCGCGAGAGCTTCGATCGCATCAAGCCTCTGCTCGAAGATTTCTCCGATCAGCCGGCGGCCGGAGGGCAAGGACCCAAAGTAACCTACGTGGGCGAGAACGGACTGGCTCTGGTGATGAAGATTGCCACTAATTCCAATCTCGCGGTGCAGATGCTGGCGTTTTCCGAAGCGGTTCTGCTGGCAGAAAAAAGCGGAATCCCGCGGCAAACGGCGGTGGACGTTTTGACTCACAGTGCCATTGCCTCGCCGATGGTGCAGTACCGCGGCCCGTTTGTCTTGAAGCTTCCGGAGACGGCCTGGTTTGATGTAAACATGATGCAGAAAGATATGCTGCTTGCGCTCGAGTTGGGGCGCCAAGTGGACGTTCCGCTGCCAACGGCGGCGGCGGCGAACGAGATGCTGACCAGCGCGCGAGCGATCGGTCTGGTCCATGAGGATTTTGCTGTGATGTTTGACGCGCTGGCGAAAATGTCCGGAGTATCGCGATGACCACAGCTACGCAACGAACCGAAACAACTACAGCGCTCAGCAAGGATCAACTGCTGCGCATGTACCGGCGGATGTATTCCATTCGCGAATTCGAGGAGCACGCGAACGATCTGTATCTGCGCGCTCTCATGCCAGGTCTGACTCACCTTTATGAAGGTGAAGAAGCCGTCGCGGTGGGAATCTGCGAGGCGCTGCGTCCAGATGACTACATCACCAGCACGCATCGCGGACACGGGCATTGCCTGGCAAAAGGGGCGAAATCCGACCGCATGTTTGCAGAGTTGCTCGGTAAAGAGGCGGGCTATTGCCGCGGCAAGGGCGGCTCGATGCACATCGCCGATCCTGCAACAGGAAACCTTGGCGCGAATGCCATCGTCGGTGGTAGCGCCGCGATTGCCACCGGCGCGGCGTTTTCCGCCAAGAAGCTCGGCAATGGCAGAATCTGCGTCTGTTTCTTTGGCGAGGGCGCGCTCGGCCAGGGGGTGCTCTACGAAGCCATGAATATGGCGCAGCTTTGGAAGCTGCCGGTCGTCTACGCTTGCGAGAACAATATGTACAACGAATATACGCACTACTCCGAAACAACCGCCGGCGAGATCATGGCTCGCCCGGCTGCTTTTGGCATCCCGGCGGAAACTGTGGATGGGCAGGATGTGCGAGCAGTCAACGCCACCGCGTCCCGGCTTGTCGATCGCGCGCGAAGCGGCGCGGGGCCATCCTTTTTGCTGTGCAACACGTATCGATATCGCGGGCACCACGTGGGCGACATCAATCGCGAATACTATCGCGCCAAGCAGGAAGAGCAAAAATGGTCATCCGAACGCGATCCTATTAACATTCTGGGCGATTGGCTGATCCAGCAAAAGCTCGCGGATTTGGCACAGCTCGAAAAGATTCAAACTGAAGTCAAAGCGGAGATGAACGCCGCGGTGGAATTCGCGATTGCGGCGCCTTATCCGACCGTCGACGAAGCGGAGCAGGACGTCTATGCCTGAAACTGCAACTCAAACCGGAGTACGAGAACTCACATTCGGTGAAGCGATCCGCGAAGCGCTCGCGGAAGAGATGCGGCGCGATTCGCGCGTTTGCATTATCGGCGAAGACGTCGCGGAAGCGGGCACGCCATTCAAAGTGCTGTCGGGATTAGTGGAGGAATTCGGCAAAGACCGCGTGGTCGACACGCCGATTTCGGAGCCGGGTTTCACGGGAATCGGAGTGGGCGCAGCGATGACGGGATTGCGGCCGGTGGTCGACATCATGTTCGGCGATTTCCTAACGCTGATCATGGATCAGATCGTCAACCAGGCGGCCAAGATCCACTACATGTCTGGCGGGACGTGGAAGGTGCCCATGGTGCTGCGCACGACGATGGGTGCGACGCGACGCTCGGCGGCACAACATTCCCAATCGCTGCATGCCTGGCCCAGCCATATTCCGGGACTCAAAGTTATTTTGCCGGCTACTCCTTATGACGCGAAGGGATTGCTCAAAACCGCCATCCGCGACGACAATCCAGTGATTTTCTTCGAAGACAAAATGATGTACCGGCTCAAGGGCCTGGTGCCTTCGGAGGAGTACACAATTCCGCTCGGAGTTGCAGATATCAAGCGCGTCGGAACCGATATTACGCTCGTTGCTACGAGCAGCATGGTGCAAGTCGCTTTGGGCGCCGCGAAGATGCTCGAGGAGATCGGAATCAGCGCGGAAATTGTAGACCCGCGCACGATGTGGCCGCTGGATGAGAAGACTCTGATCGAATCGGCCAAGAAAACTTCGCGCGTAATCGTGATCGACGAAGGCTATCAACGCTACGGGGTGACCGCGGAAATCGCGTCGGTAATCGCGGAGGGCGCATTCTATAACTTAGACGGGCCGGTGAAGCGGATCGGAGCGATGCACGTGCCGATTCCCTTCTCTCCTCCACTCGAGGACGCAACTGTTCCCAGCGAAAAGCAAGTCTTCGAAGCTGCACGGAAACTGTGCGGAAAATCCTGACGGCCCGCCAGCCGCATGGAAAAGCAGATCCCTCGGGCCGCCATTTTTTAGCGCGAAAGCACGCAGCTGGTCTTTGGCTGCGGGCCCTCGGGATGACAGCGATGCAAGCTGAGACACAGATTTGGAATGCTACGGAAGCTTTGAGGAGTCGGGCGTAAAGAGATTCGGAGGTATGCCATGGGACTGAAAACTTACGGAACGATGGCGGTGGATTGGGAAAATCGCGTGGATTTTGAGCGCTTGCGGCGCGAGCGGCTGACACGCGCGAAGGCGCTGCTGCAAAAGTCGGAGATGGGCGCGCTGCTTTGCTTCGACATGAACAACGTGCGCTACATCACCGCGACGCATATCGGCACATGGGCACAGGACAAGAACAGCCGCTTCACGCTTTTGCCGCAAAACGACGAGCCGATTCTCTGGGATTTCGGTTCAGCGGCCAAGCATCATCAACTTAATTGCCCCTGGCTCGGGGAACGCTCGCGCGCCGGTATTCCTCTGCTGCGCGGCGCAATGTCTCCGGAGATGGGCCGCGCCGAAAATGTGGCACGCAAGATCAAGGTCGAACTGGAAAAGCGCAAATTGCAGCATGAGCCGCTGGGCGTGGACATCATCGAGCCTCCCATTCTCTTCGCGCTACAGAAGGAAGGAATCAAGGTCGTCGACGGGCAGCAGATTATGTCCGATGCGCGCGTCATCAAGACACAGGATGAAATCACGCTTCTGAATATGTCGGCGATGATGGTGGATGCGGCATATGACGAGCTTTACCGCGCCATGAAACCTGGGATGAGCGAAAACCAGGCGGTCGGCCTGGTGAGCAAGGTTCTCTACGATCTCGGCTCGGAATACGTGGAAGCGGTGAACGCGATTTCCGGCGAACGCTGCAATCCGCATCCGCATGTTTTCTCCGATCGCGTACTGCGGCCCGGCGATCCGGTGTATTACGACATTCTGCATTCCTATATGGGCTATCGCACCTGTTATTACCGCTGCTTCACCATTGGCTACGCTTCCCATGCCATGGTGGACGCTTACAAACGCTGCCGCGAATACCTGGACGCAGCGATCGAGCTGATCCGGCCAGGCCGGACGACGGCGCAGGTAGCTTCGGTATGGCCACGCGCCCAGGAATTTGGATTCCCGGATGAAGAGGCGGCGTTCGCGCTGCAGTTTGGTCATGGAGTGGGATTGGCGATTTGGGAAAAGCCGGTGATCAGTCGCCTGGTTTCGCTCGAACACGCGCACGAACTGAAACCGGGCATGGTCTTTGCGCTGGAGACGTTCTGGCCATCCACGGACGGTTGGAGCGCGGCGCGCATCGAAGAAGAGATTGTGGTCACGGAGACTGGGCATGAAGTCATCACGCGGTTCCCCGCCGAGGAGTTGCTGGTGGCGGGAGCGCACTATCACACCGTGAATGGACCGTTGCCGACCACGCGCGAAAGCGAAGCTGCTCCGAGCCAGCGCGTGCTCGAAATGGTGGAAGCCGGTGCGAAGACGGAAGGAGTGGGAGTGCGCTAAACGCGCTCTCTCGCGGATTCCGCCCTATGGCCGTCAGTATCGTAATGCCCGCCCTGGAAATGGCGCAGGAGACCGGCAAGGTTATCTCCTGGCGCAAACGTGAAGGCGAGCAAGTGGCAAAAGGCGAGCCACTGCTGGAAGTGGAAACGGATAAGGCCGTCGTCGAAGTGGAATCGCCGGGTGACGGCATCCTCTCCTCAGTTTCGGCGCGCGAAGGCGCGGTAATCCCCGTAGGGCAAACGATTGCGTGGCTGCTCGCTCCGGGCGAAGCGCCACCGATAGCTACTGCGCCTACACAAACGGGCCGACGCACGGATAGCGCTTCGGCCGGTGGCGGCGCTGCGAGTGCGGCCGTCAGTACGCCTGCGTCTCCTGCTCCGACTGAACTGCGGATCTCGCCCAAAGCGCGGCGGCTGGCGCGCGAGCACGGCGTAGACGTGACGCGGCTGCGCGGCTCGGGCGCGGGCGGAGAGATTCTGGCCGAGGATATCTTGCATGCAGCCAAAGGCGGTTTTGTGGCGGCGGCCACTGCACCGGCGGCCGTGCCTGCGACGGAGAAACCGCAAATAGCTGCCGGGCAGATCGAGTCGTTGGGAACGGTCGGGCGGCTGATGGCCGCGCGGACGGCGCAGAGTTGGACGACGGTTCCTCACTTCTTCGTAACGCGCGACGTGGATGCCGGCGGTTTGCTCGAGGCGCACGCGCGGGTATCTGTAGAAGTGGAAAGAGCGCAAGGCGTCAAAGCGACACTCACGGACTTGCTGGTTGCGCTCGTCGCGCGCGTATTGGCGAAACATCCGAGAATGAATGCGAGCTGGGCGGCGGAGGGGATTCGCCACAATCCCGAGATCAATGTCGCCATAGCTGTTGCTGTTGAGGAAGGCGTGGTCGCGCCTGTACTGCACAAAGCCAACTTGAGCAAGATCGCAGACATTGCTGTGCGGCGGCGGGAGTTAGCCGAGCGCGCCAAGAGCGGCCGCTTGCAGCCGGCCGATATCACCGGCGGCACGTTTACGATCAGCAATCTGGGAATGTACAACGTCGACGCTTTCACCGCGATCATCGTGCCTCCGCAGGCAGGCATTCTGGCCGTGGGGCGCGCGGCTGATCGCGTGGTCGCCGTTGATGGAAGGCCGGCCGTACGACCGATGATGACCCTTACGCTTTCGACTGACCACCGCGTGGCCGATGGAGCGCGGGCGGCGCTATTTATGAACGACCTGGTCGACGCCATTCGCGAGCCAAAAAAATGGCTCGAATGACCAGAATGAGAACTGATCGACGCGACCCGAGGAGCGATAGGTTTTGACTTTACTGCAGGGCTTCGGCCATTCCCCGTACAGAATTATCGACTGACGCCAAGGCGGATACGGCTTGTTGCAGTTCCGTTGCGGAGGATGCGTGGGTGGGGTAATTGACTACCTGCAATTCGAATTGAAACCGCTGATTTGCACCGGCCGCATCAGCTAATCCTTCCTTCAGGCGGGCACACACGCGCTCGGCGTTGCTCAGATCCACACCCGGCAAGACAACGCCAAAACATGCAGGAGCCAAAATGTAGATGGAATCCTGTTCGCGCATCCTTCGAGAGATGACTTTGGAGGCATCGCCCATCGCCGAAGCGGTTTCCGATGGACTGGAGTGATCAGCTGGAAACTTGATGTTAACTACGACAATAGAGAGCTTTTCGGTCGTTGTGGCCATGCGCCGAAATTCCATGGGCAAGCGGTCCTGGAACGAACTCATGTTCGGCATCGTCTTCAGCAATTCGACACTGGCCTCCCTGCGGGTTTCGGCGATCTGTCGCCGGCCTTCGGCCATCTCACGCCGTAGCCGTCGGATCGTGCCATGGCGATCCCAGACATAAACGGTGAGCAAGACGCACAAGACACAAAAACCCCAGAAGGCAGTGCGCATCGTCCGGTCACCCGGCGTTTGATGCGAAAACACGACCGGATACATGAGCACAGCCATTCCAACAGCGAGCACCATGACGGTGACCGCGACAAATATGCTGAACTGTAGCTCGCTACGCTCGAGATTGTCGGGCTCGACTCGGCCGGAAATCTTCATCAATGACCCTCAACGCGGAGTGGCGAATGCCTTTCAATAACTTAAGGGTAATCAGAAACGCCATCGAGCATATTTTGGCATTCGGTGACGCAAGTGCCACCCTGTACTTCCTATCGGTTCGCTTAGGCTCAGGGTTTGTTGATACCGGAAACTACGAATTCTGCAATTGTACGATCGCTGAACGGACGGCGCGCAAAGTTGCATCGATTTCCTGCTGATCCTTGTAGGCGCGCCGTGGCCAGAAAAAGCCCTTCAAGCCATCTCCCTTGCGCCGGGGGACGATGTGCACGTGGAAATGCGGAACACTCTGACTGATCCGATTATTGATGGCCACGAAGGCGCCTTCCGCCTGCATTCCCTGCATGACAGCCTGGGAGAGGCGGCGGACACTCGTAAATAGAGCGCCCATAAGCGAGTCTGGCAGATCGAATAACGTCTCGACGTGGCTCTTTACAATGAGCAGCGTGTGGCCCGGGAAGAGCGGACGGTGATCCAGAAAGGCTAGCGAAATATCGTCTTCAAAAACCTTGAAACACGGAACCACGCCCCGAATGATGTTGCAAAAGATGCAGCCTTCCTTGAGCACGGGCTCGAACAAGGGCGCATTTTTCATCTCGGGATCGGCTTGCCATGAGCTGGGCGGCTCTCGTTCAGGCGAAAGGCTTCGGAATTAAAGCGCAGCGAATCGGGCAGGTGTTCGGCAAAATAGCCCCAGTTGTGTCCGCCCGGGTACAGGTGAAATTCATGAGAGATGTGCCGGGACACGAGCACATTGTGCAGGACTTGAGCTCCCGCTTCGAATCCATAGTCATCTTCAGAACCGCAATCGAAATAGATCTTCATGCCCGCGAGTTCTGCCGTGCGGGCGATGGTCAGAGGATTGTTGTGGTCCCAAAATGAGCGATCCGGAGGTGAGCCAAAGACGTTCCCCAAAATCCGCAGACGGCCGGACTCGGGAGAATTTCCAACGGAAATGGCCGGAAGCCTCTCCATTAGAGCTGGGCTATGGGCGCTCACCGATCCGAACAGTTGCGGATGAAGAAACGCCATGCGCAGGGCGCCATAGCCTCCCATGGAGATACCGCCAATGCCGCGGGATTCGCGGCGGGCGGCAACCCGGTAGCGATGCTCGATCCAGGGCATAAATTCCTGCAGGAAGAAGTCCTCGTAGCGGAAGCGCCCGTCGTACGAGTTCATGAAGAAACTGGCGTAACCGGCTGGGCTGACCAGAATGAAATCGCCGATTTGCCGGCGGTCCCAGAGGTCCTCGACAAGATTGAATCCGCCGGAACGCACAAACATCTGCTGATTATCACCAAGCCCGTGGAGGTAATAGAGCACCGGATAGCGGCGATTAGCGTCTTCGCCGTAGCCCGGTGGCAGGATCACACAGTAAGGAACGGAGCGTCCCAGGATGCGGCTGGGAACGGAAAGACATTCGCCACGGGCCTCAGCGGTTGGAGATGGCGCTGATGTCCGCGAACTTGCCGCCAGCACGCAGCACAGACCCACTACAATCCATGCAACAGCGAAGCGGTTAAACTTTATTGCTCTTCTCACGGTTATCCGGCATGGCTATAGGGCATGATCGCGGGCTCTCGAAACAACCAGTTTAATACTCCGGGGCCGTTCACCCCAAGGCGCGGTGATTCGCAAATCACGCGTGGCACCAATACGCCGACTTAGGGGTATACTTTGGCGATCTGCACTTCCTCAAAACTTCGTCGTGGCGATATCGCGGCAGGAGGATGGTTATGAGCTACGGAATCAATCCAAGAAAGTTGGCTTTGGTGGCGTTCAGCAGCATTCTCGTCAGCGTCCCCGGTTTGGCCGTGCATCTCCAGCAGCAATCGGACTCCGACCAAACGAAAGCTGACCAAACCAAAGCGGAACAGGCAACGCAAAATAGCTCGCAACCCAATGCTGCGCCGGCAGCAAATAGCGCGTCAAGTAATGGGCCTGCGCAAATCGTGGTGCCCGCGGGAACACATCTGCCGCTCGTGGTTCACAGCGGGATCACGTCTCGCAATGCGCAACCCGGCCAGCCGGTCTACATGGAAACCACGTTTCCGGTAGTCGTAAATGACCGCATCGTGATTCCGGTGGGTTCGTATGTCTCGGGGGAAATCACCGAGGCAAAGCGGGCGCCAAAAGGGAAAGGTGGCGCTGAGATTCGCATTCACCTTACAACGTTAATCATGCCCAATGGTTATTCGGTGAAATTCGATGCTGTGCCGACCAACGCGGACACAGGCGGCGGTGAATACGCCAGCAAAGAAGGTCAAATCAACAAAGATAGGGATAAAGGCGCGGATGCCGGCACTGTAATCAAGACCACTGGCGCGGGAGCAGGAATCGGAGCGATTGCAGGAGGGGGAGAAGGCGCGGGAATTGGCGCCGGTATCGGAGCGGCCACCGGCTTGGCCGGCGTGCTGATGACGCGAGGACCGGAAGTACAACTGCCGCGTGGCAGCAGCGTGGATATAATGCTGGACCGGCCTCTTTACCTCGATCCAACGAAGATCAACTTTACCGAACCGGGGCGCGCGACCACTTTGCCCGGACCCGCCGGCCGTCCGCCTGCAAGGAGTTTCCCCTTCTGATAGCGAGCTTAGATTTTGAGATGTGCGAATGCACATCAGCTTTGTTTGTGGGCGAATTTCTTGGCAGCTTGATTGCCCGGGCCTTCGTCGCTCGATAAAGAATCGTCGGCGCTGGCGACTTTTTCGGTTTCGGCAAATCGCAGCGGGTTGAAGATCTCCCAGTCCATTGAGACGCGCTTCTCGACGATCCATTCGCGGACGAGTTTCGCCGTAATCGGAGTAAGCAGGATACCGTTGCGATAATGACCTGTTGCGATCGTCAGCCCGCCGACTCCCGCGGGACCTAGCAAGGGGAGATGATCGGGCGTATCGGGGCGCAGACCGCACCAAAGTTCTATCACCTCGGCATTCGAGAGCTTAGGGACCAGTTCCCGCGCTGTGGAGAGAATTTTCTCAATGCCGCCCGCGGTGACGGATTTATCGAATCCGGCGTCCTCCAACGTGCTGCCGGTAACCATTCGCTGAGGCACAGCTGAGTCACGTGGCACGATATACGCCTGTTCGCAACGGACTACGTGCCGAACGGGCAGCTGAGATTTTAGAGCCACCATCTGTCCGCGAATCGGGCGCGTTGGTATTCGCGGAATGATGCCTTCGAGTAGGCCCGAAGAAGCGCCCGCTGCGACAATTACCTGCTGCGCCGCGAACATAGTTCCATTCTCAATGCGCACACCCGTGCTGTGCCCATGATCGATCACGATCATGCGAACAGGTGTGGCGGGAAACACCTCCACTCCGGCAATCGAAGCTGCTGCCAAGAGCGCTTCCAAGAGAGCGCGATTATCTACGCAAGCTTCGTAGGGGAAATAGGCCGCCGCTTGGGCGCGGCGCGTCAATGCGGGCTCTAATTTGGCGGCCTCGTCTAGAGGAAGGGGCTCGGTTGGAAGCCCTAGGGCGTGATGCAGAGCTATGAGTGTGCTGAGCTCGCGTTCGGCATCGGTAGAGAAGAGCAGCTCGATAGCGCCGTCGCCGCGATAGCCCCCACGCTGTCGAGAAATTTCCTCGATCTCAGCAACAAACTGGGGATAGAGATTCAGACTGGCTCGGCCAAATGGCACCAGCGGAATCGCTGCGGGACTATCGGGCGCCGGAGAGAGCATGCCTGCTCCAGCCCAAGAGGCCTCGCGGCCAGGCTCATTCTTTTCGAGGAGCGCAACGCGAAGGCCGTCTTGCGCAAGGCGCAAGGCGATGGCCGAGCCGATCAGGCCAGCGCCAACGACGATGGCATCATGCGAGGGCATGCATCCAGTCTATCAAGACAGCCAGGCCTCGCGAATGCGGATCAAAGGCAGCACGAATCTAGAATGATTTGACCAGTTGAACAGAGAGAACCTGGGCTTTTTGCGCCAGGTTCTGGGCACGCACCCAATCGCCCGTACGTATCGCCTCATGGGCTTGAGCGAGGAATCCGGCGATTTTCCCGACGAGATCATTCTGTGAGGCGCTGAGCTGACGCCCATAAGCCACTTGCAGATTGCGTTCGGCGACACGGATGTCGTCGGTGGTCGTGCGAACCGCGGCGGCCTGGTCTTTTGCTGAAAGCTCCGGAGCAATCTGGATTGGCTCCGGCCCTGGTTCAGCTTTCGGGGCAACTGCCTCGGCTTCTACAGGAGCCCGGGGACGCGGCTGGTCAGCTACAGCAGGTACGGGTTGCGCCGGCTGCTGAACATCGGGTGGCTCGGCGGGTGGCTCGGGCGGCTGTTGAGTCACCACGGTTGGCTGTGGGAACGGTTCCGTATCGGGCGGAGTCGCGACTGAAGGCGGGGCGGCGCGAACAATATTTCGGCGGCAGCCGCATAGTCCGGCTGCCGCGAGGCACAAAAGAACGACGAGAATGTTCCGGCGCAGCTTCATGATGCATTCCGTGCCAGCGCCCCGTTTGCCTCCCGGAAGCGCGAAACTGCGGGCTCTACGGGGCGCGCCAGAGGTAATTCGATGCGAAAAGTCGTTCCGCGTCCAACTTGAGAGTCAAAATCGATAGAACCGTCGTGCAATTGTATTGCTTTATAGGCGCTGGCAAGGCCAATGCCGCTGCCGCCAGGCCGCGTGGTGAAGAATAATTGAAACACGCGACCGCGATTTTCCGGAGCAATGCCCTGTCCGGTATCTTCGATACGAATTTCGGCCGATTCGCTGCGGCGCTCGAGGCCGAGCGTGAGCGTGCCGCCCGACGGCATAGCCTGAATGGCATTGAAAACGAGATTGAGAAGCGCTTGGGTAAGAAGGGGCCGGTCGACGCGTACCGGCGGAAGATCCGCATACAACTTTATAAGCTGCACGTGCGCGCGTTCCATCTGAGGGCGCGCAATTCCGCTCACTTCGTCGAGCAGCTCGTCGAGATTGGTTTCCTCGAGCCGCAGTTCCTGTGAGCGCATGAAATCGAGAAAGCGTTTAACAACCGAATCCAAACGATCGATTTCGCTATCCAACACGGCCACGGCTTGCCTGGGCACGCCATCGCCGGGCGGCAGACTCTCCTTGAGATTTTCCAGCCAAAGGCGCATGGAATTCAGCGGATTTTTCACTTCGTGGGCCACGCCGGCAGTGACTCGGCCGAGCGCGGCGAGCCGCTCGGAAACCTGCAATTGCCGACTGATCGTCTCTAAGGACTGGAGGTCGCGCAAGGTGACCAAAGCGCCCATGCGTGTACCGCGTTCGCTGATCACTTGCACGCTCACGCCGATGCGTTGTGGCGGCAGACTGGGATCAGAAGCTGGGATATCAACTTCGGCGGCTGCTACAGCTTCAAATTCGTCTTCAACCAGAACGAGAGCGGAACGCATGGGGTGACCTGGAGGGAAGATTTCGCTCGCTTTGCGGCCCAGCAATTGGTCAGCAGGTGAGCCCAGGAAATTTTCCACGGCGGGGCTCACCATTACGGCGCGGCCATCGCGCGTGAACAGCAGCAGGCCGTCTTCCAGGCCGCCGAGAATCTGGTCCAGATTTTCTCGCAGCGTGCTGAAGATTTCGCGCACTCCTCGCAACTGCAATCCGATCTGACTGATTTTGGTGCTCACTTGCCCGAACTCATCCCCACGCTCGAGCGGCTTTTGGTCGAATTCGCCTCGTGAGATGCGGTCTAGTTGCGCCGAGATGCGTTCGACAGGCGCGAGTATGGCCGTGCTCACCACGGCCGCCAGAAGCACTGAGGCCAGCACGGAAATGAGCGCCAAAAGAATGGCCGAACGCAGCGCCGGGGTGATCTCAATAGCCAGGAGACCGGTATGCAAGGCGACGCGAATTTCGCCAAACGGTACCTGACGCCCTGGAGGGCCGAGTTTGAACGGATCGGAGACGTCATAGGCCTGCGGCGCGCCGTAGATCAATCGAAGCTGTTGGATGAACCCCGCGCCGACGAGTTGACTGAGAGGTGGACGCGGAAGCACTTTGCGGCCCGGCAGCGACGCATCGCTCGAGATCAGGGCCGTTCCGTCGTGATCGACGATGGTTACTTCATAGACTAGAAAAGAGTTACCCACCTCGGCATCAATCAATGAAGTGAGCGCGGAGTTCTGGTCCAGGGCGTTGCGGACGTATTCTCGAACATCCTCGGGGCGATTCGAGGCCGGCAGCTGTCCTTCGTTGGCCGCTTCGGCAAGCGCATTCTGGGATTGGAAAAAGACCTGCTGCGCGACGAGGTTCGCGCGGCCACCGGCTTGCTCGATCACCTGGCGGGTCAGAGTCAATACGTGAAGCCAGGAAGTTACACCCACCACCATCAGCACCAGCAGAGAGATGGTCAAGGTGATTTTGGTTTTCAAACGCAGGCGCATTTTCGAACTCAGCGGTTCTCAGCCCGGCCGGCTTCGTATTCTTTCAGCTTATTATGCAGCGTCTTCAAGCTAATTCCGAGAAGTTCCGCCGCACGTGTCTTGTTATTGGTCGCGGCGAGGGTCTGCAGAATGAGTTCGCGTTCCATCGCGTCCACCGTCGTGCCCAGAGGAAAACGCAGAGAAGAGAGCTCGGAAGCGGCTGTGGCGTGGGTACGGCCGAAATCCGTGGGAAGATGGCCGCGGCCGATAAGGTCCCGGTCACACACGATAACGGCGCGTTCGAGCACATTGCGCAACTCGCGGACGTTTCCCGGCCAAGCGTAATTGTGAAAAAGCTCGCTGACTTCAGCATTAATGCCTCGAACCTGCCGGCTGTGTTTGACATTAAGGTCGCGCAGGATGTGCTCGACGAGCGGCGGGAGATCCTCCTTCCGATCGCGCAGGGCGGGCAGATGAATATGAAAAACGTTGAGACGGAAATAAAGGTCCTGGCGAAGCTGGCCGTGCGCAACGGCCTGCTCGGGATCCTTGTTCGTAGCCGCGAGGACGCGCACATCCACCGGTGTTTCGACCTTGCTGCCCAATCGCCGGACTTTGCGGTCTTCCAGGACGCGCAACAATTTGGCCTGTGTGGGCGCGGGCATTTCGCCGATCTCGTCCAAAAGCAGCGTGCCGCCGTCGGCAAGTTCAAAACAGCCGATGCGGCGTTCCGCCGCTCCCGTGAAGGCACCTCGTTCGTGGCCAAAAATTTCGCTTTCCATCAGAGATTCCGGAATGGCAGAACAATTGATCGCGATAAAGGGCCGGTCGTTACGAGGCGAAAGCTGGTGGAGAGTGCGGGCGAGAATTTCCTTCCCGGAACCCGTTTCGCCGGTGATCAGCACGGACGCCGACGAAGGAGCGACCTGCTCGACCAGGCGCATGACCTCCTGCATCGGTCTCGCGCCTCCGATGAGTTCGCCGATGCGTCCTGCTTCCCGCAGCTGCCGCCTCAAAGCGGCCACTTGCTGCTGATCGCGGGCCTTTCCCAAGGCACGGTTGAGCAGGGCCCGCAGAATCGCCCCTTTGAGGGGCTTTTCGATATACCAGAAGGCGCCTGCGTCGATTGCGGCGACGGCGCGCTCCTCACTGCCTTTTCCGGTAATAATGATCGCCGGAACCGAGGCGAGCTCGTCTCTGAGCCGCTCAACAAGGCTTAGCCCGTCCATCCCGGGAAGCTCAACGTCCGCAATCAGGACGGCGGGATGATAGTCCGAGAAGCGAGCCAGGGCATCCTCCGCGCTGGAGACACCGAGAACCTCGAGGCCCCATTTTTGGAGTAAGGCTTCATAACCGCGGCGCGCGTTTTCTTCGTCCTCGACGATCAGGATGCGATCGCCCGACTTACTCTGATCCGTCGGCATAATTCCTTTCGGCTGGCACGGATTGAATCTACCAGCCGAAGGCAGGAATGCCAAGCGAGCGCCACCAGTCGCGCCTCAAAGCGGGCCACGAAGGAATGGTGCTCACTCCCGGTCGAGCTGAATGCTGCGCTCGGGAGATGAGGGGCGACCCCGAACATGACTTTTGGGGCCCGCGATCCGATTGATGGCATCTGGGGAGTCCGGGTATACATTTTGCCGGTAACAGCTATCGACATAGGCTGTCGCTATATGTTGAATCTGACGAACGCGACCGATCGCGCGGGTTTGTAATTAAACTTGGGTTTAGCAGGTGGCCATTCTAGAGCGAAGATTCCCACATTGGGATTTCGGCCCTTCCCGTTTTTGCAACTCCAATACTCTTCGAAGCTTGTGCGGTGGCGTTGCCGCTAATTGATTGACACCCGTCCCCCTTCGGTGTACATCTTCGCTGCACGTTGTAGGCAAACGGTTCTCTTTCAGCAAATTTTTCTGCTTGGTTCTGGCATTGCTCGTGCACGTTTTGGAAAGTGGTCGTGGATATTGAGCCCAAGCCCGCCAACCTCAAAGCCAGCACCGTCGGAGTGTCCATTCTAATCGTTGACGACGAGGACGCGACTCGACAGCTATGCCGGGACATCGCTTCGGAAATAGGTCTCGAGGTGCGTACGGCCTCTACGACTGACGAGGCGCTCGAGATATTGGAGCAGTCACCGGTCGACATCGTGGTTACAGATCTCAAGGTCCCGGAATTGGGAGGCATTGAGCTTCTGAAGCACATTCGTACGAACCAACCGAATACGTCGGTGATGATGCTGACACAATACGGGACCATAGAGACGGCTGTTGCGGCGACTCAGCTGGGAGCCAAGGATTACGTGACCAAGCCTTTTCATCTACAGGAACTTCGCACCAAGATCGAACGGCTGGTTCAGAGCGCCGAACTCGACCACGAAAATCGGATTCTTCGGGAGCAATTGCGGACGCGGCCGGGCTTTGGCGGTTTGATTGGCGTCTCGGCAAAAATGCAGCGCGTTTACAAAATGATCGAGAAGGTCAGCCAGCACAAACATCCGGTATTGATTCTTGGCGAAAGCGGAACGGGCAAAGAGTTGGTTGCGCGATCGATCCATTTTCTGGGCATAAGGCAAAATAAGCCGTTCGTTCCGGTGGATTGCTCGGGGCTGGTGGCAACATTGATCGAGTCGGAACTGTTCGGCCACGTGAAAGGGGCGTTTACGGGGGCACAGCACGCTCGCACGGGCCTGCTAGAGGCGGGGAACGGTGGGACGGTGTTCCTCGACGAAATTGGCGACCTTCCGTTGGATTTGCAGTCCAAACTACTGCGGGTACTTCAGGAACGCGAGATCCGGCCCGTGGGAGGTATAGAACGGGTGCGCATCGATTTGCGCATCATCGCGGCGACTAATCGCGATCTGGAGTCGGCGGCTCGGACGGGCGCCTTTCGGCAGGACCTCTATTTCCGACTGAATGTGGTCCAGATTAAGTTGCCTCCGCTGCGGGAACGCAAGAGCGACATACCGTTGCTGGTTAATTCTTTTCTGGAAAAATTCGGCGATCCCGAGCGGCCCATTCGCACAATATCGGAAGACGCCATGCGGCGGCTGATGGCTTATGACTGGCCCGGAAATGTGCGCGAACTGGAGAATGCGGTGGAGCGCGCCGTGGCGCTCGGCTCCGGCCCGATCCTGCACATCGGCGATCTTCCATCGAACTTGCAGCAAGACTCGAACGAAAAGACGCTCGACTCGAACGAGCTGACGACTCTCGATGAGGTCGAGCGCCGTTTCATTTTCCGCGCTTTGCGCGAAACCAATGGAGACAAGCTGGCGGCCGCACGATTACTGGGCATCGGCAAAACCACGCTGTACCGCAAACTCAAACAATACGGCCCGGAAAGCCTTCCCAACTGAAGAAATTTTCTGCCGACTTTCCCGTACGAGGATGTGGTCACATTCCCTTCTACGGAAGCGAGCGGCCTCTTGTGTATCGGAGTGGGAATCCTTGGGCGATCTGGGCGCGGCGCCGAATCGCCAACCTGTTGATTCTGCGAAAATTCGATCCGTTAACGTTTTGTTACTGCGTTGGCGAACACTGTGCAGGAGATTACGCAGGAGAGCTTAATGATCCGCAGAAGGATGTGGCTAAACCATCGCGCGTTGAAGTTGGCTATCGAAGTGGCGATTTTCGGAACCGAGGCCCTTTTCGGCTATTGGGGTCGTGGAAATATCCGTTAGCCCCTTATGGTGAGGAATGCGACATCCTGCGCCACGAGATTCCCGTATGCCGGACAAAGTTAGCACCGCGGGCTTTTCGAATTTGGGAGGGAGTTCGCCGGACCCAGGCTCCCGCGCCGAAGCCGTGCTGGTGACCCTACTCGAATCGGTGGAGTGCGGAATCCTGCTCTTCGGGATCGGCGGCGAACTGTGGGCCGTGAATGACCGTTTCGCCGAAATCTTCGGAGTAGAGGCGGAAAGATTACGCGAATTGAGCAGTCTAGAACAAATCGTGGAAAGGGTTGCTCCTCAGTTTGCCGACGGCGATGCCGTCGCAGCGCGATGGCGACAACGGTTTCGCAGCGGAGAGGCCCTCTGGGATGAACTGGAGCTAGCGAAGCCAAAGAAAAAAATCGTGGAACGCTACGCTCGCCCTGTACTCGGCCGTTATAAACAGCCGCTCGGATGGCTGGAAGTGCACCAGGATATCACCAGCCGTCGCCAAATCGAATTGGGCCTATTTCATCATGAACGGCTTGCGGCCCTGGGACAGATGATTTCCGGCATTGCGCATGAACTTAATAATACTCTCACCAGCATTTTCGGCTACGCCCAATTGGTGCGGAAGCGAGCCAGAGGTTTCGAATGGGAGGCGGAAACCCGGTACATCTTGGAAGAGGGCGAGCGCGCCAGACGCATCGCCCGGAATCTTTTGCTTTTCGCGCGTGGAAGCGAAGGCGAACGCACGCGGGTGAACCTAAATGAAATCGTGAAGCGCACGGTCGAGATGCGCGGGCACGAACTCAGGCTCGAGAATATCGGCGTTGAGCTCGAGCTGGATGAACAGCTCGCGGAAGCAATCGCCGACGCGGCACAGGTTCAGCAGGTCCTGCTCAACCTTGTTTTGAACGCGGAACAGGCCATCCTACAAGCAAAGGAAAACGGCCATATATGGATTCGGACGAGATCGATTTCCCCTAGTCGGATAGCGATAGAAGTCGCTGATGATGGACCGGGCGTTCCTCCGGAAGTGGTCTTGCGCATCTTCGACCCGTTCTTCACAACAAAGCCGGCCGGCGTGGGGACGGGACTTGGACTTTCGATTGTGTACGGAATCGTACATCAACACGGCGGCCAAGTTTCTGTGGAGAACCGGCCCGGAGGCGGTGCGGTATTCACAGTGGAACTGCCGAGCGCCACAAACTCGTCCGCCAGCGATACGAGGCCGTACTTGATCGGTGCGTCGATATCAGGAGATGTGGCCCGGAAGACAAAAGCGCGGGGCAGCCGAATTCTGGTGGTGGAGGACGAGCCCACAATAGCGCAGTTGATCGCGGATGTCCTAGGCGAAGAGGGGCATTTCGTGGAGACCATTTTGGATAGCCGCCAGGGATTGGATCTGGCGCTAAGGCACTGGTACGACCTCGTCATCTGCGATCTGCGAATGCCGCATCTCGACGGGCGTGCTTTTTATCGGCAACTCGCAAGTTCCGAAAACCCGCTTCAGCACAGGCTGATTTTTGTCACCGGCGATACATTGGCGCCGCGAACGGTAGACTTTCTTCGGAAGTGCGGCTTGCCTTACGTCGCCAAGCCGTTTCTCATCGAGGAATTGAAACAGGCTGTAGCGAGTACTTTGGATAAGACGAACGACATACTCGCTGGCTCTCCGAACGATTTGGAACCCGGGGCGCCGCGTGGGCACGAGCACCATCGGCGCCATTGGAAGCGTTATGAAGCCTGAGCGTGAAATCCAGATCATTTGCGCGACCCGGCAACTCGCGCGCGAGTACGTGAATGAGTTTCACAGGGCGGCGGAGGCACTTCACCTGCGGCCAATTGCGCGGCGAGCCGAGGCCCGTCGGTTGGCCGCAGGGATCTCCGTTTTTCTCTTAGATCAGTCCGGGATTGAGGCTTCATCGAAGCAAGTACTGAAACGGACCGTGGCGCGCCTCGTAGGAGTCGCGCCGGTGATCGTCGTTGCCGCACCCGAGCGGCAGTCGGAATTGACCGCGCTACTCAACTCAGGAGCGACGGACTTTGTGGCGCGTACGGGAAATTTCGTGCCGGTAGCCGTAGGTTTGGTGGAACGGCGCTTGCAGCTGGCGAGAATGGCGATGGTGCCTTCTTCGGAAGAAATAAAGAGCGCGCGGAGCGACAATTTCGGAGAAATCCTTCGACATGAAGTAAATAATCCGCTCACCGGGATTCTGGGCAATGCCGAGATGCTTTTGGCCAGACGGGATGGGCTGCCGGCATCGGCAATCGAACGGCTGGAGACGATCGCACATCTCGCGGTTCGACTGCGGGAGACGGTGCGACGCCTGAGCAGCGCTGCAGAATTACGGCACGCAGGCTGAGCGTAATTGTGCCAGCACAAATTCGCGCAGCTAGGGGCGCCGAGTATTTAGTTCGCTTTAGATACGGAAGAGCACGTCTTCGCGCTGAAAAAGGCGGATCGCCACCCAAAGCGCCACCGCCGCATATATGCAAGACGAGGCGAAAATCAGCGCGATGAATCCCCAGTGATAAGTTCTACTCACGATCTCCTTGCACACCAGGCTTGTGTTCAAAATTGGAACAAGCGACAGAGCGGCATTTAATTCCACTCCCGGAAGGATAGCTACGATGGCGGGAGCGAAGACCACAATCGTCAAGGGAGACAAATAACTCTGCGCTTCCTTGAAGCTCTTGGCGAAAAGCGAGATCGCCAACAGTGCCGCCGAAAACAGAACCGCCAGCGGCACCACCATAATGAAGACCCAGATCACAGCTGCCGGAGTCACATGGAACTGAAATCCCATCGTTCTGATTTGCGAGACCCCGCCAACCATTTTCCCGGCGGCCGCGAGCGTCAACCCCATGGAGGCGATCGCGAGAGCAGCGGTTGAAAGCGATGCGGTGAGCACCATCAGGAATTTACCCAGCACAAGACTCGTGCGCGAGATGGGGCTACAGAGGATTGTTTCTATCGTGCCGCGTTCTTTTTCGCCGACGGTGAGATCCATGGCCGGGTACATCGTTCCCGTCAACGACAGAATAATGACGAAATACGGCACTAACCCGCCCAGCACCACGCCGCTAACCTTTTCCGGCGGGGCGACGTTTGTTTCCTCTACCTGGAACGGCTCAACCAGATTCGTGGGCAGATGACGAGAATCGAGACGCTCGCGGATGGTACGTTCGCGAAAGTCCCGAAAAAATCTCTCGAGTTTATCCGCCGTGAATCCTGAATTGATTTCGCCCTGGTAGGTATCAATCCGCACTTTGGCCGTCTCGCCACGCGCGATCATGGCGTCGAAATCGGAAGGCAGTTCAACGGCTGCGCGGATTTTTTTGTCCACGATCTGCCGTGAGTAATCGGAGCTTGCTGGCACGATCTGGATATCCTGCACAGCGTGCAGCGCGGCCAAAATCTGCGGCGAGTTTTCTCCGCCGATTACCATAATCGAAGGCACTTGCTGCAGAGCCCTGCCGATCAGCCGCGCCGAGAGCACTCCCACGAAAATGGTCAGCACTGGCATGAGGAAAATGGGTACGACAATCATGGAAATAACCGTGCGACGGTCGCGGAGCGCGTCGGTGAGCTCCTTGCGATAGACGACGGCAATGTTGCGCAGGTTCACGCGCCCACTACTCGCATAAAAATCTCCTCGAGATCGGCACGACCGTAACAAGTTCGAAGCTCCTGGAGAGTGCCTTCGGCCAACAGCCGTCCGTCATGGATGATGCCGATCCTATCGCAGAGCTTCTCGGCTTCACTCATGACATGTGTCGAGAAAACAACCGTTTTGCCGCTTTCTCTGCATTCGCGAATGAAATTCACGATCGTCCTGGCGCTGATGACGTCGAGGCCTGAGGTTGGCTCATCGAAGATCATCACCGGCGGATCGTGAACGAGTGTGCGAGCGATGGAAACCCGCTGCTTGATGCCCGTGGAGAGAGCCTCGCAGCGGCGATCGCGAAAGGCATTGATATCCAGCCGCTCGAAAAGCGTGAGGGTGCGCCGGCGGGCGCTCGCCCGGTCGAGACCATGAAGGCAGCCGAAGTATTCCACCACCTCGAGGGCCGTCAGGCGGCCGTACAAAGCGGTAGCTGTAGAAAGAAAGCCCAGATTTTGGCGAGCTTTTTCGGGCTCCTTCCGAATATCAAAACCGGCAACGCGAGCGGTGCCCGAGGTGGGCGTGAGGATGGTGGCGAGCAGACGCAGAGCAGTCGTCTTGCCGGCGCCGTTTGCGCCGAGCAGGCCGTAAACTTGTCCCGGGTTGCAGCAAAAGGTGAGATTCTCGACCGCGCGAATTACGCCCCGCTTTTTATCTCGAAATTCTTTGCCGAGACTTTCGGCTTCGATCATTCCGTGGCTGGGGACGTTCGCGGCATCATTCGCCCAGAATCTTGATGAGAATACGCTTTGGCCGCTGACCGTCCAGTTCAGCGTAGATCACGTTTTGCCAGGGACCGAGCTCGAGCTTACCATCCGCGAGCGAGACAACGGCTTGATGATGGAGCAGAAGGCCCTGGAGATGCGCACCTGCGTTGCTTTCGCTGCGCGCACTATGCTGGTAATTGGGCCCGAAGGGCGCAATGCGATCGGCCCATTCGGCGATGTCCTGCAAAAGACCGGGTTCATCATCGTTGACGAAGAGGGCGGAGTTTGAATGCAGCGAGGAGACGAGGACAATGCCGTCGCGAATGCCGCTTTTTTCTAAGGCGGCCTTAATGTTTGGCGTGATATTCAGGAACTCGCGCTTCTCTTTAGTTTGAACAGTCATGTAATCGCTATGAACCCGCATGCACCTCTCCGATGGACGGCGGAAATTCTAGCTGATGTGATGGCGGAAAGAAATTCGCGGGGAGCAATCAACCTTTATGGCAGTTCGGGCACTGCTTGGCGTCGAAACGATCCGGCGTCACCCGGAACATGTTGTTGCACTGGATGCAAACGCGATGAATCACGCGGGTGCCGCGGGGCAATGCAGCATTTTCGGCGGCATGCGGCGACGTCGTAGGATGCTCACTCACGCCGGCATTTTAACATAATCAGGAAGCGTTCATGAGGCCGGGGAGCATAGCCAATATGCGTCCGACAATCTCTTTTATTTGAACAGGTCTTAGCATGGTGGTAGCACCAGGCAGGGGAGGCGCCGGATCTAATCGGGAGTCGACCACCAGAAGCGGGACCCGAGAACTTAGATTCTCTAGAGCCTGCCGAATTTCCGGGTTGTGTAATTGCGCACCGTCGAGAACGACCAGTGAGGGAGCGATGCCGCCGGCGATGACTCGCACCATATCTTCCACTGTTTCCAGGCCCAGGGCTTCGATGCCCGCCTCGCGCAACTCGGCCCGCACCGCGCCTCGCAAATCCCAGTCGCCGGAAACAATAAACACAACCGGCATCTCGGATGCAGAATATAGCATCTTGGATACGGGAACTAGCCGCCGGAGTCCGCATTCCAGCTCTTGGCAATCGAGTTTTGCTACAATTTCCGCGCAAGCGCGCCCCGCTAACGGAGGAAACGAGTGAGGCTGGCATGCGAACACTGAGCAGACGAGTGTGGTTGCTGCTTGGCCTCGCAATGGTTCTGGTCGTGCTTTTGCTATATCTCAATAGCCGGCGCCCATCGGCTCGGGTGGCGGTCGTGCAAGCCTCGCGCGAAACTTTTCGCTCCTCGATTTCCAGCAACGGCAAGGTCGAACCGATTATTCCTTACTCGCTGCGCGCCAAATTCGATGGCTTTGTCGATCGCGTGATTGCAGCAGAAGGGAAAAACGTAAAGAAGGGTGAACTCCTGCTAACGCTCGATGCCCGCGCTATTCGCTCGCAGTTGGATCAAGCACGAGCGCAGCTATCCGCTCAGGAGGATGACCTGCGCGCGGCGCGAGCCGGGGGCCGAGCCGACCAGGCCGCGAAGCTTGCCTCCGATCTGAGATCCGCTGAAGCGGAACGGAACCTGCTGCAACGGCAGCAGGAAATGCTTACGAAGCTGGCCGCGCAAAATGCCGCGACGCCTGAGGAAGTGGACAAGAATCGCACTGCACTCGAACGCTCCGAGGCCTCAGTCGATGGGGCGCGCAAAGCCAAACAGGAGTTCGAGCGTCAAGCCAGTCTGGATCGTGACCGGCTCGATCTGCTGGTAGAGCATTCCAAAGCACTGGTCAACGAACTGCAAGACAAAGTGGATTCGAGCCGCGTAGCCGCTCCGGCGAACGGTACCCTCTACTCCTTCCCGGTGCATGCAGGAGATTTTGTACATACCGGCGATCTGCTGGCGACAATTGCTGATCTGCACGAGTTGAGAGTGCGCGCCTATATCGATGAGCCCGAACTTGGGCAGTTAAAACCGGGTCAGACGGTCGTGGTCACGTGGGATGCCCTGCCCGGTCGCACCTGGACCGGAAAAACCGAGATTCTGCCGCGGCAAGTGGTGGCACTGGGCACCCGCAACGTTGGCGAATTACTCTGTACGATCGAAAATAAGGGACAGGAGTTGATTCCCAACACGACAGTCGATGTACGCATCGAAATTAATGAACGAGCCGACGCGCTGGTCGTGCCACGTGGCGCGGTTCAAATCGATGGCGTGCATCGATACATTTACCGCCTTGATGGAGGGCGACTGCATCAGACGGAGATCCGTGTGGGCTTATCAAACGCCACCCAATTTGAGGTGCTCTCGGGCGTCAACGAAGGGGATTTCCTGGCACTGCCCGGCGATACGACGCTGCGCAACAATATGGCGGTGCGTGTGGCGATTCCCGAATCCGAGTCGGAATGAGGCAGATTACACTC
>Ga0207031_10104_pt1 | contig 24010 bp, 30 predicted proteins | sample Alteio_BWMinCont_37_FD_153278 | JGI IMG/M metagenome (GOLD analysis project Ga0207031, IMG submission 153278) | Enriched cells from forest soil in Barre Woods Harvard Forest LTER site, Petersham, Massachusetts, United States -... | ecosystem: Environmental > Terrestrial > Soil > Temperate forest >... | reverse complement strand
GATCCCGCTGATTCAGATTCAACCAAGGAGGCTCCTCCATGCAGAGTAGGGTGGTCTCAATGGGTCGTTGCAACACTGGCTTGCAGTCTACTGGCCGGAGTCTCAAACCCCAAAGTCTTTCGAGGACGTTGATTTAACCGCAGCGCGACTTTGTCGAGGTCAGCTTGTGTATAGCCGGACAAGTCCGTCCTTTTAGGGAAGTACTGTCGCAGCAGCCCGTTGGTGTTTTCGTTCGTGCCGCGCTGCCAAGGGCTCCGCGGATCCGAGAAGTACACTTGCACATTCGTGGCCACCGTGAAGGTCTTGTGTTTGGCCATCTCCAGCCCGCGGTCTCAGGTCAGCGAGCGCCGCAGGGGTGCGGGGAGTTTCCGAACGTGCCGGCTCAGCGCGGCCACGACAACAGCCGTGTCTTTGCTGGGCACTTTGACGAGCGTGGTAAAGCGCGAATGACGTTCCACCAAGGTGGCAATGTGACTGTTCTTGGTGCCGCCCAGCAGATCGCCCTCCCAATGACCGGGGATGGCGCGGTCTTCGATTTCCGTGGGTCTTTCCCGAATGGAGATGGCATCAACGATTTGACCACTGCGGTGTCCACTCACACGCGAATGCCGCGAGCGGCGTATCCGCCGCTGGGACCGAAGGTGCTGAATCAGCTCTTTTTTCAGCACTCCTCGCGCTTGAATGAATAGGCTGCGGTAAATGGTTTCGTGGGACACGCGCATGCTCTCGTCCTGGGGATACTGGTTCTTCAGCCATCCGGAAATCTGTTCCGGCGACCAGTCCAGGATCAGTTTACCCGCAACGATCTTCCGCAGCTTCCCGTGAATGGCTAGTAGGCACACCTTGGGCCGTGAGGCCGACTCCCAGACCTGGTGATCGGCTTCACTCGCTCGATACCACAGGCGCCCACCATGCCGCACCTCCCCACTCACGGTTGACGCCGCCCGCTGCAGACCTTTAGCTATCTCACGCATCGACGAACCGGAAGCGATTCCTCGAGAGATATTCTCTCGCTCCGCCAGTGTGAGAGTGAGCGGCGAGCGCCGACGCGCGGCCGGAACAATCCCGCCGTGCTGCGACAACATAAACTGAATGGATACCTGGTCCTTGCCGAGGGCTCGTCCAATCTCATGCAACGACTGTCCCGCCTTCCAACGGGACCACATGTCGGTCCGCTGGGTTGCGGAAAGCTTTACCCGTCTCCCTTGCGTCATAAACACCACCTTTGGAGAAAAGATTTATAAGCAGATGGTGTTGCATCGACAGGTTGAGCCGGCAGGGATTATCGGGATCTAGGCGATCAACTCATATCCCTGTTGCCTCTCTATCCCAAACATGGAAGTACGGTATCGACCTAACTGGCAGAGTTGACAGTGTTTCTTCGAGGGAAACTCCCTCAAAGTTGGCAGTGCACACCATTGCGAAATCCTGCGTCCTTCTGACCGATTCAAGATTGCGCGCGGGTATTCGATCTTGGCAAGGGCACCATGGGGAGGAGCAATGTCGCTAGTCAAAGGTTATGAAATCAGCAATCGCATCCTCATGTATATTCTGGTGCTGGGTTTTCTTGTCGCTGGAAGTATTCCGGGGCTATCGCAAGAAAGATCTAAGCCAGAGATAATTCAAGCCACGGCCAGAGGCACAAGTACCCAAGCCGGAAAACAGTTTCAGGTAAAGCTGATCATTAATGATTACTCCACTGAAGGGGATAGACAGATCCTCATCGAAGCGTTCAATAAGGGCAAGAACCAAGGATTAGTCAATGCGCTCGAAAAAATGAACGCTGTGGGTCGCATTGCCATCGAGGGCACTCTGGGCTACGACCTCAGCTTCGTTCGCGCGATTCCCACTCCGACGGGTCGGAAGATCCGGTTTGTCACCAATCGGCTCCTTCGTTTCGGCGAAACGTACTACAGCACTCGCACCGCCGACTACAATTTGACTGGCGGCGAAATAGACTTAAATAATCAGGATAAAAGCAAGAGTACAGGTATCTTGTATCCTGCGGCTAAGTTGAAGCTCGACAAGAACAACGAACTCTCGCTTGATCTCAACCAGAACCCCTGGCAATTGTTAAACATCCTGTGGGGTGATTAAAGGCTGGTGGATAGATAAGTCCTGCACCAGCATCGTCCTCAGGTACACATCTCCCTCTTTGCTGAGGTGTAGCTGTGGCTGACTCATACCCGAGTTCCTGCGACCAGGACGCAACCCGACAAAGTATCCCGCATCCCGGCTGCGGCGAAAGTGCTGTGGGTCGTCCAGAGTCAGAACGTAGGTCAACGCAATGAGTGTTCCCACTCCCTTCACCTGTTTGAGCAATCCAACCTGGGATAGACTTCCTTGGCGATTTGCTCGATCCTCCGGTCTATTCCGCGATCCGCTCGTTTAACGATTCGATTTCTCCGAATAGCGGATACAAGACATCCCTCAAACTCCTGGCTCAAGCAACTGCACCCATGCCGAAGGCAAGCTGTTTAACCCTGTCACAATTAACAGTACCGGTTGCTAACCGCTGCTTGATAGTAATGTGACTCGATGCACAGATCGCGCTTGTAAACTCCGTCACAAACGGCACTTCGTCAGACGATTCGGTCGCAAGGAGGTCCTTTAGCTGTTCTCCGCTCGCTCCTTTCGACCATGGGCTCAAAACCTCCGAAACTTGACTGTCCGTGCCAAGAAAACTACCGGTCGCTTTTATTTTCGCCCGGGCAAGATCGCCTCGCTCGTGAGTGAAATGATACGCAGCCCTGAGATGGATGAAGCGGAGGCTGTGCGAAGGCAAGGAAGTCTTCGAGTTCCTGTACCGACAAGAGTTGGCGGTATGGGAAAGCTGGCGAAGATGGCCAGCGGTCTTGTACCCGGGGTCTGCGACGTCTCGGTCACCAACGCGTGCAACGCCACATGCGATTTCTGCTCATTCGCGCGCGGCAAAGGGTTCGTCCGCGACAAGCGCTGGATTGATCGCGCCGGGTTCGCCCGGGCGTTGCCGCTCCTGTTCCGCCGCGGTATCCGGTATGTGAATTTTCAGGGCGGCGAGCCGCTGATGCACCCGGAAATTGATGGCTTGGTGGCCGCGGTGTGTCAGGCCGGCATGCGTCCCTCCGTGATCACTAATGGTTGGCGTCTCCCGCAAATCATCGAACGCCTCTGCGACGCCGGTCTTCACACGCTGCTCGTGTCAATCGATAGCCACTCCATGGAAGACCACGAGCGCAACCGCGGCCTGCCCGGCGTTGGCGAGCGCATTCGCTCGGGCCTCGCAACCGCCCGCCGCCTTGGCATTGCCACGCTGGCCTCCGTTACAGTGAACCGGCTGGTGGAATACGATGAGGTCCCCGACCTCTTGCAGCATCTCGGCTTTGATGCCGTTACCTTCTCTTACCCACGCCGGAAACCGTTTGGGTCGTCCTCGCTCGTCTATAGCGAGAACTCGCGCCTGATAGATTTCGAGACGGCCGAACTCGATCGTGCTCTCGAGTCCATTAAATCGCTCAAGCGGCGCTTCACTGTGATGAATCCCACGGCGTCCATCGACGACATTCACCGCCATCTTCACGGCGAGAGGGAAACGTTCGCCTGCGTCGGCGGCCACAAGTACTTTTATCTGGATTGGAACCTGGATATCTGGCGCTGCGAGGCATGGACGGAACCGCTCGGGTCAGTCTTTGATTTGGACCGCTTTGAGGACTGCCGGGACCGGTGTACCGCCTGCATGATGTCCTGCTATCGGGATACTAGTGTCTTGATGCACGCGGGAGTGGCTTTCGCCGACGCGGCGGCGGCTAAAGGGCATCTGGCGAAGGCGGCCGGACTTTTATTCCAGCGCAGCGTCGCGCTCTCGCTTTATTCGGTTGCCGCCGGAGCGCGGCAAATCTCCCGCTTGGCCCGCTGGCGGCCCGTATCCCGTATGATGTTGTTTCTGGAAAGCGGATAAATGACAACACGTACGAGACCAGCTTTATGAAGGGCGGCAAACCAGCCAACTCCTGAGAAGTCAGTCATGTCGCTTCGCGACACCCGCAAGGCATGAAGCTAGGCGGGGGCTTTTTCGACCGTCTCGAACCTGAGCGCCTGACCCGCTACCACATTAAGCGCCTCGAACGTCTCGGTCACAAGGTCATGCTCGAAACCAGCGTCGCGTGAGGGAAATTTTCGGAACGACGTGTCGAAGACGCAGTTGCGGCTTATCAGGAGGTGGCACGGCTTGCTCTGCGTCAGTTCCAGTGGAACGTCGGGTTTGTTAAACAACTTGCCGAATGGCGCACAGACACATGGCGCAGGGACATGAAGCGCCGCGCAGAGTTCCCCAAAAAGTTCACACCGGGTTAACCGGAGCCAGACGGGGTTAATCCTTTTTGAGTCGCAGCCTGTTTGAAACATCATGGCAGAGGAGGCATATTCTTCGAGCATGTAATCCCAAAAGCGCCGCCCCCGCCGCCACACGCCTGGCTATTTCGGCGTTGCCCCGCCCCCAGTTCCAGCCGTGCCACCGCCATTAGCGCCGGGATTATTTGCTGCGCCACCCTGTCCCTGCTTGCCTGCCTTGCCGTTGTTTTTGGACTTGCCTTGCTTATTGGCCTTCCCGGCGTTGTCCTTAGCGCCCTGCTGGCCTTCCGTCTCGTCGGCTTGACCGCCTGCATGTTCCCTTTCACCGGTGGTCTTCGCGATCTTCCCGGCGTTGTCCTTAGCGCCCTGTTGGCCTTCGGTCTCGTCGGCTTGACCGCCTGCATGTTCCCTTTCACCGGTGGTCTGCGCGATAGCCGCACCTGCGCCGAAAACGAGCGCTAGAACTACAATTCCCGTAAGCGTCCAGAATTTATTAGCCATTTCGACCTCCTTCCTTCTTGACACAGCGTAGGGGCGGCATTCAGGACCGGCAATAAGGTGATTGGGGGAGAGTTTCATGAGATCAAGGCGATAACACTCATGTCGGCGAGGACACCGTACACTGAATGATTCATCTGAGGCGTATATTCACTCACTTGCCGTTTTCGAATGTGACTTCTACACGCGCATCTTTTTCCACTGGCAATATTGACGGTTGTTTGTCCCTGCGTCCTCTTCGATACTTCAGACGCCAAGGCTAAACGATGACAAAACAGCCGTGCCAATAAAGCAAAGATGGGAATTTTGGCTGAATGACTTAAATGAGTTGATAGAAAGTGGACAAGATACTTCAGATACTTCAGCGTGTATGGGACAACCTAATCGGCCGAGCTTCGGGCCCGATGAATTTCCGGCTGATGATACAGCCGACAGTGGCCACGTTTATCGCGATCCGCGCGGGACTGAAAGACGCGCGGGAAGGCCGACCGGCTTTCCTTTGGGCCGCCCTCTGGAATCCTGCTTATCGGCCCGAGTTATTTCAACAAGGGCGAAAGGATGTGGGTAAGGTCTTTATCCTCGCCGCGGCTTTGGACTCGGTCTACCAGCTCATCGTTCATCGTGGAGTTTACGTCCTTGAACTGCTCATCGTCGCGACCGTATTGGCAATTGTTCCCTATGTTCTTATTCGCGGCCCTGTCAATCGCATCGCGCGAAGGATACAGATCGACCAAGTCATCAAAAGAATTGAAGGCGTCTTAACGGCTAAAAACCATACCTAAGGAGAACAAGCATGGCGACGCGTGCAATCCCCAAAAGTGCTCCACTGAAACCGGAGCCAGTCGCACCAAAGCAAGACAACGACTGGACCAGACCCGCCGCAATGGCCATTCCTAAAGAGGGATATTTCAAGTTCGAGCAGGGGAATTACGGTCCGGTCTTCCCGCGGACCCCAGCTTGCTATGGCTTCAGTATCCTCGCAAAAGTTAAGCCAGGCAGAGAAGATGCGATTCGCGATCACGGTAAGGCGATTGAGAAGGCGATTCAAGGCGACCCTTTCTACCTTGCACCACTGAAGCTGCACTATCTGAAGTGGCTCCTTTTCGATATCGGGAACGAGAAATACTTCATGTATCAGGGGATTTTCGACACCGACTTTGACAAATACACGGACGATGCCGTCGCTCTATTCAACAAGAGCGGTATCAGCACGACCTTTGAAAACCTCGAAGGCTTTCCAGAAGACTGGAAGACGAGACCCGAAGGGTTCATCAAGTTCGTGCGGGACCACCATTGTCCGAGCTTCTTGGAATACGGGGAATATCCCTATGTCAGTGCTGATGAAGTCAAGAAAGCCCTCAAGCTCAAAAAGGCCTTCTCCGACGCACTCGACCAGATGCAGTGAATATTCCTTGGCGTGATCTTGCCATGACGGAGACCTATGACCTTGTCGCGATCGGATCAGGTCCGGCTGGGGAAAGCGCCGCCGAGTTGGCCTCATTCTTCGGCCACCATTCGGCCGTCATCGAGAAAGCCCAACCTGGCGGAACGGTCACGACTACTGGTGGCGCGCCAACCAAAACGCTTCGTGAAGCGGCCCTTTACTTTTCTGGCTTTTGCGAAGGCGACGTGTACGGGCTGCGGATGTCAGCGCCCCCGAAGATCGCTACCGACATTATTCGCAAGCGTACCTGGAGCGTCTGCGAGCTACTGCAAAATGTAACGGCTCAAAACATCGCACAGAACAACGTGGACTACATTCAGGGCACCGCACGGCTCGATCAAGACCGCGGCGTGATCGTCACTCGCGATGATGGGCAGAAGCGACCGCTGCGCGCGAAAGCAATCCTTATAGCCACAGGGTCTCGGCCGTTTCGTCCCACAAATATTTCCTTCGACATACCGGGCGTCTGCGACACGGACACCATATTGCATCGCGGCCGGGTGCCGAAAGAGATTGTCATCGTTGGCGGCGGCCCGGTCGGCGTAGAGTTCGCGACCATTTGCCACGCATTAGGCGCAAGGGTAACGCTCCTCGATCGCGGGACACGCTTGATAAGCACGATGGATGGCGAGGTGTCGGGCTGCATGGAAAGACTCTTTGAAAAATGGGGCATTTCGGTCCGGTTCGGTTCGATGGCCGAAAGCGTTTCTGCAAAGGACAATGGGCTAGAGGTGAACCTCTCTACCGGAGAGAAGCTTTTTCCAGACACAGTGCTCTTCGCGGCGAGCCGGTTTGCAAATACTCAAAATCTGGGACTTGAGGCAGCCGGAATTGACGTAGATTCACGCGGCCGAATCGTCGTGGACGGGAATTTTCGGACATCGGTCGAAGGCATCTACGCCGCCGGCGATGTCCTGGGACCCACTCTGGCATCGATTGCGATGGAGCAAGGGCGAGTGGCGATCTGTCACGCCTTCGGGATCCCGTTCGAAGGAACCGTTGATCCGAGTCCGGTTTCTGCGGTCTACGGCATGCCGGAAGTCTCTGGAGCGGGTCTCACCGAGGAGCAGTGCCGTGACAAAGGACTCGACTATGAGGTTGGGCGTGCTGACCTTGGTCTTACTCCTCGCGGAGCAATCGCCGGCCGCGGCGGACTCCTGAAACTAATCTTTCTTAGGGCCGACCGGAAGCTGGTCGGCGTTCACTGCATTGGCGATCTCGCCTCAGAGATCATAGGCATCGGTCAGATGGTCATTCGCTGCGGCGGCACGATGAGTACTATCGCGAACATGTCCATGAACACGCCGACATACAGCTATGCCTATAAATATGCTGCGTTCGATGGTCTTCGAAAATGCGTGGACTCAAAGGCATCGACGAGGGGGGATTTGAGGACTCCACCGCCGCTGCTGGAAGCATCGGTCGTGAACCGATCGGTAGTAAGCGCGCAAGGAGGTAAAACATGACAAGGATTCAGGCCGTTGCACCCGGCGCGACCTCGGAGGACACAAGTACGGCGGCCCTTTCGGCTCACACCACGAGACTGGCACGAACTTACAACCAGGTTCATGTGCCTCGAAAGTATGTTCCTGGTAAGCGTCGCTTCAGCGTTTACTGGACTTGGAGTTATCCGTGGGAGGCTAATCGCGATTCAAGTGAGTTGGATAACCGCTTCTCGACTATGACCGAGGTTCGGAGGGTGGGATGGCCAAACTATGAGTCCGTCGAATACTCGGAGAAGATGTTTCTGCAAGGCATTGCTGGCACGCTCGAGTTGTTTCACTTGTCGCTTGTGAGCTTCCAGAACCTCATCGGCGAGGTCACCGGACAGCCCGTCGCTGTTTATCAGAGAATTGATCAGGCCGGACAAAGATTGCCGATCGACGAACGGATTCTCGCAGACACCGACACCCTAATGGTGTTCGGGTTGGACCACATGGTTACCGAGCAGGAAGCATCTCTGGACGAGATAGAAGCTTTGTGGAACTTTCTCAAGCGCGAAGGCACATGCCTCATCCTCGGTCCTCATCATGACGTTGGTGTCTCAGATAACTTGAAAGAGCGCCAGATGGAATATGCCCACCACGGTGACCCGCTGGTCCCGCGACAGCAGCGGTTTGGAAAGTACACGCGATCGGTGATGAAGGGACTCGGTGTGCCCGTTGAAAACCGATATGGTCTCCGCCCGGCTACGGTCGACGGCACGACGCGAACGGTTCCTCTTTCGCTGACGAAGGACCTGGATACCCGCGGCTGGATGACGGACGTGACCACTTTCGTGTTCCACATGCACCTGCCGCACTATGCTGTGACCACCGACGATCTGAGAGCCATCCATGTATTGGCTCGGCAACCGATCGATGTGTCGAAGCCGCATCCGTTCACCGAAGCCGGCAACCGCGAATTCAACATGTTCCTCTGGATGCCGCCAAGCGGCGACCGTGCAGGGGACATCTTGCTCGCAGACTCCACCATCTTCACGACATTGTTCGGCGGCGATGAGAGCCTACATCGGTTCTGGAAGAATCTTGCGACCAAATAATGTGGTCTACCTGCGGGAAATCAAATTAGACCGTGGATCTCATTGGTGGTTTGCGTGGCGATTCTAACGATACGAGCAGAGGCGCAGAATCGAGGTGTTTATCCGCTCGGAATGAGCGCTACCAATGCCGGATTGACGCCAGGGCCAGGGTTCACCTACGTCAACCAGCTGCTCTTCTATTCGCGGGATCACGCCAAAGACGATGTCGGTCACACGCTGCCCGTCACCGGAGAGAACTATGTCCTGATGGACATGAATACTTTGGCCTGGGTGAGCACGAAAACGTTACTTGGCGGAGCCAGGTACTCTGCGGCAGCGACTCTCCCCTTAGCGAAGAACAGCCTCACTTCGGATATCCAAGGAAGGGTCAGTGGCGGTGGCGGATTTGCCGATTCATACTATCTTCCATTAATTCTCGGCTGGAGCTGGGAGCGCTTAGCAATCCGTGCCATCTACGGACTTCTTGCGCCGACCGGACGTTTCGCCCCAAGTGGCAGTAATAACGTGGGCTCTGGCTACTGGACTCACGCACTATCTTCTGGACAGACCTTTTATCTGAACAACAACAAGCGCCTCGTTCTGTCTGCGTTTCAGATGTACGAATTTCACACCACGCAGGAAGGCTCCGGCATTCATCCGGGAGAGACATTCGATCTCGATTACTCGTTTCTCGGATCGCTTCCTGCGCCGAAGGACGTTCAACTGCAGATCGGCTTGGTTGGATACGAGCAACGACAGACGACTGCCAGGACCGGACCCAATATTTCAGTAGCCGCATCCGAGGAACGGTATGCCGTCAATGCACTTGGATTTGCGGTTACCTCGGCCTTCCCGAAGCAAAAGGCGAGCTTGGGTTTTAAGTACTTCAAGGAGTTCTCAAATCGCTCGACGTTCCAAGGGTACTCCGTGCAGTTGTCCGGCTCGATCAGCTTCTAGGAGCGTTTTCTCTAAAAGGGAAAGGGGACGGCACCAGTGCTTGAACTCGATGACATTCAGAGCGGTGTACTGCGTCCGCGGCCTACTCCATATGTCGCCACTTATGTGCTGTTTCGCATCGACGAATGCACAGCGGGTCGGGAGCTGATGCGTCGCTTGAGCGGCATCGTTTCATCAGCTGCTCAACGGAAAAGCTCAACCCGCGACACAGGGGTAAGTGTCGCCCTCACCTTCCAGGGACTGAGGGCGCTCGGTGTGCCACAAACTTCTGTCAGCAGCTTTTCACCTCAGTTCCAGGAAGGGATGGCCGCGCGAGCCAAGAAGTTGGGAGACACCGGTGAAAGCAGTCCTGAAAATTGGGAGAAACCTCTCGGCTCACCCGATGTCCACGTCGTGGTCACTGCCTTATCGACAGACACGGAGCATCTGGAATCCGCGATGGAGCGGGCCCGAAAAGCTTATCGCGAGTTACCGGGGATCACAGCGATCTGGCGCCAAGACTGTCACATTCGGCCTGATGAGAGAGAAGCCTTCGGATTTAGGGATGGCATCGCCCATCCTGCAGTCCAGGGAAGCGGTATTCCCAGCTCCAATCCTAACGAGCGGCCTTTTCAGGCGGGTGAATTCGTTTTGGGCTATCCCGATGAGATGGGAGAAACGCTTTCGATACCGCAACCAGAGATCCTTGGCCGCAATGGAAGCTATGTTGTCTTTCGGAAGCTGCATCAACGTGTGGCCGCTTTCCGCCGCTATCTAAGAGAGAATTCCACCAGCCCAGAAGCGGAAGAACTGTTAGCGGCAAAGATGATGGGGCGCTGGCGCAGCGGCGCTCCGCTGGCTGTGTGTCCAATGCACGACAACCCGGAACTCGGAGGCGATCCGACTCGCAACAATGACTTCCTCTTTAAGCAAGATGATCCTATTGGTTACGACACCCCCGCAGGCTCACATATTCGTCGCATGAACCCTCGCGACGCCGACATCGCGGGTGTCGCGCGCATTCACCGAATGATCCGGCGCGGAACTTCGTACGGTCCCGAATTGCCGGAGGGCATCGTGGACGATGACGGCGTGGACCGGGGATTGATGTTCGCGTTCGTCGGAGCCCATTTGGGCCGGCAGTTCGAGTTCGTTCAAGCCGAGTGGATGAATGACAGTACGTTCTTTGGAGGGACGGTCGGTAAAGACCCCATTGCGGGCGCGCATGACGGAGACAGCACGTTTGACATCCCGAACCGGCCGCTGCGTAGGCGGTTGCAAGGCTTGCCGCGTTTTGTGGTGACACGAGGTGGCGAGTACTGCTTCCTACCCGGGCTGCGGGCGCTGCGCTGGCTCGGAGACCTAAGGATCTAGCGGCGGGCGAAGTGCGGGCTGGCCCTATCTTGCTCGAAGCGTAGCGCGACTGTATTTGCCTACGTGCTACAACAATTCAGTACAGGCAGGACGTCTTTGCTAGTAAGCGCTCGCGGCTCGGTACGGATGGTCGGCAACTCGCAAGTTATTCTCTGAGTCGACCCTGCATCGCGGTCCGCGCCAAGTCCTTCCATGAGAAGACCGGTGCGAGTCAAGACTTTTTATTTTTTCTTAAGTGGGTTCTTTGTCTCTGAGCCAAGGCGCCTCTGTCGCCATCCTTCCATCCGCACTCGTTTGCCTAGCAATTGTCGCTCGGTGCAAGTTGGGCGTACTCGTTTCAGCAGGTGCTGCTACCTGAGGTTCCCCTCTAGTAGGGAAGTCTGGGCCAGGACTTGGGCGCAGTCACCTGAACTAGGCGGTTCATTCTCGGACCGGTTGGAGAGGACGGCAATCTGAGCTCGGCTGTCTAAAATCCCAAGTTGCCTAGGCTACTGCGGCTACCACTTGGTGGTTGTTCCGGAGCGGTTGAAAGTCTCGGAGCACGATGAAGAATCCCGTATATCTCTATTTACTTGCGCTAGCGGCTTCTTTCATCGTTCGGCCCTCGGCGAGTAGGCGAAGAACTTCGCGCTGTCGTGGGGTCAGGTGCTTATCGCGGTTTACGCGCAGATCTCGGAGAAAGCGATCAAATGCCATCTGCGGCGCTCCCGAAGTGATATTGGATGTCCCCTTCAGTACTTTCTTGATCGCGAGGATCAGTTTCCTCCCGGCGGGGCTTTTCAGAGGAAATCCAGAAAAGCACTCCTGTGGAGCCGCAGCTGCTACTTCGAACCCCATCAGCGATCGTGAGAACGATCTGCTTCGTATGTCGGCAGGAGTTCTTTTAGCTGGTCACCGGCATCCTGCATTCCCCTGTCTAAGATCACAAGATCTGGTTTGAGTGTGGCAGCCACCTCAAGCAACTCTTTGCTGTTGGCCGCTGTTCCCATTTCAAAGGAAGTATCAAGTAGTTTCGCCAATGCCCCGATTGCGAGCCTATGGTCGCCTGCTGCTAATACGCGTGGCCTGGTAGCCATTTGTAGTCCCGCTGAAGTGAACCATTGTGCTCTTTCTATACTCTTTGCCTGTCAGTTCTAACTGTCAGAAATACTGATTTGGAGAATGGGTTCCCCTGTCAATCGAGTGCTCGGTGCCACAGTCTCAGGGCGGTCAAGGTTCCCCTGTAAAGACTAACAGTGTCGCCCAAACGATCAGCAAGCTAGAAACAGGTGAAATTCATCTCGCTCGCTCTTAGGTGGCACGCACTCTTATTTCGACCCCGAACAAACGCTTGGAGGACAAATGAAGAGCTCAACCTTACTAGTTATACCTATTCTCCTGTTTCTGTTCTCGACACCCTCAATGGCGCAAAACTTGCACAACTTGGAAGTGGGAGGCGGCTGGTCATACGTTTCGAGCAATTTCGGCGTCAACGGCTTCAATGCAGGCGCCGATTACTGGTTTACTCCTAGAGTGTCAGGCGTATTTTCTTATGACGATACCTGGAATACGTCGAGCATCGGTACTTTTGAATTAACGTCAATCGGCCAAATTGCGATCAAAAGCCACCTTGAAAATTACCTATTCGGCCCGCGCATTGCTTTTGCCAACAAGAAGATAAAAAGCTATGAATTCATGCCATTTGGAGAGTTTCAGCTCGGGGGAACCTACCTGCATTCTGCAGTGCAACAAACCAGCACTGGCATAAAACAAACCGCTTCCGACAACGCTTTCTCATGGATGCTCGGCGGTGGCGCGGACTACGTGTTTAGCGACCATTGGGCTGCTCGCGTTAATCTGGATTTCTTAAGAACCCACTTCGTCAATCAGGGCCAAAGTCAACTTAGGCTGGTAATCGGAATTGCTTATTCCATTAGGAGCCGGAATCGGTAGCCAGCATCGGCTCTGTCACGCACCGGTGCATGACTGGCTTTCGCAGACATGTTCTAAGAGAAGCGGCAGGTGTTTATTTTTACAAATAGGTGCACATACTTTGCCGAACCAAAGCTGGGCGCTCCACTTTCTATCTGGTCTTCTCAGCTAGGCCCAGAAGTGGAGAGGGGCTAGCATCGGTTCCGCTCAGAGAGAGCCTCGGTGATTCCCTCCGAGCCCACTAGCTGCGTTCTCTCGTTTGACGAGAGACCGGCAGTCGTTGGTATAACCTCCCGATCCACGAAGATCGAGCGCTATGGTGAACGCCATTACCTATGAGACAGCGATTACGCTAATTAGTGATTCGTCGAACCTTCGCCAAACCGTGATAAGTCCGCTTTCGGAATGTCGGCTTTTCGGATGTCGCTTGAACCCGATTCCCGGTCTACGATGGGGCCGTCTCTCAGGCCCTATCCGGGGTTCGTGTAGGCTGGAGAAGAGCTGATATTTCTGACAGTGTCCCTCGGCATACTCTTCTTCCACTCTGCATTTCGTAGGGACGCGCGTTCTAACGCTAATGCATAGATCTGATCGAACTAAGGACCACATGAACCACAGAGCACGACTCTTCATCTGGATATGCTTGTTAACGATCCCTAGTGGCATTCACGCGCAAAACCGCGAGGATAATCCAGATTTCTCCTCAAGTATTGGCATGAGTATCAGTGCACCTTTAACTCCGACCTCTCGTTATGCAAATTCAGGTTTGGGCGTAGATTACAGCGCTGGCTACAACTTCACCAGGCGTCACGCACTTGTCGGTGAGTTCATGTGGAATTGGCTCTTTCCGACTGGCGTCGCGCTTCAACCTCTCCGCGTCGCTTTACAAACGCGAGATATTAGTGGACACGGCAATCTGTTCGCTTTTACAGCAAATTACAAGTTCGAGTTACGGGGAAGAGTCGTCGGAGCTTATCTGATTGGCGGCGGTGGCTGGTACCACCGCACCGCCGAAATTACGAAAGTAATCCCAGCGGGAACCAGCATCTCCTGTGACCCAGTGTGGCTTTGGTGGGGATATTCGTGCTCATTGGGCATCGTAACCAACAATTTGACAATTGCTAACTCTAGTTCGAGCGCCTTTGGCGCAAATGGAGGGATTGGTTTTACAATCAGGGTGGGCGACCCACCGTACAGGTGGTATGTGGAGTCACGCTACCATTATGCGCCTACCGAAAACATCAGTACACGCTTGTTGACAGTCACGGTAGGATTTCGATACTGAACTGCGTTCGCGTCTCCCAGCGTCACCGACACCAAGCTTTCGCGACCATCCTCCCCGAGATGCTCTTGTCCGTAGCCGTCGTTTCTCATAATACCGAACTCATAAGAGCAATTCCAACTACCGTCCCACCGCCGATCAGGGTCGCCTGCTGTAAATCTTGCCAGTACTCCCAGTTGAGTCAACACAGGTATATCCCTCAGCAGGGCTGTAGCGAACACCATTGTGCACGCAACCGTCGCCTAAGGCTCTGAGCGAACTACGGCACACTTACACCTTATGCCAAGGTGGCGAATCCGCCTGAAAGGAGTGGTCGGGACAATGAAAACGCTCGCAACCATCGTGACTCTGTTGCTTTTAATAGGAGCGCGCACCGTGGCCGCTCAGGATGTTCGGTATGACTTCGACAAAGATAAGGCTTTTTCGAGATTCAAAACACATAAGTATGTGGGGCCGACGAGCCTGATGGTCTAACGGTAAAACAATTAGTCGCGGCAATTGACGCCGAGCTTGCCAAGAAAGGGTTGACCAAAACAGATGCCAACACTGCTGCTTTATATATCGGCTACCAGACCGCTATCGGATCAGAAAAACAGTATACCTCGTATAACACGGGCTGGGGTTACGGTGCGGGCTGGGGTGCGGGATGGTACGGGAGCGGTGGCATGTCGACTGGTACGACTTATGGCTCCACGTCTACCATATATGTAGGACAGTTGGACTTGAGTATTTACGATTCTACTGACAAACAGCTTGTTTGGCGCGGCATTGTTTCGAAGACTCTAGACCCAAATGCAAAGCCTGAGAAGAAGCAGAAAAACATCAATAAGTCTGTAGAAAAACTTCTCAAAAATTATCCGCCGCTCATAAAAAATAAGTAACCTGTCGCAGCATTCCCTGACGGCCGCAACAAGTGCCAGCGGAGCGCAGAGGCCAACTGTAACTTCTATCAGCAGACGAGCCATTTGCTGGTAGAGATAATTCGTCCAAAACCTCGAAAGGAAGGAGCCATGTTTATGAATCAAGCTCCACGATCGGTATTCTATGTGATTGGATCATTTGTCTTCCCACTTCTCTTAATGATGCCCGCTTTGGGTGATGATAAGTCGAAAGATGAAGAGACGTTGCGGAATGCATCCACGGTTTTAAGCGCGATGCTTGAAGGTGGCAATGTACGAACTGACCTGCTAGCGAAAGCGAACTGCGTCATCGTTCTCCCCGGAGTGAAGAAGGTTGGCTTTGGCGTTGGCGGAAGCGGTGGCCGTGGTCCGATGAGTTGCCGCGGGGGCAAGGATTTCGGAGGCACTTGGTCCGCGCCGGCGATGTATACGGTCGGCTCAGCCAGCGTGGGACTACAGATCGGCGCTTCGTCAAGCGACTTCGTGGTGCTGGTAATGACGCAGAATGGAGTTGATGCCCTCTTAAAAGGCAAGACCGAACTCGGTACCAACGCAAGTGCTGCAGCAGGACCCAGTGGCGCTACCAGCACAGGCACAGGAACAGACATACTTACATATGGCAGGGCGAAGGGGCTATTTGCCGGAGCGACACTGGGTGCGGCTTCGCTCGAAGTGGATAACAATGCGAACGAACGCCTGTATGAGAAAGCTCTCACGGCAAAGGATATCGTCACGGGAAATGCCGTACAAGCTACGCCGGGCGGCCAGGGTTTAGTTTCGCTGCTCAATTCGAAGATACCTAAGCACATCAACTAACCGTATACGAGCGAGTACGTTGGGTTAAGCTCGTTTTTCTCGGACGCGTATCGTTAGAGCTGGCGGCGCGCTTGGCGTGGGATGCGATGATGGCTACAAGCAGCAGTCGCTTCGAGAGGTGACGCTCTGATGCCAAATCACAATACAAGTACGGATAAGGCGAGGACTACGCAGAAGACGTGCAATGACTTGTCTTTTGCAGGGCTGATTGGGCCTTGCCAGCGGAGCGTCTACCGGGTCGCTCTGCGTATTACCCGCAACCGCCAAGATGCTGAGGACATTCAACAGGAAACTCTTTTGAAGGTGCACCGAAAACTAGTGCAGTTCGAAGGTCGCTCACGGTTCACTACTTGGATTCACCGAATAGCTATTAACGAGGCGCTGATGTGCCTGCGCAAGCGGCGCGGAGCCAGTCACGTGCCGCTTAAGGAGGCAATCCCTCCAGTAGAAGACGCTGTGGCCGAAGAAGATTTCCACTCGCCCATCGAGGGTCCAGAAGCGGCCTACTCCCGCAAAGAACTGCGCAATCTGCTGACTCACGCCATCGAAAATCTAAACCCCATTTATCGGACCGTTTTTCTCCTGCGGGCCGTAGAGCAGTTCTCGACGAGCGAAACGGCGAGCGTGTTGGAGCTTTCATCCAGTACCGTGAAAACACGAATGCGCCGGGCGCGCAGCAAACTCAGAGATTACCTACAGCAGTTTGGCACCAATCATTCGCATGAGATTCCGAATGGACAGCCCGCAGTCTAGAAGTACGAGTACGGCAACCACTAACAGGTTCGTCAGATCTACGGTATTGTCCGGGTTGTTCGTAATATTGAGTTGGGGTTGTGAACCTTCCATGCGTCCGGTACGACCTAGTCAGGCTAACGTCTCCTTCTATGGCGCACCGCAATTCATGCCTATCCTTGGGACTTCGGTTTCCTATGGTGCGAATGCGACCCGGGAAATCATTCACGATGGAACCTTCTACTATCTATGTGATCAAAGTTTCTGGTTTTCTTCCGTAAATGTGCAGGGTCCCTGGAAAGTGGCGCGCGCCGTGCCCGAGGAGGTTCTTCAGATTGAATGCACGCAGCTTAGTTCTTATAACCCGCTTCGTACCTTTTCCACATTCAGAAATTAGCGGTCTTGAGGAGACCTCTCCTTGTAAACTTCCGCCATGCCCCTAACCCTAATAGAAGTGCATCCTCCATCCTCAATCGGCACCGTAATGTTTGGCCATCCGCATACGTTCAAACTCATTACGAAGTGAATGATCCATCTCTTACGAGCGGGCATTAGCAACAATACTGACATCAACCTTATGCTCGTTTCATCGCCGTGGTGCGCGACCGTTTAGGAAAGCTTGAAGACCGATTCTTTGCCACTGTGTTTCTTGGGAGCAGATTGTTGTTCATTGCCATGCTCTTCAATGCAGCAGCAGTTGCAGGAGGGCTCATCGGAATCTTGGGTAGGGGACCGGAAAACCCGATACAAAGTGGCACCTACGCCCTAGGCCGCGCTGAGATTCAGGAAACCATGCACATCTATGCGATGAAGATGGCTGGGGTCTTCATGATCACAACTTCCACGATCTCGCTACAAACCCAATTCCTTCCGCGCGGGATGGCGGTCCTCGGCTACGTACTGGCGCTAATGCTCCTGCTTAGCGTCGGAACCATTCAATGGATTCCGCTGGTCTTCCCGCTGTGGGTGTTCCTGATCAGCTTATATATCTTAAATGAAAATCTTGGGCAGTCTGAAGTTGCAGCGTAAGGAGCAGGTTCCGCAAGCGAGTCGCGATCGCTCTCACTTCAGCAGATCAGCATCAAACAAAGCCTTGATACGGTCGGAAATCGTCGGCTCGGCTTCCGTCAACCCAGCGAGTCGGGCCCAAACACCTCCGTGGAGCCTCACTTGCTTTAGATAATCAGAAGCGTTCACTTCAGGCAGCATGAGCCTTCCACTCGCGACACCGATCAGGCCAGGCAAGCCTTCCGGCGCGAGAAACGCTCCGTAACGATCTTCTGAATAGGTGAACACGCGGTGCAGGGGATTCGACAGGTACGGGATTTTGGCGACATAAGCGAGGAGAAATTCGGTAGCCCAACTTGTGTGTCCTAGGCGCAGGCGCCCGATTTCGCGACCTAGCCAAAAAGCGAAAACAGAGAGCATTGGCTGTAGATTGGGTTGAAGAAACTTGGTAGACAACAGGATATAGTCACACTTCCATGACCTGTAAGCCCGCGCTGGTTGGGTCATGTTCATATCCGAGACGTAGAGTTCCGGCAGTGGGTGGATGGCGAGCCTTTCACAGTGCCGCTGGAGAATCGCATAGATCTGCGGGAATTGCTGCGGCGAGAGTGCGATCGACTTTCCCCGAACAAGGGAATGCCGGCCATTTCGCAGAAATACGATCGCAGGAACCCCAAAGACTGCTGCGATTGCAAGCACACGGATATACCCGGCAAGATGAGAATGTGCACGCAACCGATCAGAACCGTTAAGAACGATGCAAATGGCCGCAGCCATAAGGAGGACGTCCAAAACTGCGAATGCCAAAAACAATGGGCGTTCCGCCGGATGGCGTAACTGAGATTCGTCGCTGTGCATTCCCTAACTGAGCGCCAATCCGGGATGCAGTCTCAACTGTCAACCCTTCCAGTTCCGACATCTAGCCTCTTCTGGAAAGGTGGCGCTATCGATGCCTTGGAAGCAGGGCAGGGCGATAGCTCTCGAGCAGTCCACGGCGTTCAGTTTCATTTGGCATATAATATAAAAGATGGGGCGGTTCGCACAGCGCCCCATTAACACGTGAGTTAGAGTCGCCCGCAAGAAGCTGTCGGAATCCTAGACTCCACCAAAGACAGAACACATTGGCGCAGACCAGCTAGCATCTTTCTTTCGTTTTTCGCTTGTACCTCTGCGACGGACCAATACACTCCGAGAACAGGATTTCAGGAATTTAACCACGCTTACCTGTCAATTTTGACACTGACGCTTACCTCTCCTCTCCTGCGATAAACGCAATGTGGTCAAGACCGAAGTGATTTTCTACCGTCTCACCGACTCGGAGGCGGCATAGATAATCGTGAGGAGAGAAGTCATGGCTGTACATGCGACACCAGTTCCAATTGCTTTGCTTTTGCTGATCTTGTGTCTGTGCATATCTCCAGCCTGTTTCCAACAACATAACACGTCCAACATGAGCGGGATGCCAGGAATGGATCCTGGCAATACGACGGTACCTGCTGGTCACGAATTCGCAGAATCGACAGCTCGGACCCTTGCAGACGCCCGGGTGAGCGAGTTTAATCATCACCTGACGGGATTCTTTCTCTTTCTTGCAAGTGTCTTCGTTTTCGCCGAGGAGTTTCTCGGGAAACGCTGGTCCCTAGCTGGCTACGTGTGGCCGATGTGTTTTCTAGCAGCGGGAGTCTTTGTTTTGGTTTTTAGCGATGCAGAGATCTGGCCACTCGGTCCTCAGACCCCATGGTATGCACTTACCCACAGTCTTGAGGATCTTCAGCACAAAGGCTTTGCTGTAATCCTTCTTGCTCTTGGGTTCGTCGAGTTTCAAAAGGCCAGAGGGCGATTCAAGGGAATCTTGTCTGTCCTGCTTTGGGCAGTCGTTGCCATTTCGGGGGCACTCTTGCTGCAGTTTCATGTTCATGGTGGAGATATGAGCACGCCCGATGCCATGGAAGTCATGAGGCGTATCCAGGCGCAACATCGGTGGTTCGCGGCAACAGGTCTTGGAATCGCAGTAACGAAAGGGTTGGCGGAAATAACCCAAAACTGGAGCCAAATCCTTAAGAAAACTTGGCCAGCATTGTTGGCTCTTCTAGGAATCCTTCTTATTGCGTACAAAGAATAACCCGTGCGGTAAAGATCCAAGTTGAGTTGGCACGTTCCCGATGTGGGTTTCAAAAAATACGTCACCGCTGTATTTGACACCCTCCAGCGGCTCTGGCCTGGCATTGCCAGGATGACGTTAGGACAGGGGAGGGTCGCGTGGAGCACTGAAGAACCAGCCGCATTCGAAAAATCTGACTATCGCGAGTTACGGCTGCTGGAGAAAGCCGAAGGTGCAGCCGGTAGTTTTACCAGTGTTCTCTCTCCGTCGCGATGTCTATCGTGGAGGCCGCGAACGGAGGCGTAAGACGGATAACAATGGTCTATTTTGCGGATTCCCAAGCTCGGGCAATAAGCGGGGATGCTCAACGTACCAATGATTCCCGCGAGCCATTCAAAGCGAATACTTGTGAGAGTCAAGATGCTAGTCCTGGTTTTGGTGGGCTCTTGTCTCGATGGTCCCGAACGCTTGCCTAGGCGACTTCCGCGACCCAATCCACTACCAATTCTAAGGCGGGGATTGCCCTGGAGATCCGGTTGCTGAGGCAGGACATTCGCTCCCAATTAAAGCAGCTCATCGCCCCAAACTTGAAACTCACCGATACAGAAGCCGCGAAATAGAACTCAGGAACATAATCTTCGTGCGATGGCGCTCAGTGACGGCAGTCTCTAGCGGCAGTAAATAAGTTTTGTGAGGAGGACTAATATGGCCCACAATCTCTTTCCGTTGAAGAAAGCCTATGCGTTTCTTAGGGCGCAGGGACTTCCGGACGAAGCTCAGGGCATTCGAATAAGTCGCGACCGATTCGGCGTCCTAAGGAGCGCCAAGGCGGTTGTTCTTCTTCGATGCAAAGCGCTCCTAGAGAAGTTCATAGCCGATTGGTGGCCGAGCGGTTCATCTCCAGAAGGTCGGCGACACATAAACTCTCTTGCGCGGCTCTACGAACGATCCATGAAATCAAAAAACGCTATCGAGCCCACTGAGCCTTTCACGGCATCTGAAGACGATGTTGCAAAGCACACAAAACTGCCCAGGGCGAAGTAAATCGATAATGACCCCCGGGCGAAAGTTTTGTCCGGCCCGCGGAACCTCTGGACAACTTCTCCATAAACGGCTGCCAGCTCAACAGTTCGATGCAACACCGTCCAATCAGTTGATCGGACAATACTTCACCCCGGAGCGACGATCTGTCTGGCTGTATTCAATCAGACCTATACACAGTAGTGTTTTTTTTGAATCGACCCTCGCGACCGACTTTCGCCCTGAGAACTCCTGCAAGTCGACGGGTTGCAGCAAGTGTTGCGCTGACCCATTGAGACCACCGGCGTTGTCAGGAATGTAGCTTCTCCCAGCCGAAGGCCACACTCCTAGAAGAGGACCTATCGGCAGGTGGGGCCAGAACGCTCATAAAGCCCATCCCGTAACACTCTACGACATCCGTCTCTATTCGTCTTCCTTCGGGACCAGGGTCCAGGATTTGTCTGGGTTGAACCGCTCCATCTTCCTGAATTCTTCGAGGGTGGTAGGGCCAAAATCCCTTTGGTAAACAACACCGTCTTGGCCAACCATAAATGTTTTCAATCCAGTTTCGCCGTACTCGGCCGGTGCAGCCGATAGGGCGAAGCCCCCGATCATCAACCCTTTTACCACGTAGTCCATTGCTCCGAGCGGTGCGGCGGGTCCCTGCCCCTTCAAAATCTTGAAGAAATAACCATGGTACGGTTCGGCGCGGTTGGTGTAGCCCTGTTCGATAGCGCGAGCAATCTTTTCGCCCACGGGGCCACCCCACACGCCAACTCGGTTTTGCCAGGCCAAGCCATCCTGTTTGCCGGGAGTGCTGATCACGCGCTGAGCGTACTGGTTTACGTCGTAACCTTCACGCTTCTGAAGGGCGTATTCGCGCTGCGCTTCCACATAGCCATGACAAATTTTAATGGCATCCAGTTCGTTGGCGCCGATCCTCCGGTAGAAGAGTTCCTGTCGTCCCGCGCGGGCATCAAAGGACCATCTATCACCACGCCGCACGATCGGAACCGGGAACGGCCAGTTCTCGTTGCCTATGAGGAGGAATGCGCGGTTCCCGCTCTTCGGATCCACCGAAACGCTTTTCTTTTCGTGGGCCTCCGCAGCGAAGTCAAAGGCTCGCTGCCGATCTTGCGGGTATTCACCGGAAAGAACAATGTCCTCACCATCGGGACCAAAAATCTGAACGAGCTCATCTACATCGAATTTCCCGGCTGCCTCAACTAGCGCATCGGCAGCCTGTTCGGGAGCGCCAAAGCTCCTGGCGTCTGCAGCAGGTACAGCGGTCAGAGCCGGAGCTCCTTTCGCCCCGGTTTGCTGTGCAGCCAGAAGAACGACCATTGACATACATGCCCAAACCACTGCGCCCACAATGTAAAGAAGCCTGGCGAGACGTTCCGTCACAGATGTCGGTTTCGTATATGTGATTCCCATAATTTCCTTTACGAGACACAGCCTGCTTACCTGCGCCGCCCACCACCGCCACGACTGACTCCGCTGCCTCGAGATCCCATGCTTGAGCTGCCGCGGTTGCTGCTGGCACGCGCGTTCGAACCGCTATAGCCTTTGGGGCCCCCTCCGAAAGCGTCCCGGTTTCCGCCGCTGCTACGCGAGAGGTTCTGGCTTCCTATGCTATCCGCTCCACCGCCTCCCGCGCGGGCATTAGACTGGCGGTTGGCTAGGGAGTCTCCACGTGCCGTACCGCCAAACTTGTCCGCGGTTGCTCGGTCCCCGTACGGGGCGCCGCCTCGATGTGCGGGCTGGTGCTGCCAATTGTTGCTTGTATTTCCGCCGCGGTTTCCACCGGTAATGTTCGTGTTACGGTTGAAGTTGTTGTTGCGATTGACGGTGATATTGTTGTTGCCTCCCCAGCCACAGCCCCACCCCCAACCACCGCTCCAGGCCGCGCCCATGGCCACACCCACACCGAAAGAAATCGCCATTCCCGCGGCGTAGTATCCTGGTGGCGGATAGTAAATGGGAGGATAGGGATAAACCGGCGCCCCGTACACCACAACGGGATCGTAAGAAGGTACATACACGACCTGCGGGTTGGCCTGTTCAACCACGATCACGCTCTTGCTTTCGACGACTTCAGTTTCCACCTTCTGTTGTTCGGTTGACTTCAAATTCCCTTTGTCCTGGGCCTTCTTCCGCATGCGCTGCACGGCATCCATCACATCGCTTTGCTGCACAAGGAACGCGTTGCCTAGGTTGGTGGTCCACTGAATGTCGTCTGCTAAGCGCTTGACCACATCGGGAAGACCAGCCATGGCCTGAATGCTTGGATCCCAGGGCTGCTTCGCCACAGCATCAGCGAGGGCCTTGTCCTTCAGATTCTTGTTCTTCTCCAGCCACTGCTGGAGCTGAACGATTTCCAGGGGATACGTGGACGCCGCCAAAGTCTGAGCTAGCAACGGATCTGGATAGAGAGCAATGGGCGCCACTAGAGAATCCAACTGGTCGGGCGCAATCTTCGCAGCCTGGTCTTTTGACGGGGGCGCCTGCTTCGCCTGAGGCGACGCCATATATGCCAGGGTGTCGCCAGGCACGACAGCGAGTGTGCAGAGCATTGCCAACAGAGATCGGAAGGCGACATTCTTTGGTTCGGCCTTCATCGGCTATCGCTTCTCTGATTCCCGGATCTACCCTCAAACCGGCATTAGTCCAGGCCAAGGGATATCCTCGACAATGTAAGCGAGCTAACCCTCACGATAAGTGATATTGCTTCCTCTCGTGAGCTGGCAAAAAGTACAGTAAGCTCTCCTGTCTGCGTATAGGCTAACGAGCGACGCAATAGTTCTGTTCGGAAATTCAGTTCCGCCGGTGAACCGAGGCCAACGGTTCGATTCGCTCCAATCCACCGTAAATAGTGTGGACGTGGTCGTAAAGGTGACAGCGCGCAAGTCTGGTTTCAGGATGTGACTGGTCGTCCCTCAATTCGGGAGGACCGTCTTTGAAATCAGCGACTCAGTCGCCAATCTTTCGCTTTTCTCCCCTATTTGATGACCGCACTCCAACTGCCCGGCCACTGATCTGTTGAGTTAGAGGAAGGCTTCCAGGGTATTAGTTTCCAGTGTATTAGAAGGTTATCGGACTCGATTACATCGTCCTGTCAGAAATTACAGTTGTTGCC
>Ga0207031_10099_pt1 | contig 24486 bp, 43 predicted proteins | sample Alteio_BWMinCont_37_FD_153278 | JGI IMG/M metagenome (GOLD analysis project Ga0207031, IMG submission 153278) | Enriched cells from forest soil in Barre Woods Harvard Forest LTER site, Petersham, Massachusetts, United States -... | ecosystem: Environmental > Terrestrial > Soil > Temperate forest >... | reverse complement strand
ATGTACTCGACAAAGCTCTTTGCCTGCTCGTTGGCATCGGTGGTGAGATTCAACGTCACCCTCGCGGCGATATAAGCGGCTTGTGCTTTGTTCTTGAGTTGGCGAATCGTTAGTTTGACTTGCTCGTGATTACCGGCTAACCACTTCTCGGTAAGTTCGGCTGCAAATTCTCCTTGGTACTTTAACATGGCTCAGATCTCCTTGCCGTTTTCATCAGACTTCATTGTCTGATATAAGATAGTATGTATGATAATCGCACATGGGGCAATAACTCATTTCACAACCGATGCAACTTCCAGTGTTGCGATTTATTCAATCGTGAGCTTTCCATGACCGTCCCTTTTCAGCGTGAGTAAAGACGATTCTTCCATTGGCCGGATAGGCGTAAAGCTCCGCAATCATCTGGCCGTTCTCGGTTAGCCAAGCGACTCCAATCTTCATCCACTCCGTTTTCCCCTCGCCATATTCCCTCACGGCATTTGCGATGTGGGTTGGTCTCTTTGTGTCGGTCATATTTCCTCCTTGTTGTTAATCCTGCTTTTGGCGAAAGTGCAAAGCACGGCTCGCCATAAAGCAGATGGACAGCATTCTGAGCGGGGAGGAGCCGGAAAGCGGAAAGCGGCGTAGTGGCTTTTCGCTTGTAGGTGACGGGGTGCGACCCCTTGAAAATGAGTTGGCGGCGTGCCGAAGGCCGTCGTCGCAATACTTACAAAGAATTACCGCAAAAGACCTGCGGGTGTTTAGCCTGCCCGTGCCTTGCCGGTATAATGGGATTATTCAATCATTCGATGGGCAGCATCAAGGTGGGCAAGTGGACAATATAGTTGATGATTTGGTGCGAGCAGCCCGGCGTTGTGAGCGGGGAGCAACTCCGTTTGACAAGGGGCCGGTGCATGAAATGATTGGCCGATTGATGGAAGCCTGCCAGAAAGTGGAGAGAGCATGGTCGGGTTCTTTCATTGGATACCAAGCTTTCGTTTATACTGAGGGGCTTCGACCGATGCGACCTGGAGAGTATTTCAGCATCGAATGGGGGCCGGAAGACTGTCGAGGCTCTTGGGGCGAATATGATTTTGAAACGGTCAGGGAGGAGATTGAGCGACGAGCCGATGTGAAAGATACTGTAATTATTCAAGACGCTTCTCGCGCAGCTCACTCAGCTTTTGATTCTGCACGAGAAGAAATCTTACCCGCTTTGGATGCGATCAAGGCATCTCGAAATGATACAACTTTGAAGGATTTGAGAGATCAGATTGCGAAATTGAAGACCCACCATTCGATGGAAGATTTTATCAATAGTTGGATACCCAGCGGCTCGAAAATAATACGTGACCCTCGCGCAATGAACGGAGGTCTTCAGGCCCCGCACCATATGAGATATCGTGGGTGGCTAATGGAAAGGGCGTCATATGGGTATCGAGCTGCAGAGCTTGCGAAACTCACCAAACAAGCAGTGAAGTATCTGAAATACACTCTGAGCATGAAAGGAAATACCGTGGCAAAGACAGATGGCAAAATCTTCATTGGGCATGGTCGGTCTGCGGCCTGGCGAGACTTGAAGGATCTGTTGGTTGATCGTTTAAATTTAGAGATAGACGAATTCAATCGAGAATCGGCTGCTGGCATAGCCACTAAAGAACGACTAGAAACGATGTTGGATAATGCGGTATTTGCCTTTTTGGTGATGACTGGAGAAGACGAGAAGGCTGATGGTAGCCTTCATGCAAGAGCGAACGTCATTCATGAGATTGGACTGTTTCAAGGGCGGCACGGATTTGAGAGGGCGATCATCTTGCTGGAGGATGGGTGCAGCGAGTTCAGCAATATTGTCGGTCTTGGCGAGATTCGCTTTCCCAAGGGCAACATCTTGGCTAAGTCCGAGGAAATCCGACAAGTTCTGGAACGTGAGAAAATCCTTTAAGTACTCAGGGTTTCCTTCTGATGTTCTAGGTAGGGCGGGGCGCATGCCTTCGGTTGTGGGAGGAGGTATTCCATGAGTGACATTGGAGTGAAGGTGAACTGCAAGGTTCGTCCGATGAAGGACGGAAAACTCTCTCCAGGATACGACGGTCTGGCCCACATTCTGCGAGCCAAATACGACGAGAACTTCACTGCTGTCTACGGATCTGTGTCCGTCGCCTGCACCGGAGACGAGTTTTATGCTCTCCTGAACGACTACAAAGCTTGCCTGCACTTCGAAGATGGCAGGCTGGTCGAAGTCAAGCTGATGGCGTCGCAGGATTCCAGAATGGCGGTGATCGGGGAGGAGGTCATAGGGTCGGAATGGAATCTTATCTATTTCGTTGCCACAACTAATTTGCGGGAGTCGTGATTAGCCGAGAGAATTCGGTAGGTGAAAAAGCCTCGCCTGCACTTCCCATCGCTTCAGTTACTTGATCCTCTCTCCAATCGCCGGATGTATCTTCCGCTTTGTTGAGTGAGCCAGGATCATGGTTGGTCAAGCATCCTGCCAAAGGGATGTCGGTAGAGGTCTGCTAAACTCGGAGCCATTCCGAAGAGTAGCCATGCAGATGATGGAAGAGGCTCACCGGCTGAATCAAGTGTGGCGATAGGATGGGTATCTTCATAGTCTGCAAGGACCGTTTCGATTGCATCAGGTGATCCGAGGTCGCTCGGGACACCTATCCGGCACCCAAGCCACTCGGAGAGCCATGAGTGAAGCGGCATCCAATCAGCAACGGAAGTTGTTAGGGTTTGGGCCTCATTCTTGAATTTGCCGAGAACCTCTTTTGCAGGCTGTAGCCTAACACCCGTTCTGCCCTCGTCGATGTATAGTACAAAACTACGGCTAGCTGCTTGTGGATGGTTCAGGGCATCTTGGAGTTGATGTCTCTCGAATAGTGCCTTGAAATCATTCCCTTTCTTCACTTGGAAGATAGCGGTTTTTGTAAAGTTGCCCGGTTCTGTCATGACCGTTACGGCAAGGTCACTCCCAAACAGATCAGTTGCTTTCGGTCCCTGTCTGTGAAGGACAGCAACTCGCGATTTCACTACTACTCGCTTATCGAGCCCGACATCGCATCCCTTGCGAGTTGCTCCCAACTGCTCGGTAAGCCTGTTGATAAAGGCGGTTTCATCCCGAGGTGCGCCCTTCAGCCAGCCACCAAGAGCCTTGGTAGTGCAGGACCAGACCACAGATGCGATCTTGTCGATGTCCAGATGGGCTGGCAGGGGCATTCGATAGTCCTCAAGCTTCCGACTTCGGGAAAGCAGATTCGGCTCAGTTTACGCTCTTGGTACTGGGATACAACGGCGGACCTTAACGAACTTGCTCGAAGGATCGGCGGGTGGTAGGGTCTTGCGATGCTTTCGGATGATAAGAGAATCAGCACACTCCCCCGGATACTGTGGCATAAGCCCCGGACACACGCCTCGCACAAGTACGCATGCGGTTGCTGTGATCCTGATGATGCCGTTTTTGTTTGCAAGAACTGCGGAGCGACTTACGACAACACGCCAGTGAGCTTCGTGCGTTTTGTTTGTTATGACTGCAAAGTGGGGGTGTTTACAGACCCCCTGATTGTGGCCGCGGCACGTGGGGAGGGCTGGTATAAGAGCAATGACTGAAAGTGATTTGCCATATGGATGTTGCCCGGTCTGCGGAGCGAAAGGCGTCTCACGCGAGCGTCGGCCCGATGGAAATGACAGGTGTGTGAATGACCATGAGTATCCCTCAAAGGATGCGGTAACGCACGCTGACGACCATGCAATTTATCAGTGCGGCCAACGGTTCGACTACAGGGAATACGGGGTCTACCGGCATGAATTGATGAAAAAGCCGGACCAGAGAGAGCTTGCCGGACAGCTTGAGTACATGGCGAAGTTGATGCGGAGCCGAAAGACCTGGGCGCAGGAAGTGAATGCGGTTCACGGTGTTACTATCGCGTGTGATTTCGAGGCAGCAGCGGTGTATCTGGAGAAGGCGAAGAAAGCCCTTGAGCAATCCTGAACCGCGTCAGGGATCGGAGGGGAGCGAAGCTGTCCCGAAGGGACGGAACCCCCGCAGAGCCCGACCCGCATAGCGGGGACGCCCAAAAGCTGCTTGATCCTCCCCAAAGGAGGTGCTAGGGGTAGAGGATGGTTGATGGGGGCATAGTTGTTATTTACATGCTTTGCGGCGTTGCATGGGTGTGCTGGCGTTGCAAAGTAAACCACAGCGATATTGAACAAATGGACAGAGAATGCCTCTTGCCTCCTGATGTAGCTGCTGTCGGAACCGCAATAGCAGTTGTCCTCGCCACAATACTGTGGCCCTATGGATTGGTGAGATTATTGCTGGAGGGTGAGAAATGACCCAACACGACACGAACGCAATTGAACTCACTAGCCAAGAACAGGTAACACACGTTATTGCCACCACCATTCAAGAAGCGCTGCTCCACGGCGGACCAGAAATCAAGCCACTCATTATGGCTACGGCCATTGTTCAGGTTCTCAGAAAGCTTGAATATGACATCTGATCTGCGAGTCAGGATTTCCCCACCCATCTTTCCCGACTAGTTGCTTGCCATTCCCACCTGGTCATGCCATCAATGGTTCATGATGCTTGCGCGAGCCGATGGATTGTTATAGGGTCGGGGCGTGCTGAAAATAACTTGGTACGCTAGGAAGGCGAATGAGCGAGGATAAGCTTCAGGAATTCTTCGGAAGAGTTAGTGACGCACCTGCAAGGCCGGAGCGATATGGGGCTCAGGCGAATACAACTGTACAAGCACCACCTTCAGAGAGTTTGGGTTTTACCGGGGAGTATTCTGGTTGGGGCCAGTTGAAGGACGATTGCTATATCTCTGTCGGCGTCTCGTGTGAGCATTTGCCATCAGGGCTTTATCGACCCGTGATGACGCAGATTGGGATAACCGTCCAAAAGATGCAACTGCACTCGGATAAGCTACTGCGTCTACCGGATTCCCAGAGCAACAATGTAGTCGATGAGATTAGTAAATTTCGAGATCTTGCGGAGAACTTTAAGAAACGCGGATTGCTCCATAAACGAGGGGTTTTGCTTTGGGGACCGCCTGGAAGCGGGAAAACCTGCACGGTGCAACAAGTATTGGCTCTCTTGGTTGATGAACATGACGGCATTGCTGTGCAAGTGGAAGGCCCGAGAGATACGGTGCTTGCTCTACAGATGATACGCCGTGTGGAACCTGAGCGGCAGATTGTCGCGGTGATGGAAGACATGGATGCGCTGGTTGATCGGTATGGCGAATCAGAATACCTAGCGTTACTCGATGGGGAATCTCAGGTGGATAACATCGTTTACGTTGCAACCACGAATTACCCGGAACGGCTGGATAAGCGATTCGTTGATCGACCGTCACGGTTCGACACAATTGTTTGGATCGGAATGCCAACGGCAGATGCCCGGAGAGCATACCTCATGGCGAAGGAAAAAGACTGGAATGATGCCGAACTCGATTACCTTGTTGACAACTCGAAGGATTTCTCGATCGCTCACCTGCGTGAATTGCTGATCCTGATTAAATGTCTTGGCTACCAAGCTGAAGATGCAGTTCAGCGGCTCTCAAACATGCGGTTACGACCACCAAGCTCAACTGATGCACCAAATAAGGCGAAGGTTGGGTTCTAATGACGGTGAAGTTGCTCCGCATTCCACAGACCTTTCACACAGTGGACGAAGTGCTTTCGACGGCCAAGCAGCTCAACTTACCGAATGTCCTTGTGCTTTCGGAACTGGAAGATGGAAAGCTGGTGTTTCTGGAAACCACAATGTCCATAGCAAGTGCGAACTGGCTGCTCGACCGGATGAAGATGCTTCTCTTGATGCCCTCGTCATTTGAGAGGAAGGAACCGTAGCGTTTGTGCCTTGCGATAAGGATCGGAGGGGCTTGGTCCGCAGGACCGGAGTGAAACGTAGCCCCGCAGAGCCTGGGCCGCATAGCGGCATCGCCCAGAAAGGAGGTGCCAAGTGATCAGAGTAACCACCATCGCGAATGCTCAAGCTGCGAAAAATTACTTTTCGTCTCCGGACTATTATCTTGAGGGACAAGAAGAACCCGCCCTCTGGCACGGCAAGGGCGCTGAACTCCTAGGTCTAAAAGGCTCCGTCGATTACCCTGACTTCGAGAAGCTCTGCGACAACATCAACCCCCAGACAAACCAGCAACTCACGGCCAAGCACATCGCCAACCGCCGCGTTGGATATGACTGGACCTACTCTGTCCCAAAATCCGTTTCCCTCGCGTACATCGCCGGTGACACCCGCATCGCCGATGAGTTCCGCGCTGCTGTTTCTGACACAATGTCCGAAGTTGAAAGAGAGATGCAAACCCGCGTCCGTAAAGGCGGTGCTTTTGAAAACAGAACCACGGGAAACCTCATCTGGACGGATTTCCTTCACAAGACAAGCAGACCCATAAAAGGCGTCCCCGATCCACAACTCCACGTCCACGCCGTCGTCCTGAATGCAACCTACGACCACGAAGAACACCAGTGGAAAGCCGGGGAGTTCGGAGCCTTAAAGGCCAATGCTCCTTATTTCCAAGCCGTCTTCCGTGCCCGTTTAGCAAATCGTCTACAGGCCCTCGGTTACGAAATCACAAAAACCAAAGATGACTTTGAAATCACCGGCATCTCCAAGGAAACGATCAAGAAGTTCTCCCGCAGGACAAACCTCATTGAAAAGATCGCCGATAAGCTCCAGAAGAACCTCGAAGAGATCAACCCAAACCTAAAACTCTCCGCAGAAGCAAAAGCCAAAATCGGTGCCGGTTCACGCGAAGCAAAATCCGATGCATTTACATGGGACCAGTTAAAACAGGTCTGGACGTCTCAACTGAAACCGGAAGAACTTGAAGCCCTAAAACCCGGCAAGCCCATAAAACCCGAGCTACTTAACGCCGCATCTTTAGACTGGTCCCTCCGTCATCTCCTCGAACGAAACAGCGTCGTAACCGAGCGTGAACTCGTAACTACGGGCTTAAAACACGGCCTTGGAAACGTAACACCTGAAGGCATCTACACTGAACTCGGAAAACGAAAGGATCTCATCCGCAGAAACATCGACGGGAGGCAGATGGTTTCGACGCAGGGTGTGTTGAATGAAGAAAAGCGGATCATAGCCTTCGCGCAAAAAGGAAGGGGCCGTTTCCGACCCCTTCAGCCCATCGCACGCGAGGGGCGGGTAGATCGCGGGCCTGTGTCACCCGATGGTCCTACTCAGGCGTGGACCGATGACGCCGCAATCAAGTCCAACATTGCCACACTTTCCCCCACTCAGTCAAGCATTTCGGAATCTTCCCGAACGGTAATAAACGACAACCAGAACGCGAAAAAGGGGTCGAATGATCCCGATCGGGAATATCCACTCCAGAATCTCTCGGTAACTCAACAGGCCGCTGTCCGCCATGCCTGGTCCTCCCGCGACCGCCTCATCCTTATTCGAGGAGCCGCCGGCACGGGTAAGACCACGATGACAAAGGCCCTCCTCGAAGGTGTAAATGTCCCCTGGGTTATACTTGCGCCCTCGGCTGAAGCATCCCGTGGCGTTCTTCGTAGAGAAGGTTTCACCGAAGCCGAAACCCTCGCCAAGTTCCTCCTCGATTCCGAGACACAGGAAAAAGCCCGCAATGGTCTCATCGTCCTCGACGAAGCCTCCCTAGCTGGTGCTCACGACATGGCCCGTCTCATTGAGTCCGCCGACAAACTCAACGCCCGAGTCATACTCTTAGGCGATCGCAGACAGCATAAGTCCGTCGCCCGCGGTGACGTCCTCGCCCTTTTAGAAGACCGAGCATCCCTCCCAGTTGCCGAAGTCTCTGAGATCAGAAGACAATCTGGTGAATACCGCGAAGCCGTTAAGCTTGCGTCAAAAGGCAACGTCGCCCAGGCCCTCAAGAAACTGGATGCCCTTGGATGGATTAAAGAAAACCATTTTCCGGGCGTGGAGAATATGGTCGCTGATGACTACCTGGCCGCCATTGAAGAGGGTAAATCCGTCCTCGTGGTAAGCCCCACGAATGCTGAAAAGGAACGTGTCACCGACGCGATTAGAAACAAACTGAAACAGGAAGGAAAACTCGATGGAGAAGAGCAAAGAATTGAAACACTCCAAGCCGAAAACCTATCGCAAGCTCAGGCGGGTGATGCGGAAACACTTAGGTCGCTTGCGGGCGAAACGACACAGTTTGTTAGAAACAATAAGATCGCAAGGGCCGGGCAGAGGGTAGTAATCACAGAGGAGAATGCGGCCGTTCTTGCAAAAGAATTTGCGGAACATGCTAAGCGTAACCCCAATGAAAACCTCTTCGTGGTATATAAGCCACAGGAACTCTCACTCGCCAAAGGCGACCTGCTCCGCGTAACGTCAGGGATAAAGGACACCGAGGGAAAGCGGATCGACAGTGGAGCGATGCTCACTTATCTGGGCATGGAAAAAGGCAAGCTCAGCGTCGAAACCACATCCGGCACAAAGCGACTCCTGAATACTGACGTTCGCCACCTCCAACACGGTTATGCGGTCACGAGCTTTGGCGGACAAGGAAAAACGGTTGATCGCGTTCTCATCCACGCTCCCACAGCATCATTTGGGGCCGTTGATAAATCCACTGGCTACGTCTCTATCAGCCGCGGCCGAGAGAAAGCCATTATTTACACGGATGACAAGAATTATCTGATGGATGCCGTTGAGCGGGAAAGGCCCAGGTTGCTTGCGAGTGAGCTTGTTCGCAGACCGACGCGGGGCATCAGATCAAGACTCAAACGCCATGTTGCGTTCTTGAGGGATCTTGGGAATGAGATCGGACGAAGGGTCCACGAGATCGGGAGACATCGGGAGCGGGAACTTGTTCATGACCGAGCATGACGGTTGCGGGAAGGAACGCAGAATGATAGGGTTCGCTGATTGAATAGATCAGGTAACAAAGGAGGAACTATGACCAATACACCAGAACATGAATGCCCACTACGGCCATCTGCTCCATCAGTTGATGCGGGCCACTCAAGGGAACGAATCCAGCAACTCGAACGCTGGTGGTCAAACCCTGCGACCAATCTCAAGAATGAGGTTCCCATGACTAACTGGCAGATTTTCTGGCGTGAGTTCTGGATAACTGTCCGCGATGACCTCTCAATCGGGCCGGTGCGTCGCTGGCTGAAACAGCGGAGACAGAAATGACTATCGAACTTCTCCGCATCCCACAAACTTTCCACACGGTGGACGAAGTCCTTGCCACGGCGAAGCAGTTGAACCTCACCAACGTCCTCGTTCTCTCTGAGCTGGAAGACGGGAGGCTAGTGTTTCTTGAAACGGAGATGTCTGTAGCGAGTACGAACTGGCTGCTTGATCGAATGAAAACCCTCCTGCTGATGCCTTCATCATTCGAGAAGACAAAGTGAGTTTAAAGAGTCGATTGGTCGGCTATCGGGGTACGATCAATGTCATGAAGTTGCCGGGAAACGCGAATCCATTGCACAACAGTATGGACGCGGGCAATTAAACGTTCCAAGGCCCAGATGAGTCTGGTTGAGAAGCTGTAAGACATGACTGGATATTGCATGAAAACCAGGTAAATGTCAATTGAAACATGACTCCGCGTCAGGGATCGTAAGCAGACGTCGCATAGCGACCGAAGCAAAGCGGAGTGCTGAAGAGCCCGACGGCCTTTAGGCCGGGACGCCCAATATCTTGTGATTGAACACTTGAACATCCCCTAAATCTATGCCATAGGTCATCCAAACTCGGAGGCCCAACCTTGGAAAAACCCACCTTCACCGGAAGCCCCACTCTCGACGAACGCTTCGGCTTCAAACCCACCACTGTCGTTGATGTAACTCCACCAGAACCAGACCCCTCCGAACCTCCTTCAGACCCTGACGTTTGGGAATCCCCCTCCGGGTATCTCCGCTGCGCGCGGCACCAGGTGTTTGCACTCGAACTCATCCGCCGTGATGGAGTTTTAACCGTAATACCCTACTCGGCGATCGATTCAGGCGACGGTAGGTTCAATGGCGACAGGTTTCAGTTCCGGTTCTTCCGCGGTGATGCAGCTTTTGAGGCAACGCTGGAGGGCACTATCACACACCTTCAACGTGTGGTCGATAAAATTGCTGGTGGTAAAGCCGAATTAGTGAGAGCCAATGGAGACGAAATCAGGGTCGTCACCTGGGAAGCAATCGCAGAGGAAAGCGAATAGAATCCCTCTGAGGTGTCAAATGACATACGAAGAAGCGATGGCCCTAATCATCCAGGGTTCACTTGCGCGACGAGCATCGTGGGCTAAAGACTCCTACTTATGCAGAAATGCCATCTGTCTGAAAGATTCACTCCTTCCGCCTGATGGTAATCGCGACGAAGCTCTTGAGCGCGTGTTGTTGACTGTTACTTTCGAGGACGGTGATCCTGAAGGATGGAGTTATCAGAACTTCTTTTACTTTCGTTCTTCCCCCAATGAGTTGGATAAGCAAGCCACGGATTGGGAAGTGTTCAAACTGACGTGATCAGGGTTGTGACGTGGGAGGCGGTGGAAGAGCCGGAGGAGTGACTGGCTATTTCGAGGTCTTAGCTTGGCTGTAGGATTCCCACAGTTTTTGAGCCTCAACGGCTTCTGGAATCGGTTCGATACCCCAACCACGAATGTGCCCTTGCACAGCATGATCGCGTAATGTTCCTTGGATCGCTCCCCAACCGGCAAGCAGAACTTCATTATCTCGCATGCAGTCGGCGAGTTGGCGAAGCGTGGCTGTTGTGCTAACCTTGTAATTCGGCCATTTGCCTTTGCACATTTCTTCGCATTGCTCGATCGTCAGCTTATCTGATTGAGTCATTGTGCTAATTGTCTTCTCTAAACACCATGCGCAGTATTTGATGTTTCACGTTCTCTAGCATGTAAACAGCTTGTGATACAGTTAGGTGTTGGCCCTCGCCTGCCGTTATCAAAATGCTGCTACCATCCGGGAAATGCCAAGGTTTCTCCGTCGCCAATTGCTCTGCCTTCGGATGTTCCAATATGTCGGCCATTTCCCCTCCATCCCCCGACACTGCCACAGATTCAGTGAACGGTCAACCCTCGGAAAACCGTTGCGCGAACCAATCTGATGGAGTAGTGTCTGGAGGTTATGGAAACACCATCTCGAATAGCCGCCCTCACAGGGGCGGTAGCTCAGCAGTCAGAGCAGCGGCCTTATAAGCCGTTGGTCGATGGTGCAATTCCATCCCGTCCCACCAAATCCATTTACGAATCTTTCAACTGGACAGTTGAGCCAGGACGAGGTTGTCGAGGGCGTTAATTCTTAGCGTCCATCGTTTAATGGTAGGATTCTGGGTTGCCAATCCGGAGATGCAGGTTCGATTCCTGCTGGCCGCACCACTACCGGCAGGTAGCAAAGTGGTAATGCCTCGGTCTGCAAAACCGATGTTCGGTGAGTTCGATTCTCCCCCTGTCGTCCAAGCGTGTGTAGTTCAAGGGTAGAATGTCTGCCTTCCAAGCAGAGGATAAGGGTTCGAGTCCCTTCACCCGCACCAAATAAGTTATCTGAACAAGGGTTGAGATGCTGCGGTCGAGAATCGTGCTAGCTCTATCCCGTTTTCCTCTGCGTCCAGAGAGCTACAAATAATCATCCCAGCCTTTTCAGGTAGGGCATGGCAGCTATTGAGGGCTTTCAACCTCCGGTAACGCCGCAGCCCCAGGATATTGCCACGGGTGGAGGGTTCGGTCAAGGGCGGGGTGGGCCGGACTCTCACCGACTCGCATAGGTCTATAGCGTTTGTAGGTTTCCCGGCATCATGACCCTTAGCCGGGACAATCGTGGATACGCCACGGCGCACACCCCTCAGTCGAGTAATTTGCTTTCCGGCAGTGTCTTTGCCAGTTTCTGAATGCTATCCACGATCTTCCGGGCTGCTACGATCGCATGTTGCATTGCTTCTTCTGGCGAAGAGTGTCTGAAGCCGCTATTCGCTTCAAGCTTGGTATGCTCAATGGAATCGAACACGATGCAGGCGTGATACGCACCGTCGTCCATTGTCATGATTCGGACGCGGCCATATTCTCTCGCGGTTCTGAATAGCTCGCCAAGATCCTGATGCTTCTCACTGGCGGTTGATCCATTGGACCGGAAATCATGCTTCCCCACCTGGGCAGTGGATGGGAGGCCGATGCAATCGAGGGGTTTGTCGGTCATGGAAATTCCCTTTCTGGCCATTCGGACCTTTTGATCTGCCTCCGATAGGCTTCCAGTACAAGCGATTCTGCTGTCTGATGGTCACCTCGATCCGGCAGCGTTGAAAGCCGGTGACATTCCTCCAGCCGATCCAATCCCAACTCCAGCATGTCGGCAACATCCTTGTACGGCAGCTCGCCCTTACGGATCGCCAGCAGCAATTCCGCCTCCGGCCTTGGGTATGTGATCGTGTGGTGCATCAGAAGTTCTTCGGCCTCGCGGCTCACACGAACGGCATGCATGCACGCCTTCCAATCTACACCCTGGTTGGTTTCTGCCAGTAATGCCCGGTGGCCGTACTCATCGAACACGCGCTTGCAGATGGCATGAGCCTCTTTGAAGGTGGCGTGTTCCTGAACTTTGCGGTTGCAGACTTCCAGGAACCGAACGGCTTGATCGTCGGCATGCGTTCCTTCCACAATGGCTACGTGTTCCAAGCCGCGTGCGGCAAGCTCCTCGACCTCGGACCAATGATCCTTCAGCTTTCCCCGGAGGGTATAAGCCTCGATCATCTTCTCAGCCCACGTGACCGCAGCCCGTGATGCCGCGACACGGCTTCCACGAATTCCGTATTTGTTCGCCTGCTGCCGGCAGTATCCCGCGAACGCTGATACGCTCCGGTGAAGCCAGCGGTCCTTCTGGTCGCAAATCGCTTTCCATTCAGGCGTCTGCTCGATGATCCATTTCTCGGGCGTGAACAGCATCGAGAGGGCAACGGTCTGCCCCTCCAAAAGCATCGCCATGAACTTCTGAAGAGCAAAGCTTTCAAAGTCTACATCCTCGGGACCGTTCTTCTGTGTGCCGTCCTGCTTGGTCTTGGTGTTGATCGAGGGCCTTACTCGTTGAAGCAGGATGTCCTCGGCGGCAGGAATGTGGACCGCTTTGAAGTCGAGATCGCTGGTTGGGACGTTCGTGCCGTAGACGTGGGAGCCGAACTGCATGCGGACTATCGTTGTCATCAACCCTCGCCGAGCTTCGCCTGAATCAATTCTCTCTGTGCATCCTGAAGAACCGAATAAGCCCTCGCCCACAGTTCCGTGTTGCCGTGTTTCAACACTTCGAGCAGGAGTTCCTTTTCACGCAGGTAGGATCTGGCGAAGCCCTTGTCGTACTGCACGATACTGGATGTGTTGTCGATCAGATCGGCCAGCTTGATGGTAGCTCCTTCAGGTGAGGACTTCGCGACATGCTCACGATCGAGTTTCTTGCGGGCCTCCCGGTTGCCGTCACCTGGCCGAGAAACGTCCGTGACTTCCAGAACCAGTGCCGTCACGCGATCGCCAAACGCAACTCTCATCTCTTCGGCGGTCACGTCGGTGTCTTCGAGAACGTCATGCAACGCGGCCGCAGCGATTACCTCGGGGTCGCTAGTGTAACTCGCGACGATCTTGGCTACGTTTTCGCAGTGGGTGACATATGGCTCGCCGGTGTACTTCCGCTGTTGTTTGCGGTGGGCACATCGGGCAAATCCGAGAGCGAGAGTGGGTAGATCATTCATGCCCGAAGGGTGCCAGAACTGGGTGGTTCGTGCAAGGATAATGACAATCGAAAAGGCCGATACCTGACCGGACCTTTGAAAAGAGTGGTTGGCTTATTATCCCGATTCAAATGATCGGGTCGAATTCAGGAATAATTAGGCGTTGCTCACCTTCTGGTGTGTGCAGAACGATGTGGCCACCTTCGGATATCGTCCTCCTGAGAATGTCATAGACGGATAAAGAACGTCTGAACACTTCGGCCAAACTGTCAGCCCGCGTTTCATCGCGGATCTTCTCAAGCTGTTTACGGACGCTCTCAGCCATTTCGAGGCTAAGTCGCGTGATCGGATTCTTCTTGGCTATTCTTGGCATCTGTCTTTGCTCCTATTAGAAGCGTGGCGATGCCCCAGATCACGACTGCTAGGGTAATGGCAAAGACGCCTACGACCTTTGATCCGTTGTCCATGTTTTCAGTATGGAGAATGCTCCTGACTGCAAAACATGCGAACCCGACTATCCCAAAGGGGATGATCCCCTGGATAATCGTTCTGATCGTTTTGTCCCACCATCTGTCCTTTGCATCCCGGAGACTGCCCATATAGGACAGGTCGGGCCGAACCTCGGGCCGCTTCACATCGCTCGTGGAAACGTTGTTTCCGGATAAAGTTCGGATTTCAGGCGATTCTTTTTGTGCATTCACACCGTGTCTCCCGGATGGGGAGGTCACGGCGCGAACGCAGCGAGTGGAACGCGACTATTTTCATAGCCGTGAACCTCCTACTGCATTCCCGCCATACAACTTGCCAAATCTGTTCGGTGTTCTCGTCGCACACTGGGTGGCTTTGCAAAGCAAGCTGTAAAACAAGAATGTAAAAGAGGAAAATGTGTGAGAAATAACACCAGATTTTTTTATAGTCTGGAACAGATTTATCTTTGATGCACCTACCAACCGCACAGACCAAAAAATCTGGACTCTGACAAGATTAATTTCGGTCAGAGTAGTCATACGCATATTACGCGTAGTCACCCCGTCCGTCAAGATTAGTTTGCCGCGACAGGGATCGGAGTGGTTCAGTCCTTTAGGACCGAAGCGAAGCGCAGCCACGAAGTGCCCGATCCGCGAAGCGGAGTCGCCCAGAATCCGTCATTCCTTAATCCCATCAATCTTGGCCTTCGCCTGCAAGCACGCCTTCATCATCACTTCACACAACTCGCTACCGCGCGCAATCCCATCATCATCTGGCCCGTTGATCCACACAAGCCACCCATCCTCTTCACTGGTGATCTGCATGAACCACCCCGGCATCGTGTTCACCCAGGCTCGGACGGCGGACATGACAACGTTTAGATCGGTGTGGCGGAATATCTCGGGGACAACATTATGCTTTCTCTTGCCACCTGAGAAGTGGTCACCGTAAGCGTGATACTCTGCCTGTTTCCAACCTAGAATCTCCTTGGCAAACGCCAAAGCTATCTCTGAAAGCTCGTGGGTCATGGTGTCTTGTCTCCATCTGGATAAATGACCGTGACAAGCACCTTATTCTCGATGGCGAATACAACGCCATTTATCGTGATTCTTCCAGTCGGATTCCTCTTGATGGCCTCGCGGAGAACAGGCGTATCGAGTTCGGCGCGAATCTCATCCATGTTCACGCCCCGCACACGCTCCAAGTAACGCAGTATCGCATGGTCTGTTATTTCCGTGGGCTCATCGGCGGGAGAAAGGGATTTTATCCTCGCACGGATGTTGTGAATGTTTGTCGTGAAGGTTCCGAGTGCGGCACGAGTTTCAGCGTTCTTGTCAGCCATTCTCTGTTTCAGGCCGATTTGCTTGTTCAGAAGATTCCGCAGTTCCGGGAGGGAAAGACCCGACATTTGTTGATGTGTGACTTTATCGTCCATCTGCTCAAGCCTTTGACCAGAAATCCTAACTCTGCTGTGCCGACCCTAGCGCATTCCGGTTGCGATGGCAACGAGTTTGTGAGCGAACCACAGAGTTACTGGCCGCATCATTATTGATGGATACACTTGCTGAAACTGGGGGAATTGCAATGGGAAAGGTCAAGGACCTGGCTCTGTTCGAAAAGCTGAAACCTTTCATGGACAAGGTCTCGGTGGGTTCGTTCAGGCCCTCCAAGCTGTTTTCTCTCTGCGTCAAGGCATCGGTTGTTAAATGCTTCGAATTCAATCTCCATGCGCGTCAGAACACAGACGATGCTTTCTTCTCCCTTCCATCGCTCCGTGGTATCTGTGAAGACCTGATTGTTCTGAACTACATCAAGGGGATGCCCAAAAAGCATCGCGAACGGTTGATCCAACTGTTGATGAACCACGATGTTGCCTCGCGAATAAAGTCTCAGGATGCATTCTTCAAAGTTGCTCGACCACAGCAACCAGTGCTGCGACTCAAGAATTTGGAAAGGAGGATTGGTTCTTTGAAGAAGAAAATCTGTGCGATCTGGAACAAGCATGGCTGGCCGAACCTACAAAACAAAACCATGCCTCCGGTAAGCCAGATCGCCGATAAACAGGGACAAGAGGTCCTCTCCAAACTTTACGATTATCTTTACCGTCTCACCTCGGCTGGCGTCCATTTCAATGTCCAATCGCTTCTTCGTTCTGGATGGGGGGAGAAGAGACGGGGCAAGTTTTCCACTCGCAATTTCAACACCTACTTCTCGGCCTACACAAGGATATATGGGGCGTATCTCTTCTGTGTGTGTTTCGAGTTCTTCGGTAAATTCTTGCGACCGCCCAAGGAAGTGTCCGATACCATCGCGGAGATCCGGAAAACTGTTTTTCTTGAGTCACGTTGGCCGGAGATGGTCACCTTCGAAGAGATGAACATCAAGGTTCCACAAGATAATGGAATCCTCCGGATTGCTCTTTCTTTCATTCAGGCCGAAAAGTCGAAGGGATTCGTCAAGAAGTAATGCGTCAGCGGGCGAAAGGGCCTGGTCCCGAAAAGGGACGGAGTGAAGCGAACCCCTGAAGCACGCGACGGCGAAGCCGGGACGCCCAACCTACCGTTCCCGCTCCTTGTTGTCGCGCATCCAAATGTTCATCAATGCTATCAACGCTCCGAATGCTGATCCTCCTAAAAGAAGATTCGAGACGACTCTGGCAAAAGCTAAGTTTTTTCGGTCAGGACTCATCCCACCGCCCTCTTATTGCTCTGCCTTCTGATTGCACCCCAAACACCTTCCGCTGCCATTCCAGCCCTACTAGCCCATGCAGACGCTCCTTCAATCTCTGGATCGAACACCACCTGTATCCCCCTCCTCCCCTCCTCTATCACAGTCTGCAAGAACGCACCATCAGGATCACGCACACCCACTGCTGCACGTAACTTCTCTTTGAACGCAAGACACTCATCCACACCAGCCTTTCCTTGACTGGGAGCAAACCCGAGAGCGATTACAGAGAGGGGCATATCAAAAAAGTGTCCTCTGGACGGATTTCCGGCGTGCGAACGGCTTCGGCTTATCCCCTGCCGGCTTCCTCTCCTCGCTCGTCCGCGTATCGAACCCGAGATGTTTGATCTGTTCGAGAGCATCGCGGGATGTTTCGGTATCAGCCTCAGCCAACGCATCTACCGCGATCTCGATTGCGAGAAGTGCTTCTTGGAACGGACTCATGCGGCCCCACGAAGCAGTTCATCAACATTCCGCTTGTGGACTCGAAACGAAAGACACCACAGGAATGGATTGGTTGCCCAAGATTCTTTGCCGTTGATCGACTCCCAGAGTGTTGAAAAAGAATGGATAATGTCTTCACACCATCCAGCACCATTATGGTTTGGATAGGCATGTGTCTGCGGTATTGAGCTGTTCTTGGTGAGAACGGTTATATCCATCGGCCTGATTCCCTCTGCAATTGCATCCTCCTCAGAGATGTCGTTCAAGCGTTCAACGCGAACATTGGTCAGCTCCAGCGTCAACCTCGAAGCCCTGCGGGGCATGTGAATGGAGGGCACCCAGATATTATTTGCGGCAGCAACACCTTTGCCATAGCGAGACTCTTCATCGGCCCTGTAGATCGGCGGCTGCCAGCCCCCCTTTCGATATTGCCTCGCGCACCCAAAGCAGATCGCCGGCCATTCCATATGGGCAGCGTACAATGTCTTCTTCGGTACAGTTTCCGCTTTCATCCCACCAATTCGCTGTTTTACAAAAATGCTGATAGCCTTCCTGGCTGGTTTCCCACGTCATGTTGACAAAATCAGCATCGCGTGCTGGTTGCGGTTTCACAACGCGCCGCGTCTGCGTTTTCCTGCCTTCCAGCAGTGCGCGCACCATCGGCGCTGACATTAATATCGGTTTAGTATTCACCAATCCACCCCTCGGAATCGTATAACTTCGGACTACGCCGCAGCATACGTACTCGCTTCACTGACCGCTGCCTTCCGTAAAACGGTGGGTCTTCCGCAGTCTCCACGATCAAAGGCGGAGTTCCTCGCCGCCTCCAGTGCAATGTTAATGGCTGCGTTGACATCACGATGATGCACGCTACCGCAATCGCTGCACTGCCACTCTCTGATTTTGAGCGGTAACGATTGCCGTACAATCCCACAGGCTGAACAGGTCTTGCTCGAAGGGAACCAACGGTCCACCTCGACTACCTGTTTGCCAACAGCCTCGGATTTGTACTTTAGATACGTCAGGAATTGACTCCAACCACAATCTGCGATGTGTTTCGCAAGACTATGGTTCTGCATCATTCCCTTAACGTTTAACGATTCGACGGCAAATGCTTGGCTCTCGCCATCCACCAGTTTCCTCGTCAGTTTGTGATTGAAGTCTTTTCGTTGGTTACGGACCTTCTCGTGCAGGAGGGCAACGCTACACCTAGCCTTCCGGCGGCGATTGCTGCTTTTCTGCCTGCGGCTGAACGTTTGCTGACGCTGCCGCAATTTTCCCTGCGCGGTCTTGAAATATTTTGGGGCTTTCACCTTCTCGTCCTGACTGGTCACTATTATTTCAGTTATCCCAAGGTCTATCCCCAGGATCGACTGTAGCTGTAATGATTCCGGCAATGCATCTGGAGTATCGATCATCACCGATACGTAGTAGCCGGACACAGACTTCTTAACGGTGAACCGCTTGATCTTTCCTTCTGGCCTGTCACCTCCGCGAAATCGGATCATCCCCAGCTTCGGGAGCCGAATCTTGTTACCTTCGATCCGACTGTGTTTCATGGATGTGAAACTCTCGCTATCACCCTTTCGCTTGAACTGTGGGTATCCGCCTTGTTTGCGAAAAAATCGACCATAAGCCTCGGCGAGATTGTGGCAGACGATCTGCAATGAGTGGCTGTTTACTTCCGTAAGCCAAGGGTACTGTTTCTTCAGGTTTGGCAAATAGGACTGCATGTCGTACCCGCTGAGGCTTTTGCCGCGCCGATGATATGCCTTCTGATTGATGCGGATCATCTCGTTATAGACCCACCGGCAGCAGCCAAAGTGTTTGTCCAGTAACTCGATTTGTTGCTGGTTTGGGTAGAGCTTGACTTGATAAGCGCGAAGCATGGTAAGTAGGAATGGCATACTGCTTACTGAATGTCAAGCCTCCATACCGCGTAAATCAAGACTCGCTTTGTGACCTTGTTCGGGTGTTCGAGACTAGGTTGTGGAGCGGTGTTGCAGATCATCCCGCCCTCCTCAACAACTCATCCCTCGCCGTATTCAGCCTGGCCATCTGGTCATGACTCCCGCCGGCGTCAGGGTGTGCTCTCTTCGCCTTGTCCCGATATGCAGTTTCAATCTCAGATAATCCAGCACCAGGCTTCAGCCCCAGCACTTCCCATGAACTCGGTGGTGCTGGTAAAGCAATGAATCCCGTGAAGGCTTGCTGCACCATGTCGCCGGTTCCCCAACGTTCGATGCCTCGTAAGGCAGCAATCGTGTGCCTGATCGCCTGGATGTTATCCCCAACTTTGTCCCAACGGTCACAGCAAAAGCACATCTGCTGCTTCTTGAGCGTGAAGTAGACAGCTACACCGCGGTCATCCGGTTCCTTTTGTCCAGCATAGGGCAAACCATCCCGTTTCAGCGGTATGTTGCTGGAAAGGACTGGGAGGCTTCCGCCAAGAAGTTGAATCTCCCGCATCAGTTCATCGCGGGCCGTGGCGAAGGCCACATCGAATCGGCTGCGTTGTGGAAGAGATGTGCGGGGTTTACCTGGGGGCCACGCCAAAGGAAATGCTTCAACGGCTTCGGTCATTCACCCCCTCTTTCTGCCGAACCAGCAATCGCCGCCTTGAGTGTGTTCGTCATCTCCTCTGGACTGTTATTCGGATATTTCACGTCATACTCCGGTCCCGGCATTTCACGGGAGTCAATTACTCGCTGGATCACCTTGTGCATCCTCTCACATTCCGCCTGCAACTCCTGGATCGACGTACTCGCTGCCTCGGTATGCCTCTCCCCGCTCTCCATCATTCCCAGAAGTTGGTCATGCACCCGGATCGCAGGCGAGCCCGCAGCAAACCCCTCTGAGATAAGCCGGTCGCGGGAGGCGAGGATCTGGTCGGGAGTCATGATGCGGGAGGTCGTGTTCATCGCGCAAACCTCAGTTTTACCGCCCCGCAGCGTTCACAGGTTCTTTCCTGAACAGAGGAGGCTGTGCGACTATCATCCATACGACTAACTGCAAATCCTGGCTTAGGCGCTCCCCATTTTGGCATTTTGTGAAAGCCAAGAGCACAAGAGATACGAGCTATCAGTCGCTCAGTCACAGTTTGGCTCCCTGCTTTTTCATTGCCCTACCATTGGGACAGATACAGAACCTCCGTACTCCACATTCAACTCCTGCGGGAGTAAACATATTGCGGCGTGTATCAACGATGCCGTGATTACCACAAAGACCGCACAATCCCTTCTCATGCAGGAACTCCCACCACATATTCTTGGCGTATTTTGAGGGTTTCTGGTCTATCAGTTTCTCAGTCACGCGCTGACCTTCCTACACATTTCCCATACTCTCAATGTTCGTTGGTGGTTTTCATGCGATGATTGAAGTTGACGACCGAGAAGTCGAACTACATGGAGTAATTCATCTTTAGACAAATCCTCAATATTTCTGCCCATCCAGGTTGTGATGGTGAGGGAGTTCGTGTCTGGATGTGTCATCTCCAAACTCCTGCCGCATAAAACGTGTAAACAATCCCTGCCCATGCAGTGAAAACCCAAAGCTTTAATCCCGGCGCTGGTTTGTTGCCTACGGCGAACTTCATACGCCACCAGAATACGGTCATAACAAGCACATAACTTGCTATGACGTATTGAGGCCAGTTCCAATCGGCTATCAGTTTCTCAATCATTGTTGTGGCCTCCCTGCCTCAGTTGCTCTGTATGCCTCTCCTCAAGTATATCCTCTGCCAGTTCGACTCCGTGCTTGGCCTCTTGTACGGTCAGATGTCCTTCCCTAGACACGCACTCGCGGAACAGGTGAGCGATTGTTTTCATTCGGTCGTCGTCTGTGAATGTAGTTCGCGGCGTGACAGGAAGTGAGTGAACACGGTGAACAGTGTCGTGGGGCATAATCACCTCTTGGACTCAAACAGTTTCGCATCGGGGCCGCATTCCCCATAACTTTTGCGTTCGATAGTGCAGTAGGGAAGCCTCGACTTCTTGCTGAAACCATCCACCTGGCAGACATCATTCGGCTCTGGAGAAATCCGCAGGCACTTCGCATATTCCCATTTGTCTCTGGAGAAAAAGAAGATCCATTCCGGCTTACACCACTTACAGTCCTTGCAGAGTTTCAGTGTCATACCCTGATCGCCCCAGCGATAAAATAAGCAATCGCCACATCCGATATCATGGAAATGAAAACCAGGAAACCCGGATCAGTCTTCACTCCATTTTTGTGCATGGCTACGGTGAACCACAATATCGCCCAGGTCAGCATATCAATCTCTCCATCTTTGGCGGTTGCACTATTTGATCTCGATACCCATCTGCTGGCCGAGGTGCGTATACCTTCACCTGTTTCCCATCCAGCTCGTAGGAATCAATCTGCGGAGGCGACAACTCCCGATAGATCTGTTTCACCATCTCCCTGGTGAATAACGTGGGTACGGCTTTCATCTCGGCCCCCATCCTGCTTGTATGAGGACATTAAGCATGGCTTTAGATTCATCGCAAATCCAAGCCCACCCTTGTCCACTTTTTTGTTCATATGCAGTCGTTGTGCCTTCAAATTCACAATATGCTTTTGTCATAATCTCCACCGCTTGCTCAATCTGCTCTGATGGAATGGTGGGAGCGGGCGGACACGGATTACGCCGCAACGTGCCCTCCTCAGCTACGCGGCTTTCGCTGGTCAACTCGCTCCCATAAAAATTAAATATCTCCTGCTCGCATTTCATACAAATTGAGCATTGTGGCGCAGCATCGAACTCTTCGTTGATGATGGCGATGGCTAGCTTCTTTCCCACTTTAAAGCCCGTATTCGCATATCCTCTTGAATTATGCGGCTCTGGGATTTTCATCCTTTTTATTTTCGCCAATATCCTCTTACGCAGGGTCATACATCCATCCACATCTTTAGCATAAATCCAAATATTAATCCGATGCACAGAATCCAGAATGTCCACAGTTCAAATCCATACGTGGTATGGCAGATAAATTCACACCATGTCATTCTGCCCCCACAATCCGCTGGCGCAGTTTGGCGATGCAGCCTTTATATGCACGCCAGCACCATTGAGTTCTTTTGCTATTATATCCATTGCCTGTTATAGACTTAGCACTTAGTCCATTCGTATTACACCATTCTTCAAACTCCTTCCGCATCTGCTCCTCGCTTGATAGCTCGTCGGCGAAGGTGCGCGTGATTTCGACGCATTTATCTGTATTCTGCTCAGTAAGAGCCTCCAGTCGTTCCACTAGCGTTTTCATTCCGCGCTCGCTTTCTGCATCACAAATATCCAAAAACCTACTATTGCTCCAGCCGCAAACTGATCTGCCCAATAATAATGAGTGGTATGTAAAACCAGATCGCCCCATAAATATTGCATAACTATTTGCAGCATGGAAAATCCCATCGCTATTCCCATGTATTTGAGGTAAATCATACGCCGCTCGTTTTCTGCGCTTCGATGCAGGCTATGGTTTCATCTGCATTTTCCACTGCATTATGCCAAAAAGCTCCATAGTCATCACAACAATCTAAATGATCTGTGCAACCAACTTCTTTGCTCTTGACCATCGCATCTTTACATTTTTTCAACGCCTCCATCAGCTCATCCCGCTGCTTGGTGAGCGTGGAGAGTTCGGCGTCACGGGCTTGCCAGCCTGCTAGAAAAGTTTCAAATCCGGCATCCGATAAAATCATTTGGTTATCGCATGCGCCTATAATCCATTTCTGATATAGTTTCGCTACATCAGGATATAATCGCTCTCCCGGCGTCGGTTTTGCCGGTGGTGTTCTGGTAATTGCATCATTGCAGTTACGGTCAGTCATATGATTCGCTCCAAAAGCAGTTGAATTGACGCCAGAAGCCGTCGGTTTGTTATCGGTTTTCCACGGCAACGAAGAAATAAGGCCCCACAATCGCGTAACACGATCTACTGCTGATGTGGGCAATTCAATAATTTTTCGTATTCTGTCCAGTAACTCGTAAGCTTGGTCACTAAGCTGGATCGGCGTCGGTTTGTTATTCATAATCCTGTTCCTTTCGGTATCCAGCCTTCATCTTTGTAACTGCGCTCTTTTGCTGGCAATCTGCGCCACGCAATAGGTGTAAAATTCTTATAATCAGGCCAAAACCCCATTTCAGCCAAATCCCTTTTTTCTTCTGGCTCTAATTGTGATATTCTAGGCGCACGGCAAACTTCGCCGCCTGACATTTTTATTTCTACAATCTCATTGCCCCTGTCAGGAAGCGTTTCAATAGGCAGCCACTCCTCCAGCTTCACGCGCTGCTTCGGCGCGGGAGGGAAAACTTCCAATATTTCTTCTGCTTTTGGGACAAATGGATGCCATCCGCGCCAGTCCCCGTTGACATCGTTAGCAGCATCACCGGCTAATATACGGGCAACAGCAACTATGGCTTTCTCATCTTGTGGCGCGGGAGGAAGGGCGGAAAGATAGGCCTGGATGATGAAGCGCGCGACCCCTGATTTCCATTGCTTATCTGACAACGGCCATTTACTGGTTAACGCTAATTCAGCAGCCTCCAGCGCTTTTTCATCAATGGGGGTCATGGCTTGACTCCCTATCGAGCCGCTATCACAGACGGCACCGCTCCCTTCTTCGGCTGCGGACGCACCGCCTGCCGTTGCATGATCCTGCATCGCCACGATGGCGGCTTTGGCTTTCTGCATCCATTCCTGTTGCGTCAAACCATCCAGTTGCCTCCAATCAGGTAATTCAGAGCGGCAGTAATCTTCTAACGCATGCTGCTTGTGCTGAGCATAAATGGCCCTTGCAACATTCTGCACCACATCCCTAGATGGCGCGGTTTGATGCTTTCTAAAGGCTTCTGCTGTGCCGGAGAATGGACAATTTGGCTCATTGCAATCAGATTCTTCCGCCTGATGTTGGCGAGCGATGGCGATACAATGCTCTATCGAACCATACCTATGTGCGCCTTCAAGCCCCGTATTCGGCCCCGCATAAGTGGCTTTATAAGACTCCAACTTCTCAATCAGCGATTTACTCATCTCCCCAACCCTCTTTGCTTCTCAATTTTCCTAAGCTCATGAGCATATCCCGGTAGTACATAGATTGCACCTAGCACCACAGTTAAGCCAGCAAGGATGAAAGGGGCAGTGGAGATCATCAGTTTTCCCCTCCCGGTA